>LKMJ01006068.1_pt1 | contig 11406 bp, 10 predicted proteins | sample 643391 | NCBI WGS metagenome assembly LKMJ01 (sample SAMN04112250, study PRJNA286221) | soda lake metagenome | biome: soda lake; feature: Kulunda Steppe; material: water; isolation source: sample PL-Br10 brine of Picturesque Lake | place: Russia: Kulunda steppe | collected 2010-07
GCTGGGCGGCGACCTTCCGGTCGCACGCCCAGCTCATCCTCTCAAAACTCGGTGAGTTCTTGGGATACTCGCCACAGCCACTGCTGGAGCGGTTGATCGAAGACGCCCAGAAGATACACCAGCAACGGCCAATTCTGCAAGAGACGCTCGCTACCGGCACACAACCGAGGTGTGAGTCCTAACTAAAGACCAATGCGGGACGAGCTATTTCAATACCATGAATCGTTCGATATAGCCGATTACAGAGATCTCGTGGAGCAGATCCGATCCATGAAGGTGGCAATCGGAGAAATCATGTCCGACGTTGTTCCACCCCTTCGTGACGACTACGTCGAAGACGCTATCGAACCTGTTCCGGAGCAATCTCAACCAGACTCAATTGCGTTTTACTGAGATTCCTACTGTATATTATTTTGTCTGGTGTGATATCAAACAAATTCGAGCGACTCGGGGTCAACATCGACTAAAAGCCAGATTAATTCATACCCCTCACCTTCTTGTAGGCTGCAGTCACCACAGAATACCCAGTGATCGTCCGGAATATCCTTCGGGGCAAGCAATTTGATGGTCGTTTCTTCGAGCGATTCAAATTCACTGAGCGTGAACTGTTGGTCGAACCGTACAAACCCGAACCCTCCTGTTGCGGTTTCTAAATCGCCGTCACACACTCGGTTGGACGCTGCGCGTTCGACGACATATGCAGGGTCGTCGCTGTCTGTACTCGTTCCGCGGTAAAGAACTGTGATCCCACCAGTTTCGAATAGTTCGTAGGTAGATCCGAACGGAAGGGGCGGTGCTGTCAGTGAGCTCCGGAACGTATCAAACACACTGTTGAGAAATTCGACACACAGACTATGTGTTATTGTAAGCGGGTCATTCCCGGCTAATTTTGGATCTCGGTTCGTTATATCAGCGACCAAATCCACATCAAACGGCACCGTTGTGTTCGCAGCACTCGTTAGATTGAGAAATGCCGTACTCGCACTCTTCGAGAGACCTTGGATAGGAATTGATGGCACTGCCACAACTGTTGTCTCGCCGGGAAACTGTTGACAGACGGTAGCGAGGAGGTGCACTGACTCCGTGGTTTCGAGATGCCCCGTTACACCAACGATATCCGGCTTGCCTACAGCATCTGAGACTGCCGGGCCGAGACTGTCGTAGTTGAATCCATGATACTCGAATTCTCCGTTCTTGTCGGTCACCGGAATCTGAGTTCTCCCTTCACCATCGCTGGTTAGTTCCTCGAGCACGGATGGGTCGCCGATTATCGCGGTTGTGTCAGCGTCCTCGATTTGTTCAACCCGTTTGAAACCTGCTGTCCCGCATCCTATGAGTCCACAAGTCGGTGTGCCAAACACTTCCCCGTCGAAACCGCCGACGGATTTCGACTCATACTCCTCGGCCTGCTGGAGTGCGTCTTCGACGATATCCTGCATACTGAATTATTCTGCTGAGAAACCAAATAACACTGACATCCGCCAGCGACACTAGCAATACAACTTGTGTCTGAAGTTTATTTCCTAATTTTAGTTAAATAAGCCGGTAAATGGCAACAACAACAGCGGCCCCATTCCTTTCGACAGTATGTTCAACAATTTTAGTATTCATACTGGATTTCCAGTTCCATTCCTCACGTACTTTTTTAGCAGTTCTTAACCCTTGTTTCAATAAATATTCTACGTCTTCTGGATTCTCAGCAGTAGCTTCATAAAATATTCCACCTTCTTCGGCCCGTACCCACCCGAGCCCTGCCGAGATCGTCTCCCCAGTTACTGTTGATTCGTTCTCAGCGAGGACTGTAGCAACTAGATCCCCAACATCCCATTTCCGATCATGAGTTCCCATCATCTCTATACTGTCATCGCGCGGGATGACAGATGAAAGTGTGACAAGGTTGTAATTGTGCACACCCGCATCCGCAAGTGCGGCATCAAACGCACTCAATTCAGTAGCACCTTCACCAGTACCCCATACAAGTTCAATAGTCATGGTAATTATCCAGTCACATGATAAATAGAGTTTGTGGATCTATACGAAAAACAGCGCGAGCCCCCCCACCCATACTGGGAGTAAAGCCTGTCACTCCGGTGGTGAATACAACGCTCAACAAATTCTATCGATACTGCTCCCATCGTCCCAACATAGTGTCCGACCTTCCAGAATCCAACACGGAAAACTACGACTCCCGAATCTTGGGATACAGGTCCAACAAGTGCTTAGCAGAGTACGACTTGAATTGCCGATCAATGTTCGTAGGGGCGTTTGCACGAACAGATGAACGTTGTCGACTGCAATCTCGAAGACGAAAGTTTTGTGATCGAAATGGTCAGCGGGCTGATCAAACATTTCCCGCAAATTGGATACTTATCGGCTATCAAAAACTACTAATATAGATGGATTAGAGACAAACATACTCAATGGGAGATATTGTATCATTTTATTCATTCAAAGGAGGTGCTGGTCGAAGCACGTGTCTCAGTAACGTGGCATTCGAATTAGCCAAACGTGGAGAGAAGGTTGGGTGTATGGATTTTGACCTGTCGGCACCAGGCCTTCATATGATCTACGAAATTGGGCCAAACAGAAGAGCTCGAACTAAGTCTATCCATGACTATCTGGATCCGGATAAGCCGACGACTGATCTGGGGGATTATGTATTAGACATTGAAAAAAGTTATAAAAACACGGGTTTCGATGGGAATCTTCTGATGATGCCTGGTGATATTAATCCACGGGTGGCTTCAGAGATGGCTGGAGATTCAACTGAAACATATATAAATATACAACAACTGATTCGTGAATTTGAAACGGAATATGACTTAGATTACGTGTTTTTGGATTCTCGGTCAGGGATTAGTAACCAGGCGATACCGATGTTCCAAAGTGCAAACTATTTATTGACATTTTCGAAATGGACTCATCAACACAAACTGGGAACATATGAACTTCTGAACTGGGTTGGAGATACCTGTCTAAGCGATGGGGATTACTTTGACGATATCATAGGTATTGCCAGTAATGTGCCAGAATCTATTTCAGAATCTGATGTTAGCACATGGATTGAAGATGAACTACCACAATTTGTAGGAAACAGCACGCTAATACACGAGTCAGAGGCGTTAAAGAAAGAAGAGCAGATCGTCCTCGATACAATGCCGAAAAGCAATATCTCCTCAGAATATCGTGCCATTGCTGATTTGATACAGAAATTATGAGTTTAGACGCAAATATAACCGAAACAACCGTCAGTGATCAAATATGAGCGACAATAATTCAGCAGAGGACATATTCAATGGTGAAACCAATTCAGGTAGTGATAATTCAGTAGCTCCATTGCAGGTTATTGATGAAACTAAATACCTCGACTCAGAGCTCGGTAAATTGCTCCTCGAAATATATGAGCAGAGAGAGGCTACCCTAGATGACCTTGCCCAATCAGTAGACCCGCCCGCCCCTCAAACGAAACGTAACCTGAGTGAACTCCGTAAACAAGGATATCTAGGAGTGAATTATGAATCAAATGAAAAGCGGTACTACGTTCGAAATGACTGGAGTACACAGGAGTTCCCATCTGGCCCGATTATCCCCCTCGTGTATCAATTCAATCTTCTAAGTGATACCCAACGGATGGAAACGCTGCATGAAGCAATAAACCGTACAGTCCAACAGGGAGATGTTGTCGCTGATCTTGGTGCTGGTGTTGGATTTTTATCCTGTGTGGCATCACAAAAGGCAAATAAAGTCCATGCAATCGAGATCGATCGAGAAGTATACGAAAAAGGGAATCAGATTCTGGAACATGCTGGAATAGAAAATGTAAACTATATACGTGGTGATGCAAGAGAAGTTGAACTCCCAACTGATGTTGATGTTGTGCTGTGTGAATTGCTCGATACGGGCTTGATCGCAGAACTTCAGGTGCCAGTAATGAATTATGTGATCGAGGAGTTTGCTGGCCCGGACGTTAGAACTGTCCCAGTTGATGCTAAGACATCAATGCGATTAGTCGAAGCCGATTATACCTTCTATGATTACGAGTTCCGTATTCCACATTTCGAAGAGTACGGCAGTCGTGAAAGTGAACCGCGGTCGGAAAAACAAACCTATCACCAAATCACATTTAAAGAACAAAATTCAGAGCTGGTAGAACAACGGGTCACACTATATGCTATGGATGATGGGGTGATCAATGGTATTCAGCTCAATACCGAGGTTCGCTTCGCTCCAGGGATGGAATACACTGGAGCGAGCCCATGGCTCAATCCGCCACTGAACCTGCCTTTCGAACGAGATATAGAAGTTGAAGAAGGGGATACAATCACTGTAGAAATCACTTACGAATTAGGCGGTGGATTAAATAACATCGTCTATGAAGTAATTGATAGGTAGTAATTTTCCATCAATTATGTCTCGGACCTGTACTGGATTAGATATCCAAAATTCTGGCACCGTCACCAATTTCGGTTTACAGTTGGCAAAACTATACACTGATAGTGGTTCAAACGGATTTCAGTTGAATAGTCTTAATCGGTTAGAAAAAGCAAAACAAACAAGGGAAAGATTAGATATTCCTGAAAAATGTCCGCATAAACCATATAATGAAGAAACAGACAAATGTATTTTCCACCTTACAGAAAGAGAGAAAGATAGGTTTGAGGTTTCAAAATCTAAAGTTGAAAATGCATTTATTAAAAGGATTAAAGAAAGATCTGCTGGCGAAACAAGACCAAAAAATTTCATCAACACGTCATTTAATCAACTAGATCTGAGATATTTAGATATCGACACAGCAGGAAATAGACCTATTGATATCCGTTTTTCTGATATAGACGGATTGTATCTTGATCACACCGTTTTGCATGAACAGCTTCGTTTAGATTATTCTATAATCAATGATTTAAAAGTCATATCTTCGGATTTATTAGGTGGATTGAGTGTGAAAGAGGCGGAAATAAATTCAAATAAGACACAGATCAGAGATAGTAGCTTCAATGAGGATCTAAATCTTAAACGCTCAGTGATTAACAGTGCAAAAACTAATTTGAAAAATAATGTATTTGCAGAAAATTGCGTATTAACAGACTGTGAGTTCATAATACAACCAGATAAGTCTATTGTAGGAGACAAAGAAGAGAATATTACATTTAAAGGTAGTACATTTTATGGTAATGTTCGATTCCGCAACATAAATGTTGAATTTTCTTCTGAAAAATCTGTTGGTAGCCAGAATAAAGGTAATATCAAAGTAACATTGCGACACTGTAAATTTGGAGGGGATATACTTGATCTTACTGGAGCTACATTTGGACAGTGGTCTAAAGACTCACTCGCACAAAACAGACCTACACCCGACAATTTAAACGAGATATCAAGCATATCATTTAAATATGCCGACTTTAATAATTGTGATGTAAAGGGTAATTCGGCCAAGTTTGCTGGGGAGTTTGATATATCGAACTCAAACTTCAGCCAATCTACTCTAGATTTGTCTGATTGTATTGTTTCTGGAGATTTGTTGTTGAAGGATGCTAAGTTCTCGGAAAGAGTAGTTAATTTTGCTGGTTTATTAGTTTACGACAATTTCAACATCTCAGATTCTATTTTTGAAAACAATAAAAAATTGATATTTGAAGACATAGTGGTGAAATCAAATCTAACTTGCAGAGACATTATACTCAATTGTAAAAGAATAAACTATCATGATGCCGATGTACATGGTAAGTTAAATTTCGATGACGCACAAATTAATGGAAAAAATATTGACTTTTCTGATTTAAACATATTAAATAAAACAAGTTTTAAACGAGCGAGTATAAGTGGCCAACAAATAAAATTTAATAAGTCAATATTTAATGGAGGTGTATTTTTCAACAACGCTAGGTTTTCTGGACGAGTGAGCTTTCAAAAATCCCGATTTAAACACAAAGATGTCATATTTTCTGAAGTTGATGCGGAAGACGCTAATTTCCAATTTATAGGAACACATACAATGACCAATGATCATAGTAGAAATGAATCCACTCCAATCAAATTCTGCAAGGCGATAGTGCCAAAAGGGCGTTTTGAACAACCACCATCTCCAGGTACATACTATGACTTTACTAAAGCAACTGTTGGAGATATTCAATTAACCTTCCATAAATCAAACAACAATAAAGACAAGTTGTTCGAATATTTCAAATTTTATGAAACTGAGTTCGATGGGTTTGATTTCAGCAAAAGCGAATATCGATCGGAACTCAAAAGGAATGGGTGGCGACTTGATACCGTCTCAGTTACTGACAAAGATGATTCTGTCTCCCAAAGAAAATTTATGTTTCCTATATCATTGATATCTGGGATTAATCCAACTAAATCTGTGAGAAACAAACTAAAGAATTATGCCAAATTGATTCGGAGTGGGTCAGATCCGGACGCAAATTACGATGAAATGGAGTCGACCTATCGAAAAGCCAAAATTGGAGCTGATGAACAGGGAGTCTCCGGAGCCTCTTCGCAGTTTTTCCAGAAGGAATTATTGTTCCGCCGATTCAGCCACGGTCAACGTGTATGGCTTCGGACCAGCTCAAACAATCGAACTAAGCCAACACTATGGGAGAAAGGGCGACGCGCTTGGCACTGGATCAAGAACTGGGTTCTCTGGGCAACATCAGGATACGGTGAGAGACCATGGCGGGTTATAGGCTCATCACTCGCAGTAATCATTATGTTCGCAATCACATACGAAATCACTTGGTTGGTTTCTGATGCCAGTCGGCCTGATCAACTACAGGGGATAACCGGATCACTCACACTCAGTGCTGAAATGTTCACTTCGATAATTATTGGTGGTACTGAAATAGAAAGTGGATTGGTGAGATATATATCATATTTCGAAGGATTTGTCGGGAGCTTCTTTATTGCCCTTTTTGTCGTTACAATTACCAGGTCAGTGAGACGATGAAGGTTTTCACCCAGAATCGATCAGTGGCATTCTACAGATTCGAACTCTAATATATTGCCACTCATGGTATTCCCCGCTTTTAGCAGAAAATTCAAATTTTAAATTAGAGTTAGAGGATCAATCATATTCACAGAATAACCAATCTTGCCGAGAAATTAAATATTTAGATCTTCGATCCTGTCTCTAAACTCCTTTGCAACTAAATTTTCATCATATCCAGATAGTGGATCATCGCTGAATTCCTCAAGAATGCTGGTAATAGTTTCAAATCTATCAACGGGATCGATTTGATCCTGATTAGATACAGATACTGATTGTAACTCTTCGACGGCCTCTTTTTGCGGTTTCAATAGGAACATCTCGTACTCATCAATATAATATTGTAATAGATTCTGGAACTCATCTAAGTTTAAAGTATGGTAACACTCATTTATAATTTCGAGGAACTCATCAACATTAATTTCCTTCATTACTTTCTCAATATCATCATCAGTGAGGCTCCTGGCATCTGCGCGAACATCTTTACTCATTTTCTTGTCTATCGCGGTCCAAATGCGTCTATTGAATGAACTATTTAGATTCGTATGAGCTTCAGAAAATTTAGCCGTAAACTCTTGATTTCGATTGATAATTGTCTCCATCTTTGTGTCAGTATCATCGGTTGATTCGGATTGATTTACAGAAGACTGCTCCTCCAGAAGTTGAGAAATTTCTTCCTGCGCTTTTTCGAGTTCCATCATAATCTGGTTCTTCACACCCTCCTTAGGTGCCTCAATACCAAACGAAAGAAGCGATTCGATACCGAGTTGAGTAGCATATATAACAACTGGCTCATCATCAAATTGCTCTTGGAAATGTTTGAAGCCGGTGTCGCCTGTCCAACAATTCTTCAATATATAATCAGCAGTAGCTAACTTCAGGTCTTTAATTTCATCTTCTCGATAATTGAAGGGTCCATCCGCACTCGTTATACCAATCAATGAATTTAATATAGTATATGGTTGTGAACCATCTACATACCCTCTTCTTGCAATGTTTCCATCGACCTCTTCTTTAGCGTCTGTGCGGTATTCTGCAGACTCATCTTCGAGCTTACCATTATTTAATTGAGTGGAAATATTATCAATTAAGTAATCAATAGCTTTGTGAATTCGTTCAATCTCTTCGTCCGAAATATCTGCATTTTCCCAGACCCTCTTAGGGAGCATATTATACATATAAGAAACTGCAAAGAGCGTATTACTGGTCGAAAAGGGAGATGGCGCTACCTGATTTATGTTCGGTATAAACGTATGGGGTTCTAAATCCTGACCATATGGTCTATTACTGAATTCGGTCCACCCTGAACTATGTCCCATATCTACCCAATAGTCACTGAGTAAATGTTTCAGTACTCTAGAAAGAACATATTCGACCTTATCATCATCTGTCTCAATATTCGAATCCATATAGAGATCAGTTAATGCGATAGCTCCTGAAAACGTAAAGTACCGTTGCGGTGGATAATCATAATCCATCTCATCCATTTCATTTGCCCCACACCAAGCCCACCCAATCCCATCAGAGTCTCCTGGTGCTTCAACATAATTATCCAGAAACCATTGTTTGTTATTAGTTAACGCAGAAATGAGCCTGTCATCACTAATATTCACGTTAGATACTTTTAGAGCCTCCTGTAAAGTCGTTGTTGTAAAACTCACTGCATCTGTGAAACTAGTCGTTGCATCTCGTGGTAGATAAGGGGTAGCTCGGTAGACCTGCTGCTCTATACCACGTTCATCGTCATTATCTAAGAGCCACTCAACATCCTCTGTCAAGATCTCGTTGTCAATTCTCGGTGAAAAATAAATCGACGAGTTCTCTTTACTATAAGAAGACATCATAAAGAGTGCAGTCATTCCTTCAGCAGAACTCATATATCCTGACTCTTCCTCTCCAGATGCATATTTTGTCGTATAAAGGTCACTATATGGCAAAATTCCTTGTTGCTCTGCCTCACGACGTTCTATAGCTAACCACTTAGAAGCAGCTTCTACAGCTTCATATGCTCGTTCTCTCACGTCCTGCTCGTCTATGTCTTCAACTAAGCCAGCAGTCTCCCGTTGATTATCCATATATACTTCTGTATTTTTTGTGAATACTTAGAAGTCAGTGTTTATAATCCGACATATTTGCCAAGCCACAATCGACATGCCCCCCTGACCTGAACAGTAGTTGCCGATCAGATTTTCGTTGAGGCAAGAACGATAGAATTGGCTCCAGCATCACAGCGAGTGTGACTCTTCTCCTAGTACTGGATACTCGACAGATACGAGGGAACCCCGCTCGACTGCGTTTCCGACCAATACCTCTTGATAACACGCTCACTGACCGGTTTCCCAAGCGAAGTGAAAGACTAGCTTACCCGTAATCTGTTAGGATGAGTCGCCTATAGGCTCGCGTCGAAATCGTCGGTTTCTTCGGCTGGATCTTCCCAGCAACAAGGATGTTGGAATAACCACAGATTGTACAGCACTACAGCAGACAGAAAGTAAAATATGTTCCCAGATCTGGATAAGTCGTTATCACGTGGTCAGCGTGGGCTGAGCCGTTGAACCGTCACTCATGGAGATTGACGGCAATATCGACGAATGCAGGCAGTCGCCGCTGTGCTCGGATAACTTCGAATAGCCATCGCAGACGCCATCGAGCTATTCGTCAATGGAGTCCGTCGAAAGATTTCGCAAGTGTACAGCAGCACTTTTGCGAGCGGATTCGGAGCAATGAATATAATATTCACATGCTCGACACGATCCAGTTGGAGTGTCTTTCCACCTGTGTTTGCAAACTCCTGATCAAGGAAAGTTGAGAGAGGGTTTCGAGAAATCCTCTCTCGTGTACTTACCAAACTGTTCGACCTTGATATCCAGCTCGAGGAGCAGCAACGTCGAAGCAGCACGACAAACCTGTTTTGCCTCAGCTGTCTGAACCATACTCAAACTCAGGGGTGAATCAAAATGAACCCCAGTTAGGTTCGGAATAGACTTGTAACTTCCATAAATAAGTTCTTCAATACATATGGAGTTCTCTTTCGCGCAAAAATGTTGAATGGATCAAATATAATAAGATTAATAAAATAGATGTGACGATCACAACCATCAATTCACCTTCGCTCATCAGATGTGAAATCATTATACCTGTCATTATAGCTACCACTACTACAAATAACAACCAGACACCCACGAGTGTAGAATGGTTTGGGATCGCTGAATATCGGATAGTCAATCCCAAACCCACACCGAACAGTAACCCAACCCCCGCATAAACAATGAAAACATCCCCATAGCCAGAGAATAATATTATCATAAACCCGCCTACAGTCGCCATTACTAGCAGGAATACAATTATCAACTTTGCTTCTGCAGTATGTAGGCTCTGCAAACCAATTGGGGCTAATCCAGCAATCCCAAACAGTCCAACAATAATACAAGCGAATGTCCACTGAGGGTAACTTTCAATAACTGTGTGATCAAATAACAAACCAACAACACTAATCAAAAGTACTGCGACGCCTGCTACACTTATGATATTTCTAATCTCTTTTGGTCGTAATCCTCCCAGCGTACTTTTCAGCATTAATCATATATTTTGATGTATATCAAATCAGTCTTTCTACATGTGAATTTCCTCGAGGTCCACTCGACAACCGATCCAACCGAGGTTGCCCACTTCGTCGAAGACTCAAAGTTACTTTCCTCCAAGTCGAGACAGATGTTCTCCGCCCCGCTCGCATCGTCTTTGAACGCCGCATCGCACGACTCACAGACGTACAATCGACATTCGACGCACTGACTATCATCTTCTCTACCGTAGACACAACACGTCTTGCTCGTGTCACGCTCTGAAATTTCTATCACATCAATCCCCTCGACTTTCGGGTTATATGAGGAGATGTTCGTGAATCGGTCGAACTCCCACTCGTGCAGATCAAGGTTATCGTGCCGATCCCAGTTTTCGACGTACCAACTTCGTCTTCACGGACTCCCTCCAAGTCCCCGACGCTGATGCGGCCAACATCTTACTCAACACACCGTTGGGCGATATGTTTGGCGAAACTGTGGAAAAGTATGTTCATCGTCCCGACCACGTGTGATGGAGCCGCATAGCTTTGTCGCCACCAGAGTCGTCACACTTGGCGATCTCCTTCGAGAAGTAGCACCGATCTTGCTTCAAGCGGTTGTCGGGGTACAGGTCAGATTCCTCAGTGCTGTAGGCGACCGCCGCGAAGTCGCTGATTCCGAGGTCGATACCTGCTGTCTCGATTCCGGGTGCATTGAGTGTCTCGATTTCGTCTTTGCGGACGGGGTGAAGTTCCACTGCTTCTTCAATTTGTTGTAGACCATACTAACCTGTTGTAGGTTCACGACGTTGATGCCGGGCGAGATTCGAGAAGGACGTACTCCCATGCTTTGGGGTGTTCC
>LKMJ01006069.1_pt1 | contig 11404 bp, 12 predicted proteins | sample 643391 | NCBI WGS metagenome assembly LKMJ01 (sample SAMN04112250, study PRJNA286221) | soda lake metagenome | biome: soda lake; feature: Kulunda Steppe; material: water; isolation source: sample PL-Br10 brine of Picturesque Lake | place: Russia: Kulunda steppe | collected 2010-07
CACACACACACACACACACACACACACACACACACAGAGAGGAATGAAAGGTGGGGCCCAGTGAGAGTTTTGAACAGTTAGGAATTGCCCTTCTCCCCCTTTCCCCATGCCCAGCACACCAGCAAGAAGCTGCACTTTTAGGTTTTTTATCTCTAGAAAAAACGGGGATGCAAGGAAGCACATGCGCACCCACACCCGCTATCGCAAACACGCATACACAGGGCACATGCACAGGGCACATACACAGGGCACGTACACACAATTAGACCCAAGCGCACCTGCAACCACTGTGATCGGGCCCTTGACTTCCGCAAGATTCTGCTTGGTGTAGTGCTTGACCATGCACTTAATCAGCGTGCTCTTGCCCACCTGATGCATTCAGGGCAGGACAAAGTGCATGTAAGTCAGCGTGCTCTTGCCCACCTGATGCACTCAGAGCAGGACAAACGTGCATGTAAGTCAGCGTGCTCTTGCCCAACTGATGCATTCCGAGCAGGAAAAACGTGCATTCAAGCAGATCATGATCAAGCGCATGGCCAAGGCACCGTTTATTGCACGGCACGGCGGAGTCATTATGCTGTGGATACAAAGCAAAAAGGGACAAGGGAGAGGTACGACAGATGAACAGGTATAAAAGACTGGATTATTTGTGGGAGCATAAAAAGAGACAGCGACCTCCACTTCGTTAACACTTGCCCTGCATGTGCCATTCCCCTTTAGTACAAAGTGTGGACATTGTTTAAGCGCATGCACACAAATACTGGGGGCATATGCGCCGCAGGAGCACCCTGCGCAGACACTGCTACAGGCTTTACAATTCATTTGCTCAATGCCTGCAGACGCTATCTTTTACCTCGTAACTATGATCTGTTGCAAGAAAGAGATGGTCAGGCACAAGACATGTGTCCAGGCGAGTGCATGCAGGTGGCAGCCACTTCCTCGTGCCAGCAAGGAAGAATAGGTCATGATACTTACCCACTTAAACCACTCAATGTTCTTTCCATCCATTTTCAATTCACATGGAAGGTCATGGCATGATTCTACCCGTGCCCTGCTCACGACCCTTGGCAGGATGCTGTAGTGAGGGCAGGGGTGCACTCTCTACGCTGGTCCAGCTGCAGGGACATCTTGATCAACCGTTGCTTATACTTGTGCTTTCTCAGAAGGTTTAGACAAGAATGACACAGACACTACTCACCCCAGGCGGCCCTTGCACAAGAACAACCATGGGCGGGGGAAGGTCGCACTCCAGGGCTTGGGCCAAGGGTGCTGCACGCATTGGAAGTAGAAGCAACATGTAAATTTTGAACATGGGCATGAGCGGCATGGATATCCATGGAGCAGGTGGCGCATGCGCAGCAGAACCATGTACAACAGCCTCCGCTCTTTTAGGGTTCCTGTAGCAGTGCCCACCATGCAGGCGCCTCTGCTCCTTCTCTGCTGAGCGTGCCCTGGCAGCTTTGGCCTTGTTGGCTGACTGAAATGAAAACGCCCTGGGGTTCCTGTGTGCTTGTCCGGCTGATGCTTCCTCGCCGCCCCCCTCTGCCTTGGCTTTCTTTGCCTTGTTCTTAGCCTTCTTCTGATTTCCTTTCTTCTTTGCTGCAGCCATGGTGATCTCTCTCGCTCACACAGCTAAGCAGACAAACGAAGCTATCCAGGAAGGAGAGAAGTACTCAATATACCCATGTCACACATGCATTATTTTCCCTGAATATCAAATAATATTCAAGTGCCATTTAAGCTTTGTTACGCGGAGTTGGGGTCATCTTTCTGGGTGACGGAAAAAGCACTAATAAGTTGTAATATAGTTATTATGCGATTGATTGGTCTGCTTTTGAATCCTGCGTAAAAGGCGTCCCGCCATTCAGTTTGCTCAATTCATCTCGCTCAGTTCAGTGCCTTTCCTTTGTTCAGGGACCTATGGATGTTGTTAAGGAGCTAGAGCTGTAAGTTACCCTTTAATAAAGAGTGTTTGTTCAACTTTCTAAGGTTGCAGTGAGCGTAATGTGGATGTGTTGTTCTATGTACCAGGTACCTGTCAAAAAATGCCTTGGAGAGTTTGCTAGAAACTATGATGACGGAGTGCTTGAGACACAAGCCAGAGGAGCCAAGCCACTACCTGCTAAAATGGCTCATTGACCGGAATGCAAACAAAGGCTCTGAAGAGGTCGCAGTTGCAAGCACTTCAGACAGTATGCACGTGGCTGTGACCCATCCAGACCCTACAATGCAACAGGTACATTGCATGCAGATGCGCAGTCCCAGGCTTTGGAAGGAGAGGGTTATGAGACAAGACTGCTCGCAACCCGTCCTGTCAATGTTTTTCTGTTTATGCTGCATCCAACAAGCATGCCTGCAGCACATTTTCCAACATGACAATTCACATCTTGTCTACCTACATTGCATGATGCAGTACCTCAAAGACAAGAAGCTTCACCTGATATTTCTAGAGTTCATGAAACTGGTGAGTAACAGGTCGCCTGTTATGGACTAAGTTGCAAGCTTACGGACAAGGAAGCAAGTTCATCTCTTTTGGTTACATGGAACTTAGGAGTTTATTGTCTGCACGTTATGCCCTAGAGAGCAAGATGTTTGACTGCCAAAACAACAATAATGTGATAAGCAGAGCATCGTTTATGGCCTCCCACAGGGTACAGGGAGTAGGACTCTACTCTTATTCATGATTATCCGACAGTCTGGTCAGATAAGTCAGTCAAACATACCTGACAGAGACCTACACAGGCGCCAAGCAACAGTTTATGGACTATCTCTGACCATACTAAGAACCCAGAAGGCGCTTCTGGGCATCTCCATTTCTTGTGCATTAGCAACAGCATCTGTGGGATTAAAACTGAGACAGGTTCGCTTGCATCAACCAGTATGATGCTTCCTGATGTTCAAGCAAGTTGTGCAGCCTGCGGGACATGTAGAAGCAAATGAGCGACCTTATTCTCCTTGGACAAGGGAAGAACTAATTTGTCGTGGCAATCTATCCATGATGCATCGATGCAATTGCAATATTGCGTGACACAGCCAGCCTTGCTCTGAGTTGCTTTACAATGAGAAAGTACAAGGTGGAAGCCCAGTGATGCTGGGGCCTGGTCCTTGGATACGTCGGGCTCATTGCTCCATGCAAGGTGTATTGCTTTGCTGACCAGACCCAGGAGTACAAGGAAAAGGCCTTCCGTCAACAAGTGTGATTGCCAGCCTGCTCATAACCAGCAAGAAATCATAGGAAGGTGGAAGACAACTGGTGTTTTGATTTTTAGAATTAAAACAAACACATTTTAAAAATCAAAACAGACACATCACGGAATCCTGTCTGAAAGAACAACTCTACACTGTTGCTTTTCACACAGGTGGTGAGGGAGAAGCCAGACAACCTGTTATCCTTTTTAGCCCTGGAAGCCCACCAAATGCATAAAGCACCGCCTCCGAGTTTAAACTCGGACTGATGAAAACGTCCGTCCGGTTGTTGCCAATGATGATCATCAGACACCGAGTACTCTAGAGCAGTTTATGAGCATGCTGAGCAAGGACTAACATGCAAGTTTCGTTCTTTAGCTAACCATTTAGTCAATTTCATAGCTAACGTAAACCAGTTTTATAAATCAAACAATCCAGCATGAAACGCAGACGCTTTGTGTGTCCCCCCGAATTCCATGCCATTGAGCTCAAACAGGCTCCTCACAAATCTACCGAAGACTATGGCTCAAGCCAGAGCTGCTTCACACGTCCAGGTGCTTGACTTTGACAGCTACACATGTTGATTGATCATCTGCTTTTCCTCTGAAATTGCGTGCACTTGCATGCTCGACTTGCACAGTTGACGACTTGCTTGTGTGCACACACACATGCACGCGCTAAAGTGTGTGTGTGTGTGTGTGCGTGTGTGTGTATGTAAGTGCGCGCTCGCATACGTGCGTGCGTGGGCGTGCTCGAGAATGTGTACGTGTGTTCATGCTTGTATGACCTCGTGCTCGCGCAAAAGTGGTATGCTTGCTCAGGCATCTTTCAGTGCCTGGAGATTGTTTGGTCCTCACCATTTGCATCAAAATGAAAAGACAGGCCACATCCACATGAACATCCTGTGGCAGTTGTCCAGACAAGAATTAGGCAGAAAGTCATACATTTGGGAGTATAAAGATGTCAGGCTCAATTTTCTGGGCATGTTATGCGTCATTGACGCACGTAGTTTAGCACAATGCATGCGCTGCAGGGGTATTCCAAGGATTTCAGCCTCTTCACAGAAGCTCCTACAAACAACAAAGGCTGCAGAAGAAGAGGAAGATTGAGCAAGCTGCCGCAGATCAAGCGCGAGTTGGCCTGGTATCTGCTGTGCCTGAACAGCTTCAGGTTTGTGCGTATGCACTCCTTTGCGAGTGTCTGCCAGTGTTCGACCGTTTCTCTTGGATGGGTTCAACTCTAATCAATGAAAAAGGCAGGCAATCACAGGCAATGGCTTTCTTAAGCAAGACTTAAAACGACTACTTTATGCAGACTTGCTGTTACGGTAAGGTGCAATTAAGTAGTGAAGGCTGGGGTACCTGTAAAGGCAGCTATTGTTGTGTCTGCTTTGCGCGTACACGTGCATGCACATGATGGGGGAGGTAGCGCGAATGCAAAGGCGTGCATGTAAGTTAGGATGCGTGTGTGCATGCATACATGATAAGGGGTGAACTTGTACCCTCCCGAAAAAGGCTGCGTAACTTTTTTCAAGGATAGATCCCTGCCTTTCTACTACACACATACCCTTTTCACAACTGCGCATGCCCATCTGTGACAAATAATGACACTGCCGAACTGCACATGCCCTCCATAGCAAATAAAGGCTTTGGTCTGTGCACCTGAATGCAGTCTTGCGCCTCTTGTCTGTGTGCACCATTGCGCGTACTCCCTGCAGCCATGCACCATTGCACGTACTCCCTGCAGCCATCCATGCCCCTCCCTTGCGCCAAAATGCCATGCATACCATAGTCACCACCACTTCCATGCACGGCCGCGCGTATTCCGCGTCCAAGACAAGCAGCCGTGGGTGTCGGTCCGTTGGACCCCTGAGCTCACAACAGCAGCCACACATGTCCTTGGTCCAAAACATGTCTGGACGTGCCTGGACATGTGGAGTTGGTGACACATGATGGAGGACACAAGGCTGCTAAGAGGATTACTCTTGAGCACGCCCTTGGACCATAGCAAGCATGTTTTGGCCCTTCGCCCTCGCAGCCCCCCCCGCTGTCGCCACCGCCGGCGCAGTCGCCCCCGAGGCCCAAGGCCTTGCCCCTGGAGTATGTTGTGCTTTGCCCGCAGCAGTGGTCTGCCCGCGCCTCCCTGTTCATGGCGCAGCTCACGGACGCCGTGCGCGGGCTCATGGGGTGCGTAGCAGTACCCCTGCTTTCCTACAGGCGCCGCCCCTGCTTCTATCCTCTGTTGCGGCCCCCTCATGCAACCTGCAAGGTTTATCTGTGGCCCCCTCATGCAACCTGTGGCCCCCTCATGCAACCTGCGGCCCCCTCATGCAATCTGTGGCCCCCTCATGCAACCTGCAAGGTTTATCTGTGGCTTGCCCAGCGAGTGCGTCCGCTTCCTCTACATATACACGGCCCTCGTGCGCCTGCCCACCCTCCTACCTGGCAACAAGGTTCCTACGAGATCGAACCCTGGTCTCTGCGCACTGCCGCCGTGGCATGTGTGCCGCCCATGCGCGCAAGCAACCCCTGGCCTGGTGCAGCGCTGGCTTAGCTCCCCCTTAACTAGCACCTAGCACCCATTGACCAGGCAGTCCCCCGCTTCAATCTTTAAGCCAATTTGCAAGGCCAAATCCTGCGTCCAATCCCTGCTAAAGACTGGTAGGGATGGAGACCCCGCCAATTTATAGGGCACTGCCCCTGCTTGTGCGTGTGTGTCCCCGCCCTCCCGTTTCGTGGCTCAGCTCCTCCTGACTCTGCAAGCAAGGCCCCGCCCTGCAACTTGTAAGCTGGTCTTGAGAATGCGCTCTCCCTGACCAGGCAAGCAAACGTCCCACACCACAGCTTGTGAGCGGGCCTTGTGCACGCGCATCCCTAGAACAGGCCAGCAAAGTACCCCACATCGCAGCTTGTGAGCAAGCCTTGTGCATGCGCTCCCCCTGGCTGAGCAAAAGCAAACGCCTCACACAGCAGCTCGTGAGCTGTCTTTGTGCACTTGCCCCCCCTGACAAGGCCAGCAGCTGCTCGGCACTGCCTCTGCTCGTGCTTGTTCACGCCCCCGCCCCGTGGCCCACATCCTTCTGACCAGGCTGGCAAGCATGCACCCCACCTCCTTGCCTCGTGAGCCCACCTAGTGTGCGCCACCCCTGCGGCCCTGCAGGTGCTGGCCTGGCGTGCCGGGGGGGGGGGCAGGCCCCTTGCGCAGCATGCCCCTCGCCAGCAGCGCCCCGGCCTGCTCCACCCACCCCAGCAGGGGCATTGCTGTAGGGGGCGGCTTCCTAGGGGTTGCAGCCAGTGGCAGCGGCAGCAGCAGCATTTGGGAGGCGGCCGGCAACAAGGTGCTTGCAGCCAGTCCAACGGAGGCAGGCAGCAGCTGCAGCTTGTCCCCACCTGCTGGCGCCCACACCAGCTGGGTGCAGCGGCTGGCGCTGGCGCAGGCCTGCCATGTGCCCTTGTGCTCATGCCCCCGCCTCAGGTGAGCGCAGCAACGTGCCCCGGAGCAGCATACGGTACAAGCTCAAGCCTGCCAAGTGTCCTGCTGCTGGCGCCTGCATGCCTGGTCCCTGAGCCTGCCAAGTACCCCCTTGCTTCTTTCCCTACGCACACGCCCTGCGCCTGCCATGCTTGAACCGCCACTGGTTACCCTGTTTGTTTCTTTCCCTCAGCCTGCTGCACGCCGCTATGCGTGCACCTGTACCATGCTCGGTCCGCCACCAACTGCGAGTACAGTCAGGCACTCGCCAAAATAGAACACATGTTTGGCACAGCTGTCACCTACACCGCCCCCCCTGTTTGATGCACGCCCCTCCTGTCTGTGGCACAGCTGCACCCACACTGCCCCCCCTGTCTGAGGCAAGTAACAAGGTGCAGCAGGGGGAGTGCGGCAGTGTCCCTGCCTGCAGCACGTGTTCGGCATAGATGCCATGTTCGGGCCACCTTGCCTGCATCAAACGGCCTGCACCAAATGGCCGTCATCAACCCTTGGATGGCCACATGTGCTGCTCTCTCAAAAGGAACAGAACATGGCTAGCACCTGTGCCCCCTTCATGCTTCACAGGATGATCCATGGCGTCGCCCCGGTGCCCCACACGCCCCCTCCTCCCCTCCCCCCCTCCTCCGAGCCCACCCCCTCCCTCAGGCGCAATGAGGTGGTGCCCCCCTGGGTGGCGGCCGGGGCCGCCGCCCAGGTGCCGTCTCAGCAGACAGCAGCCTCGGCGGCAGCGCGGCCGCTGAGCGGAGGCACGCTGCACCCAGTGTTGGGCGCGGCGAGCAACCACGCGGTCGGGTACCTGGAGGAGTGGGAGGGCATTGGGGCAGCCGTGGCAGCTGGGCTGCGCAGGACCCACGCAAGACCGCCAACGCTGCAGCAGCAGCAGCAGCAGCATCTGGGGATGGCTGCGGGGCAGCTGCAAGGCGTGTTACCGGCGCTGCATCCACTGCACCCACAGGTGCTGGTGCAGGGCAGTGCTTTTTCCTGCGGAAAGAGGAGAGGTCGTCAGGGGCGGGGGAAAGCAGGAGGGACACCAGCTGAATTTGCAGGCCAAGCGGCGGAGGAGGATGAGCAGGAAGAGAAGGAGGGAGACCCGGAGGACTGGCAGTGGTGGCAGAACCTGCGCTTCACGCTTTGCATGCTGCGGCGCGGGCTCAGCAGGGACGCGCTCGCAAGGTCAGTGGCTGCTGCGAGCGGCTGTTGCCGGGCAAGAGGCGCAAGTGAGGCTTATCATGGCTTGTACAGTCTATTTCCACGAAGCAACTCAGAATGTCTGGCTTGCTGCAGCTGACGAGGCAAGGAGGTCGTACACTAGCTGCCAAGTATCAATATACGACATCTGGCCTAAAGGGAGCAGCCACAAACAGATGGGGCAGTGAATAAAAACTAGCCGCCAAGGAGTAGATAGTAAGCCTGCTGACCAACCAAGCTGTTTTTTTGGCAAGCACACTTGGATTGTCCATTCATGCACACCTGGTATGTCTGGTATGTCCATTCATGCACACTTGGTATGTCTGGTATGTCCATTCATGCACACTTGGTGTGTCCATTCATGGCCTCCTGCCAAGGCAGGAACTCCAGTCCTGCGGCAGGCGCACACAAGCACTGCTTTATGTGTTGACGTGTGTGTATACAGCCCTTCATGTTGCTCGTTGCATGACCCAAGGATCCTTGCTGGCCACACACAGCCATGGCACGGCCTCAATTGATCAGCCAGTCCAGCAATGGAGGTTGACCATGGGCCATCTGCTGAGGACCTGTCCACAAGGGAAAAAAGACGCCCCTTGCTTTGAAGGCAGCCCCTTGAATGGGAGGCGCCCTGCTGGCTGCGGGCCATCTCATGAGCCTTTCCTGCTCCCCACTGTGCGCAGGGGCTCACTCATTGTGTATGTAGTGCCGCCTTCCGAGGAGCCGTGCGACGTGCGCAGATGCTGTGTAGAGGCAGCTGCATGCCTGTCAGCACCGCCAAAAGCGGGCGGCGGAGGCCAGTCCGCATTGGGGGGCAAGCCAGGCCAGTCAGGGCATGGGATTCACCATGGCAAAGCATCACCAGAAGCAGCCAAAATAGGGCAGGTGCCCTCCCAGGCAGCGACGACAGCAGATGCAGGGCGCCGGAATCAGAGTGTGTTAGGAGGAACAACAGCAGCGTCTGCAAGTGCAGGAGTGGTTGGAGGAGCAGCAGGGCCGGAGGCAGGGGCGGGGCGGCCTCCAAGGGAAACCCCGCTCCTGCAGCCCTTGCCGAACCCAGGACCAGCTGAAGTTCCTGCAGCGGGTACGCCAAAAGCAGCCCCAGGTGCACCAACGGCTGCACCAAAGGCTGCAGCAGGTACATCAAAAGCCGTGGCAGACCCCCACCCAGGCGCGGTTCCAGCCGCGGATGCGCTGAACGCTGCAAAGAAGGCCGCAAAAGTAGCGGCGCAAGCAGCAGTCTGCCATGAACTTTCAGAGAGGAAGGCTGCAAGCGCGCCTGGGCCTTCGTTTCTGGTGCCCGACCACAGCCTTCCTGCGTGTGGGATCCATGTGCAGGCAAGTTTATGAGTTCAATAGAGAGCAGCTTGTTGCAAGCATCAAGGTGCCTGCTGCTGTGTGCCATCCTGACTCTGCCTGTCTATTTTCATTGGAACACAAGTGGCAATGATGCACATGCAGGCATCTGTGCAAACGAATGTTGGTGCGCACTTCCAGATCAAGGGTGTGCAAAAAAAGAATGAGTGGTGAGCCCTGACGATGGCTGCAAACACACACATGGAATCAGTTTGTTCCCTTTCTTGTCTTTAAATGGAGTTTTAATGAAGCCTGAATTCTTTTCTGAAAGAAGATATACCGACCAGTAGAATGCTTCCAAGAGCCTATTGCAATCCCCTAGAGCTATCCAACAATCTAGGGTAGGTCATGGACTTAACTTAGTTGCTCCGCAGTGCCTCTGGAAGCAGATCCCTTAGCTAGCTTTTGCTTACCTTCATCCATGCCCTGCCGCTTCAGCGCCCACTCATTACACCATGAGCCCACCGCTCCCATTCAGTTCAAACAGGTTTGTGCTGTGATATTTTGAGTTACGCACATGGTCTGATGCCACTCCAATTGCTTATACTTGATGTGATGCAGGTGCAGGCTCCACTCACCCTTCATCATACTAGACGGTTGATGTGTATTTGTGACGTTTCTTATAAATCAACCCTATCACATGCCTTCATGCAGGTATTGCTGCCATCAACGCTGCATGACCCAACCTCACAAGGCACAGGAGGGAGTGCGACAGTGGTGTTTGAAAAGATGCTTGCAGGTGAAGCTCGGTTCCGCTCTTTCCCCCTCGTTCTCCTTGCTCATGTGTTGCAATGATTGAGCAGTGTGCTCGTGAGACCTAGGAACCCGTAGATGCCCATCAATGAAGCTTGCTAGAGGTTCAACACAGCCTGCTCTTGGCCTCTGATTTGCAGGTGCAACAACATGGGGTTGAAACCAAGGATGAGGAAGAGGTGTCTCTATTGACCATGTAGGGGCCGCATAGGTCTTCACATAGAACTTTGATTCGCGCACACAATTATAATTATAATATTAAGAATTCCTCGTCAGAAGTCGCTGAGAAAGCTACGGGCCCTCCCGTGAGAATTTCACGGGCCATCCGAAGTGTCGCCGACAATTTTGTGAGGAGTCATTTGTAATTTCAGAATGGAGTCTTTTGGGGTTCGACTCGTTGAGCACGCTGAATTTGGCAACTGCCTCGAGGCTGCTCGAGCTTTCGTCGCCGGTGAAGTAGTTCTGAAGGAGCGGCCCCTGGTCCATGTTCCTAGCAGGCCCTTGTCTATTGAATTGGAGCGAGACAGCTTTAACTACAGGGACCTCCCTCTAAATTCACTGCGGCAGGCACAAGTTGCTGCAAGTGGTGATGTGAGGCGTCGCATCCTCAAGGACATGCACATCCCAGATGTGACCTCACCAGGCTTGAGAGACACAAAGAGCGCCAAGGTTTGTGGCTGAGAGCCCCATCAAAAAGCATGGCGCAGCGAGTTAAGGAGTGAACTAGTTGAACCAGTTGAACCAGACTTGCCTGCCGGCCATCTCGATTGCTGAACAAGTTCAATTGTCCTCTTCTTGCACCAATGCAGCTCTGCAAAAAGGTTGCTGCCTTTTCTGCTGGAAGACTGGGCGTGGATGAGCAGGAGCTTGAGCGCTCCATGCTTGCTTTTGAGGTCAACGCACACGGCTTCTTAGGAGGCTCTGCACTGTTCGAGCTGGGCAGCAAGCTCACGCACACGTGCGGAAATCCAAACACAATGTACGTAGCTTGAATTCCAATTGAGTTTGACTTCAGTTGTCAGGACCTTGAGCCACTTTAAATTGTGCACAGACAACAATTGAGACAGCTGTGCATGGCCCCAATTGGTTGCAGTAATTGATTGCAATCATTTGTTATGGTGGACGGTGGCGCGCAAATAGGAAAGATCCACAAGCTACCAAATACACTAGTGAGGGTCTGCGGAACCAAGGCAGCGTAGATCAAACAGATTGCCTACCATGTGTCATAACTTTTTAGTCCTTATGCTGGGAGCCACTGCGGCTGGCTTTTTCAGGTAAAACTATCTACCTACCTACCTTCCTACCTACCTACCTACCTACCTACCTCTGTCTCTCTCTCTCTCTCTCTCTCTCTCTCTCTCTCTCTCTCTCTCTGTGTGTGTGTGTGTCTGGGTGTGCTTGAACGATTTTAATCAGCGTCACCATGTTTATG
>LKMJ01006070.1_pt1 | contig 11404 bp, 11 predicted proteins | sample 643391 | NCBI WGS metagenome assembly LKMJ01 (sample SAMN04112250, study PRJNA286221) | soda lake metagenome | biome: soda lake; feature: Kulunda Steppe; material: water; isolation source: sample PL-Br10 brine of Picturesque Lake | place: Russia: Kulunda steppe | collected 2010-07
AGATTAAAACCGGAACACGGCGTACGTCAGGCAGTTACAGATGTCTTCGGGGATTCGAGCGACGGTAACGTTCACGTCGCCAGGTGCCTGTCCGCTTGCCGCCGCCTCGAGCGTTTCGGAGTCGGCTATCGAACAGGTCTCGACGAGCGCAGCGTTACCGGGCGAGAACGGGAGCGTGACCGAGTTTCTGGCCGATGGTGAGCCGGAGGCAATCTGTGAGGCCTGTGCGGAAGCCGGTTTTCCCGTCGAACCAGTGTTCGAATACGGCACCGCAACCCTGTTTCGTGCCACACACGACGGCGAAGAGTCCTGTCCCTGTGAGTGTCTGGGTCGGCATGGCTGTCCGGTACACCGCTATGTCGCTGCTGACGGCGAACTGACGCTGGTTTTCCATGCGGGGTCGTTCGAACTGTTACAGGAGGTGATGGAAGCGTTCCGGGAGTCGTATCCTCCCGTCGATGTCCAGCGACTCCTCCAGCCGCCACTCGATGGCTCTCCGGAAGAGCGGGTGTTTGTCAACCGGGGCACGCTTACCGATCGCCAGTACGAAGTGCTTTCCGTCGCATTCGAGCGTGGCTATTTCGACCGCCCGAAGCAGGCGAACGCGACCGAACTGGCTGATGAACTTGGCATCACACAGTCTACGTTTACCGAACATCTGATGGCCGCCCATCGGAAGCTGTTGTCCGATATTCTGGAGTGAACCCTCGTTGCCATTGGCTGAAACTGAATTGATAATGACTTAAGGCTGTGAATGCGTAGTGATGGTCGAGAATGACCCTGGCCCAGGAAACGGAAATGTCGGACGCGGAGATAGATAGGTTTCTTGGTGAGCACGAGACGGGTGTCCTGTCGCTTGCGCGTGACGGTGAACCGTATGCGATACCAATTTCCTACGGCTATGACGACGAAAACCGGCAGTTCTACCTGCGACTCGTCTCCAAACCTGACAGTACGAAACGAACGTTTCTCGACTCCTCACCGAACGCCCATATCGTCGTGTACAACGAATCGGACGATGGGGAAACGTACTGGAGCGTCGTCGCCTCCGGAATTTTGGAGGATATTTCCCCCGAGGACCTCTCAGTGGAACAGATTCAACAGTACGGTGAGGCACGTCGTCCGCTCTTTGAAATCTGGGGTGCGGGCAAAGACGAACTGGACATTCAGCTCTACGAGTTCGTTCCCAACGAGTTGAGCGGCCGCCGCACCGACGTCGAACTTGAGTGACGACCCGAGTTCACTCAAAAGCAGTCTCTTTTACTGCTGCTGTACAGACTGGGCAACCGTTTGCCAAAATTACGTTTCTCATCTCACTGTTGACCGAAATTTCTTGCGTACACTCCGGACAGATATACGTATACTCTTGCATTGTGATCTGCTGTTCACCTCTTCGTCGCGTGCTGTTTGACATACCTCAGGGAGCCTCGATACACATTGATACTCACGCTATCCAGTAATGGATAGACCCCGGATATACAGGCTGGTTCAAGTAGCCCGCTGCTGTTTGCTGGGGGTTACCGCGTGTATTAGTTCACAGCAAATAAAAACCACGTGGTTTCGATAGCTTGCCTGACCGCCGCTGTCTCGGTGGGTTTGAGCTCAGCGGTCACTCGTCTAATCGCATATCCCCGCCAGGACTCTCGGAGATATCGTCTGCCCAGTCGGCATCACCCGATTCGAACTCCTCTTTGAGTTGCGAGAACGTCGAGCCACCGCCCTCATCATCTGTCTCGTCGTCCTCATCTTCGTCATCGGCTTTATCGTCGTTGCTCTCTGCTTCGTCATCCCCCTCATCGTCTCTGCTTGGTATCTCGTCGTCTGCATCCTCTTTTTCTGGGCTTTCATCGAATAGGTCGTCATCAGTGTCGTCGCTATCTCCAAATACGAACCCCTCATTTGCGTCGTCATCGAATAGCCCACCGGAGTCGTCTTCCTCAAACGAGAGTGCGGAGAGGTCATCATCGCCCGAGTCATCTTCGGCAGTCTCGTCACCGAACGAGATATCGGCCTCCTCAAGCGAGACCAGGTCGTCCGCCTCGCTTTCGGTTCCGTGGGCTGGTGTTTCGGAGCCGTCGACTGTCTCTGCCTGCTCTTCCTTGGCTTCACTCTCTTCATCGGCAGTGGACGGTGCCCAGTCGGCCTCGCCGGATTCGAACTCCGATTTCAACTCCGAAAAGGTCGACCCGCTGGTCTCATCTTCAGTTGACTCGTCTCTCTCGGCGATTGATTCGGGTTCACTCGTTGACTCGCTTTCTTCGGCGACCGATTTGGTTGCAGATGAGAACTCGTCGTCAGCCTCCGCTTCGAACTCGGCTTTGAGTTCATCGAATCGATTGCTGTCTGCCTTCCCTTTGACGCCCGTCTCCGGGCTGTCGGCGACGGCTGGCTCGTCCAATTCAGCCGTCGCTTCAGCCCCGAATGAGCTTTCCGTTGGCTGCTCGGTAGCTGGCGCATCGACGTCACCGATGGCTGGACTTTCCGTCTTCGCCGGCAGGTTCGAGGCTGGCTGGCTTTCGACGGATGACTCCGTCTGTGGCGGGTCGGGAGATTCTGTCTGTGGTTTGTCGGCTGCTGGAACGAGCGATGGGTCAAGTGGCTTGCCTGCTAGCTGTAGCGTTCGAAGCGCTGACGGCTTGCCGATGGCATACAGCTCTGTTCCAGGTGTCAGTCTGGTTTTCGCCTCCGGCAACGAGAGTGTGGTTCCATCGTCACGGGTGAGGCCGATAACGCCAATTGAAAGTGCTCCCACGGGCAACCCATGCAGCGGGCTTCCGGCCGCAACCGTTGCGGTGGCGTACGTCTCTTCGGCATCCGTCAGCCGCTCTGCAAACTCCTGTGGCGCTCGCTCCGCCGCTGGCAGTGTCACGAGTCGGTACGTTCTTCGCGGGTCGATTCGTGGCGTATCCGACGCCGCAATTGCGATGGTGACGGTATCGCCAGCGATTCCCCGCAGTTCGCCGGTCACCACTCGCCGCATCGGGTCGGTTTCCCACACCTGTATCCGGTCACCCGGGGTTGCCGTTGGTGCCGGGTCAGCCCGAATTGCAACTGCGGTCGTCTCAGCGGGGAGGGTCTTTCCAATTCCACCCTGCCGATTGCCGACGGTTACTTCGGTGACGGTTCCATCGGCTGCCACTGAGATGTCGATGTGGGCGAGTCTGTACTCCGCCTGCAATCTACGTTCGAGTCGCGCTTCGAGCTCGCCCGGTGGGAGCTGAGGATACTCGAACGTTGCTCCCGAGAGCGCCGCTTTGATTTCCTCGTCTACCGGATCGTATCCCGTGCTCTCCATGATTCTCTCCGGCAGGGTAACGACCTGCTTTTTCGGCGCTTCCGTTGTGGAACTCTGAGGATTCCGTTCCTGCTGGGTTTCGACTGCGATACCGTCCCACTCATCAAGGACATCCACTGCAAACCGGGTTCCGACGTGGCGGCCGAGCAACGCACCGCCAGCCCCCACGAGAAACGCAGCGAGCGCAAACAGCGCCAGCGGTATGCCGCCATCAACGTCTGTCCCGGGAGCGACCACCCCGCCGAATCCGGCAACCGTGAGATACACAGCGACGCTGCTCAATCCGAGCAACAACACGAATTCGCGCGGCACGAGACGGTCGTACTGGTGCTGAGAGACAGTCGCTGCGATAGCCCCCAGCACGGCAGCCAGGGCCGCCAGGCCAAGAAACTGCGCAGTGAGTTCGAGCGACTGTGTCAGAAACAGTGGTTCGGCAAACGGAGCCACGCTCATTGTGCCTCCTCCATGGCTTGCAGGCGGTTTTCGGGCCCGGCGAGAAACAGCTCATCTCCCGGTGACACTTCTTTTTCCCCTGCTGGTGAGAACTCCCAGTCTGTTTCACCACGCAATCCAAGCACTGCTAGCTCCGTCCCTTCGTCGACGGCTATCGAGCCGACGGCTCTCCCGGCGAGCGGACTCGTCTGAGGGACTGTCATCCGTGCGAGTTCGTTTTCCCCCTGTCGAATTCGCGAGACAGCTCTGTGTGCGGCGGGGCTCTCACGGGACTGGACGACGATTTTGACTGCAGGTGCACGAACCAGCGGTTCGACATCTGTCCGGGTCACGGCAACGGTGAGCCGTCCCTCCCCGCCTGCTGTCGTTGTCGGGTCAGTTGCTTCCGCTCGCTCGTCTTCCGTGGTCCATGCCCCGAGCACGGTTGCGCGGACCTGTGCGTTCGGGGTAATGACGGTAACCGAATCCCCTGCCGAGACGCCGGTTGGAATCAACCCCTCCACTGAGACTGCGTGTTTGTCCGTCTCGGCAAGCTGGTTCGAGAGCTGCGAAAAGCGTGGCGTTGCAGCGACAGCGGCCTCACCCTGCTCGTTCAGCGTCACCTCTACGGCAGCCAGCCCGAACTCGGTCCGTAATCGCCTGGCAAGATGGGCTTCCTGTTCGGCGGGTGGGAGGTCTCCAGGCACTGTGAAGGTTGCATTCTCCAGTCGCCGTCGCTGTGTCGCTGGCAACGGCGGATGACCCGCTATCTCTCCGATATCGCCGGTCACCTGTACCGTTCGGGACCGCTCTCTATCCTGTTGCTCCGTTGAGTCGTCTCTTTCAGCTGCGTCCTGGCTCTGGTCGGTCACAGCGGTCTCCGTCCTTTCCGCTCGTCGTTTTCCGTACTCGTAGGCGGAGACGCCGAGTGCTGCGATGACGACGACGGAACCGGCGAGACCAGTCGGGCCCGGGACCGAAAGCCCCGGCGTCTCGGCAGCGAGGACGATTCCGGCGTTTCCACCTCCTAACACGAACGCAATCACCAGCACTCCCGGCAGGGGAATTTCGAATTCCCCCCACCGTGTCACCCCGAATCCAATCGCCCAGCTACCGAGTGCTGGGATAACTCCAACCAGGAGCCCGAAGTACAGCCCAAGGAGAAGCTCCGCCGGAAATGATACCATACCTGTGGTAGGCCCTTCCTGCCTAAAAGGCGTTTCTCCGCTCAGTTCGATTCTCCCGCAGTATCCTGAGACGATAATTCCACTTTATTGAGTGCGCTGCTAGCGCTATCAACCGAAAACCTGAATGTTAAACGTCTTGCCGTCAAATCAATTCGATATGTCTGTACCAACTCGTCGGGAACGGATTCACAACCTCGACGTGACACTGTGGGTGGGAAAACACGGTATCGATGCCGTCGTCGACGAGCTTAATGACCAATTACAGGAGCGAGACTTCGTTAAAATTAAATTTCACCGAGCGGCCCGAGCGGAGAGCGATGCGGACGAACTGACCGAGCAGCTCGCCGAGCGAGTAAACGCCACGGTTGTCGAAACACGTGGACATACGGGGGTCCTTGAGCGATGAGTGGGGCGCTTGCTTTTCCTGTTGCAGGCTCCCTCGGACCGGTTGAAGACTCGCTAGAGTCAATTGGCATAGACCTCGAAACTATCGCATCGATTGGAATTTTCATCGCTGTCGCTGTCATCGCCTATCTGGTCGGCCGGGCAATTGTCGGGCCGCTGTTTAACCGTGTGGCGAATGCGCGAAACCTTGATGCACACGCAAAACGGCCGCTCAAAAAACTGCTGAACTTTCTCATCTTCTTTGCTGCACTCTCCGTCGCGTTCGGTGCTGCCGGCTTTGGTAACTTTCTCCGGTCGCTTGCAACAATCGCTGCTGCTGCAACCCTCGCCATCGGTTTTGCCCTCCAGGATGTCATCAAAAACTTCGTCGCCGGTATCTTCATCTTCACTGACCGGCCGTTCCGAATCGGCGACTGGATTGAATGGGATGGCAACAGCGGTATCGTCGAAGATATCAGCCTTCGGGTCTCTCGCGTTCGAACTTTCGATAACGAACTGCTCACCGTCCCGAACTCACACCTGACGGACACCGTCGTCAAAAATCCGGTTGCGAACGGTCGCCTCCGCCTGAAAGTTGATTTCGGTATCGGCTACGACGATGATATCGAACAGGCGACCGAAATTATCATCGAGGAAGCCGAAAAGCACGAGGGCATCATGAACGAGCCGGGACCGTCGGTCCGACTTGTCGAACTCGGCGACTCATCGGTTGGACTCCAGTCACGTATCTGGATAGAGAGCCCGACACGGGCTGATTTCGTCAAAACACGCGGCGAATATGTGCAGACGGTCAAAGAGCGCTTCGACGCGGAAGGTATCAACATCCCGTACCCGAACCGCACCATCGGTGGCGACCTCCAGATTCAGGGTATCGACGATCTCGCAACGCAGTCGGACTAACTCTGGCTGTTTGAGTGACTTCAGTCACGCGCTTTTCGACGGGCTATCGACTGCTGTTATTCTCGCGAACCATCATAATTATAAACAGTCTCATCGAGTGGAACGATTATAACCACAGAAGCTGTGCGTGTCGCGTCCCGTCGAAATCGAGGACGTTCTCCTCGTCGACGAGGTCGTGCTCGATAGCCAGATTGACAGCCCGTGTCCCGACGAGGTTTGCCGTCGAACAGCGCGCGAGGCTGGCCACGACAGTTTCCTCGTCGGCTTCGTCGCCATCGTAGAACTCGGGGGAAACGGTCAGCGATACCGAGCCATTTTCGAACTCCTCTCCCAGCAGGTCACCGTCACAGACCGAGACGAGCCGCCCTTTCGGGGTCTCTCGTTCGTTGAGCAACAGCGGCGGGGTCTCCTCTGAATCGTTCATACCGTTATTCCTGCAGGCGGTCGGCATCGACCAGTTCCTGTTCGTTTTCCGCACGCAGCGATTCGGCTTCCTGTGCCACTTCTTCGGCCTGTTCGTCCTCGCCGAGGGCTTCGAGTGCAATCGCTTTCTCTTCCAGCAAGTCGGCGCTCCGGTAGCCCAGCCGGATGGCGTTATCGAAGGCGTTGAGCGCATCCTCTGCGAGGCCGCGTTCGTTGAGGAAAAAGCCGCGGTTATACCAGGCCTGCCCGAATCGGGGGTCGAGTTCGACCGCTCTTTCCGCGTGTTCGAGCGCCTCCTCGGTTCGGCCAAACTCCCAGAGGGCGTAGGCGAGATTCGTTTCGGCACTCGCGGCGTGTTCATCGGTTCCTTCTACATCCAGCGCTTCCTGATAGGCACCGATGGCGGCGTCGTACTCTTCGAGTTCTGCGTGTGCGGCTCCCTTGTTTACCCACGCCTCCTGTTTGAGCGCCGGGTCGTCGGTATACCGTGCGGCGCGTTCGAAAGTCTCGGTTGCCTGTTCGTGGCGGTTGATGCGGATATATTCGAGCCCAACTTCGAGCAGCTGCTCGGCATCGACGCGGTCGGCCGGGATATGCTCCTCATCCAGTATATCCGCAAGCACGTGTGAGTCGACGGGGTCGACTTCGTTTGAACCGACCGACAGCTCCTCGGGGTCGAGGTCGAAGGCATCGTACGGGTCATCGAACCCCTGTCCCTCGGAGAATTTGTGGTCGCGCGTGTCTTTAGTCATATCACGGTCTAGTCTGTCGGGCGCATTAAGGCCTGCGTCGCAGTGATATATGTAAGGGCACAACACACAACCACATATGCGACTGTTCGTCTGTATCGAGTGTGCGGAACTCGAAACAACACTCGAAGAGGTTCAGCAGCTGTTCGAGGACGCATCGGGACTGCGATATACCGACCCAGCACAGGCTCATCTCACGCTGAAATTCCTGGGGGAGGCTGACCCGGAGCGCGTTCCAGAACTCCGCGAAGCACTTGTCGAGGTGGTCGATGAGACGGGTGTCGGGCCGTTCGACCTGACCGCTGGCGGGCTTGGTGTCTTTCCGGACATCGAGTACATTCAGGTACTCTGGCTTGGTATCGAGGAGGGAACATCTGAACTCACGACGCTTCATCGGGCTATCGAAGCGCGGATGACTGCACTTGGATTCGAACCGGAAGAGCACGACTTTACGCCACATATTACGCTTGCTCGGATGGACCACGGTGGCGGGAAAGAATACGTTCAAAACCAGCTCCGTGCACACAACCCCACTGCTGACTCCATTCAGGTCGAGCACGTCACGCTCATGGAAAGTCGTCTGACATCGGATGGTCCTGTCTACTCTCCAGTCGAACGCTTCGAGCTTTGAAAAACAGCCCGACCGCGGATATCAGTTCTCTTGTCGCTCGTTCTCGGTCCCTTCGGCTTCCGTCTCGCTCTCAGCGTCGGTGGCACCGTCAGACTCAGTCGGTTCCTGCTCGGAACCTTCGGTCTCAGAGCCTGCAGGTTTTGACGCTGTCTCGGGTGGTTGGTCAGTCTGTGCTGGTTCTCCTGCTTGCGGTTCAGTCTGCCCGTACGTGGGTTGGTGTTGCTCAGTGGACTGCTGGTACTGGTCTGTCTGAGCCTGCTGATACTGGCCTGACTGCCCTTGCTGGTACTGGCTGGTCTGTGCATCCTCCCGGTACGGCTCGTTCTGGGCTTGATAGTCTCCCTGGGGCTGACCGTCCCGGTGCTGGTCTTCTTGATAGGTCCCTTCCTGATACTGTCCGGACTGACCGCTCTGGTACTGTCCCGGTTGGTTGGCCTGATACTGCCCGGATTGTCCCTCCTGATACTCGGTTTGCCCGGTCTGGTACTGTTGCTGTTCGTAGACTTCCTGCTGTCGATAGTCGGCTGCTGGTCCGTCTCCACCTCTGAAGCTATCAAAATAGCCGTTGGTGTCGGCATAGACGACGCCGATAAGTCCGAGGCCAGCGATGGTAAGCAGAAGCGACTGTGTTGCGATGGCGCTAAACAGGGTACCGATGAGTGCGAGAACAGCATCGAGTACTGTGGCTTCAAGCTCAGTTCCTGTCTCGATTGCTGACTCCGCTGCGCTTTCGACCGTCCCCGGTAGCGCAAATCCAATGACAAGGCCGAGGATACCGGCACCGAGAAGTGCACCACCGAACATCGCACCGGTCTGGTGTAGCGACCGAGTGTAGGCGTATCCTCCCCCAACAAGTCCTAACGCAGCGACTGGTAGCGCCCAGAGCATGATACTAAACCAGCCGAGTGCGTCCCGTGCGTCGTCGAGTTCTTCAGGTGGCTCTTCATCTTCGGTTAGCTCCTCTTCTTCACTGAGTTCGTTCTGTAGCTCCCCTTCGGCATCGGCAAGTGCCGAATCGACTGTATCAGTGACCTGTGGTGACTGGAGTTCGTCGTCAATTCGGTTATCAATCTCCAGTTGGAGGTCTTCGCGCACCTGCTGTTCAATCTCTTCTTCGCTCGGTGAACCTGGCTGGGCGGCAGCCTGTCGAATCTCATCATCGAGTTCTTCGTTGACGAGTCGGTCGATCTCCTCTTCGATAATCTGGTCGAGGGTCGCATCATCTATCGAATCGCTGATGACCTGTGGATTTTGCTGTATCTCGGCACGAAGGTCGCTGATGGCAACCAAAAACACATCTCGTGGTTCGGTCAGGTCAACGACGATATCGAGCGAATCGGTATCACCTTGCAGATACGCATAGAACTGCTGGATATTCCGCGTTGCTTCATCACGAATAAACTGTTCGCTGAACGCTTCCTGTGTCAGTGCATCAATATCCAGCTGGTTCTCGATAATGTCGCCATACACCTGGTTAAGCCCATCAATCTGGACGGTCACTGTTGTATCCAGGTCCGCTACATACTGGTCGAAGACGATGGGCTCAATCTCTTCGTTCTGCGTTGCTTGCCGTACCTCTCCGGCTACTTCATCCTGTAAATCCTGACTGAGGATGGCGAACACCCCCTCCTCGTCCATCGTCTCGATGACCGTTTCATCATCAAGGACGGTTCTATCTGCGGCGTGTGCAACGTTCGCCACGCCGACCATCAACAGGATGACGACACCGATGACGAGGAGAGCACCAAGTGGAGTACTCTTTTCGCTCATATTGGCTCACCTCGGTAAGTTCCACTTATCGACACGCTCTGGCTCATTATACTACTCCTAACCTCGCTGACTCGTATAACAGTTATTGTGTTGGGGTGACATATTTTCCCAGCTACCTATTTATCTGACTCCGTTTGGTCTGCAGAACCGTCCATCCCTGTTCGCGTGTCGGAACTCTCGGTATCAATCGGTTGGTCGCCCTGTGGTGAGCTGGCACCCGTTCCACGGGTCTGAGTCTCTGGGATTTCGCTGTTCACCCGGAACCCGCCTGTTTCTTCACGGCCAGTAAGCTCTTGCTGTGGGAACGGAATCTTGATTCCTTCTTCATGGAATCGGCGTTTCACGTTGTGGATAACCTGCCGTGTGGCTTTCGAGCGGCGAGGAGGGAGTGGATTATCGATCCAGAACCGGAGTTCGAGCAATACGGCGGAGTCACCGAACGTCGTTGGAACGACCTGTGGAGGTGGGGAGTCAATTATTGCATCAAGCTCTCCCATCGCTTCGAGTGCAACCTCCTCGGCGTGCTCTGGGTCGGCATCGTAATCGATACCAACCTCAACTCGGGTCCGAAGCGTCCCCTGTTTTGTTCTGTTAATTACTGGTTCGTTGCCGACAACGTCGTTCGGGATTACGATCGACTCGCCATCGAAATTCCGAAGACGGGTATGCATGATGGTGATTTTCGTTACCACGCCCTCTTCGTCTCCAATCTCTACCCAGTCCCCGATGATGAACGGGCGGGAGAACATCAGGACGAATCCGGCAATCATCGAGCCGAGTGTCTGTTGTGCGGCCAGTCCGAGGACGATTCCTGCGAAGCCCGCACCCACAAGGAGTCCAGAGATATCCAGTCCCCAGAGCGTCAACGTCGCGGTGATAAGGAGGGCGAGGATGGCGACGTTACCAAGGCGGAGTATAATCTCCTCCTGGTGTTTTGTCACGCGGTCTGCTTCGTTGCTGAACTCTCGAATGACCTCGCTCAGAATGTCAAAGGCGATATACGCGAGAATCAGGAGACCCATTGTTGTCAGGAACCGACCGACGAATGGGAGTGAGAGACCGACAAACTCGATAATCGTGAGTGCGATATCCAGTAATCCCCAGATGATAAGCAATGCAACGCTCGCAACAAACAGGATGATAATCTGGAAGGCACCACTGACAAGCGTTGAAATTCTCGTCGGCAGATAGCCGTTAATGGTATCGATGATTGTGACGGCTTCTTCGTTCAGAAACCGCGTCCGGATGAGCCGACCGATTCGGCGGATGGTGGCTGGTGCAACGACCGCAATCAGGAGCAATGCTGTGACGATAACCACTATACTGACCGCCAGCCGACCTTCAGTTGTCGCTAGCTCCTCGACATAGGACTGGAATGCATCGAACGAAAGCTGCCCAGAAAGCCACAACGGCGCCATTTGGTGTAACGAACGCGCCAATCACCTTGGATGTTGTTCTTTCGATACTCTGCTGAATGACGAAGAAATGACTGATGTGAAACAATCGGATTTATAATCGGGTACCTATGAATAGGGGGTATATGGAACCCAGCAACACTACGGACGGCGTCAGTAGACGGAATTTCCTCCGAACTGGTGCCGCAGGCGCGGCC
>LKMJ01006071.1_pt1 | contig 11402 bp, 11 predicted proteins | sample 643391 | NCBI WGS metagenome assembly LKMJ01 (sample SAMN04112250, study PRJNA286221) | soda lake metagenome | biome: soda lake; feature: Kulunda Steppe; material: water; isolation source: sample PL-Br10 brine of Picturesque Lake | place: Russia: Kulunda steppe | collected 2010-07
CATTTCTTCGAACTCATCGTAGGCGTCGTCGAGTTCGTCGAACTCGCGGTCAGGTGTTGGAATCTCGGGTGTTACGGTAAAGTCGCCATCCCCGAGGCGAGTGAGATACTGTTTGAGTTCGGAAATTGCGTCTGCCTGATACGCCATCAAGGCCTCTTCTCGACGCTTGCTCAACACACGCTCTGTCACGTCTCGGTTGATCTCGATTGCGCCGACGACGTCGCTCTCCCGACCAAAAATTGGATAGACTGACCGCTCACTGTATCTCGTACTCCCGTCGTCGAGTTCGATTTCTTCTTGTTTGTTCTGTATCGGTTTTCCCTCCTCGATTACCTGCTCTTTTACAATGTCGTTATCAGCGTTTTCGTATTCAAAGAGGTTCGATCCGAGTATCTCTCCGACTTCTCTATCGAACAGGTTTCGACAGGGCTGGTTATTGTATCTGATGACCCCCGCTGCGTCGATGACGAAAACTGAGGGTTCTGCTGCATCGAGAAAGCTACAGAGAAAAGAGGCGATATTCGCGTCTTCGAGCGTTCCCAACTCATCAGTCACTTCGACATCTTCGTTCTCTGCAAGGTATCCCTCGTCAATTTCAGTCCATTCCGTGGCCCCATCAGTTGTGCTGACTCTCTTTGACTCCACTTGCTCTGTTTCTCCAATGAGTTGTAGTGTACTCAGCACAGATTTCATATCCTGAATAACTATTTGTAAGGTGAATAAACCTGCTGGTTACAGAGATTCGAGGAGAGAGCCCACGAGCTTCAGCCCTGTCTCTTGCCCACAAGTTTTAACAACTAACGCCGGAAGATGGGAAGGAGTTCTCGGAGTTGGCGGCCAGAACTCGACGAAGATGGACCACTGCGTGACATGAATGTCTCTGGATGGATTCGAACGGAGCTCCGATCAGCCGACGAGTGGATTTGACTGCTGAAAGCAAGGCTCAAAGTAACTCCGAGTCCGTTGACGCTGCTTCGACCCTCACTGGGCAAAAACAACCACGAGGTCGAACCCAGTAGAGGATAGGAGTACCGGGGGCTTGGCACTCCCAGCAGCCCCACCCACTTCAGTCCGTGAACAGCCCGCCAGATTCTCACTGACTGGCTGTTCGGGGGGACTGTCAAACCTGAAACTCCCACCGTTGAGCGGAATCGCAGATTCCACGATGCCCGGAAATCTCTGATTTTCGTCCGCTCGGGATTCCTCCGCGTTCACGCGGAGGTGGATGTCAATCGAGACTCTTCGCTGCTGTTTTCGTATCTTTGAGTCCGTTGCCCGTGATGATGGCGACGACTTCCTCTCCTGTGTCGATAATCCCCTCCCCCCGCGCCCGCTTGATACCAGCTACCGTAGCGGCGCTTGCTGGCTCTGCGAAGATGCCCTCGTTGCTACCGAGTGTCTGAATTGCCTTTCTAATCGCATCGTCGGTCACGGTTATCGTGGTGCCACTGCTTTCTTCGATTGCCTGACGTGCACACTCCCGGCGATGAGGCTCTACCACGTCGATACTGTCGGCACACGTCCCGCCTGTTGGCTTGTCCGTCTCAACTCGGTCGTGAATCGCACTCGCCTTTCTGGCCTGCACACCGAGCAGTCGTGGTGTCGTGTCTGTATACCCCAGTTGCTCGAACAACTGCCAGCCACGCCAGCTATCGGCAATCGTCCCGCCATTACCCATCGAGACGACAAGCCATTCTGGGCTATCGGTCTGTTCTGCGAGTTCGAAACCGACCGTTTGCGTTCCTGCCGGGACGTACGGGTTTGCTCCCGCGCTCCGGTCGAGACTGTCGGTCGTTTTCCCATGTTTGCGACACGCATCGTATGCGTCACTGTAACTTCCTTCGACGGTGATTAGGTCCGCCCCATATACTCGCGGTTGGATTGCTTTCGCGTCGGGAACACCGTTGGGTACAAAAAGCGAACAGTCGAGACCGCCGCGTGCTGCGTAGGCGGCAATCGAGGCCGCCGCATTGCCTGTCGACGCACAGATCACGCCCTCGTTTCCCTCCTCGACAGCGTGGGTGGCGACGACTGCGCTGCCTCTGTCTTTTGCTGATCCCGTCGGGTTGGCACCTTCGAGTTTCAAAGAGAGATCTACTTCGAGTTCATCTCCTGTTGTCGGTGCCGAGATGAGGTCTGTCCATCCCTCGCCGAGTGTAACAGGGTCGGAACCACTGACGGGCAACAATGATCGATACCGCCAGATGTCACATCGTGAGCGGGCTGTCAGATCGACCGTCTCACGGAGAGTCTCGATGTCGTAGGTGCATTCGAGAGCCGCCGAGGAGCCACAAACGGCACACTGGAGGCGTTCACCGGGGTGAAACCGACGGTCACAGCGGGGACAGGCGAGTGCAATCGCTTCGGACATCTACCACTCAAACATAGAAAACGCTAGCATAAATATCGGTCTTCTGGAAGCGGTCTAGAAATCACAGCAGGGACCGCGAGGAGTTCGAGACGACGAGTAGACTCGAAATTCCCATTGCGATAGCAGCAAAAAGCGGGTTGATGAGTCCAGTGATTGCGAGCGGAATGGCGATGCCGTTGTAACAGAAAGCCCACCCGATGTTCTGCTTGACACGGCTGTTTGCCTTTTCGGAGAGATCAAAGACCGTCTCCAGTGTATCGAGTGAGTCCGTCACGATAGCCACGTCTGCTGCATCTGCTGCGAGTGCGGTCCCGCTTCCGAGCGCGATGCCGAGATCAGCCGTTGCAAGCGCCGGTGCGTCGTTGGTTCCGTCCCCGACCATGACGGTCTGTTTGCCCGCGCCGTACCGGCGAACGGTCTCGGCTTTCGCCTCTGGCGGGACGCCCGCGAACACGTCGTCGATTGCAGGGTGGTCTGCGAACCGTTTCGCTGCTTGTTCGTTGTCTCCCGTGAGCACTGCAATCTCGATACCCTGTTCATCGAGTGTCTTGACTGTTTGTTCCCACTTCTCGCGGGGTTGGTCACCGACGACTGCAACACCAGCAGCCGAGTCATCAGTTCCGACGACGACAGCCACGTTGCCATCTTCGCGTGCAGATTCAGCCTGTTTTTCGACTTTTTCGGGGACCGTCCAGCCACGGTCTGTGAACAGATCAACTGTCCCGACGAGTACCTCGGTGCCATCGACGACACCTTCGACACCCGTCGCGTGGCTCTCGAAATTCGTCACACGGCTTTCGGTTTCTTTCGTGGCTGTCTCCGTGTTATCGTCTGTTTCATCGGCCGGCACTGTCTCGGCAACGCCGCCATCTGTTGCTCGCTGGTCGGCGGTTTCGCCTGTCATCCGCTCGCCACCGTCCGCAACAGCGTCGGTCGCTTCCTCGCCGAATTCGTCGGTGAGTGCCGCAGCGACGGGATGTGAGGAGTGGGTTTCGAGCAGCGCGGCCTTTTCGAACACCTCGGTTGGTCCGTCAGCCGAGAGCACTTGCATCTCTCCCGTGGTGAGCGTCCCCGTCTTGTCGAAGATAACCACGTCCACGTCGCGCAATCGCTCGAAGATTGTCTCGTCGAAGACGACAATCCCGTGTTCCAGCGCTTCACGAACACTCGAAGCAATCGCAAGCGGCGTCGCCAGACCGAGTGCACAGGGACAGGAGACGATCAACACTGTGAGGGAAACGAGCAGTGTCTGTGCGAATGTTGCGCCGAGAATGAAATGTAACGTTCCGACGACGATGGCAAGTACGAGCACCAGCGGAACGAAAATTGTCGCCAGCCGATCAGCCAACTGCTGGATGCCGTGATTTGCGCTCTGGAGATTCCAGACCATGTCGGTGAGCCGGCCGATGCTGCTGTCTGCGTTCTCGCCGGCTTCGACGACGAGTGAGCCATCCTGCAGCAAGGAACCACCGACGACCTCGTCACCGGCAGTTTTGCCGACGGGCATCGACTCACCGGTCACGACTGCCTCGTCGACTGTCCCCTCGCCCTCGCTCACGTAGCCATCGACCGGGACGCGTTCGCCTTCCCGAACCAGTAACTCATCACCAGCCGTCAGTTCCTCCACAGAAACGGTCGTCGTTGATCCGTCACTCTCGTACAATCGGGCCTCGTCTACCTGGGCTTCGGTCAGCCCGGACAGTTTCTCCGTCGCCTTATTTTTGATCTCGTTTTCGTAGTAGCTGCCAGCCGTGACGACGAGAATGATCGTAAGCGTCACATCATAATAGAGGTGAACAACACCACTCTGGGTGAAAATCGCAATCGTACTGTAGGCCCAGGCGGCAATCGCGGCCGTCGAGACGAGCAGATCCATATTCGGCTGGCGCGTTTTCACGCTCACGTAGGCACCTTTGAGGATCGGACCGCCGGTATAGAACATGACAATGCTCGTCAGCAGGCCGATTGTGAGATAGAAATACGTTGCAGACGTGCTTGCAAGCATCTCGGCGAGAAATTCTGCTGCTGGTTCGGGATAGAATAGCCCGCCGAAATACGTCGGGTAGATGACGGCGATATACTGCATCATGACCATCATCCCAAAGAGCACACCGACGACCAGACGCATGAGAATCTCATCTTGAGCACGGCGTTTGCCGAGTGGGTCATCACGGGCGTAGGCCCGGTATCCAAGCCCCGTCAGCCGTTCTCGCAACCCTTCCCCGCTCACCGAGTTGGGGTCGTGGTCGATCCGCACTGTATCAGTAATATAGCTCGCATCGACGGCGCTAACGTCGTCTTCGCTCTGTCCCTGTGCTTCGATAAATGTCTCACAGGTCGCACAGTGCATCCCGTCCACTCGAAGGAACGTCGTCTCGTATTCCTCGGGTGTCTCGACCTTGTCTTCCTCAAGTGTTGCCTTGATCTCCTCGGTTGGTGCATCGGCCGAGATATCCTCACGCTCATCGAGTGTCTGGTGGACTTCCCGACAGCCCCGGCAACAGAACTGCTCGCCGTCGGCGGTTTCGACAGCAGTGCTCGAAAGCGGCAGATCACAGAGTGTACAGGTGTTTTGAGTCATCTGGGAACCTCCTGTCGACCGACTGTATTGCGAAAGTGGGGGATGGTCGGACCGCGCGGCCTTTGTCGTTATCGAGAATACTGGCCGAACGATAAATACACTGTCGGTACTCGGTCACTCGGGTTCGTCTTCTCGGCGCGAGAGAACGGCAACGGTGAGATACAGCACCCCAAGCAGTCGCGCAGCGGGTTCGACCCAGGGGCGCAATTCGAGATCCGAGGAGTTCTCGTATGCAAACGCCTGACTGAACCGAATCAGCGGCCTCGGAAAGACGACTGCGAGCGCACCGACTGCACCAAGCAATGAACTCGTATACGGTGACTTTTCTTTCCCCCTAACAAGCAACCAGACGAACATCGCGCCTTCGAGCCGTGCGAGCAGCGCTGCTCTGGGACGTAGTTGTGCCTCCTCCGGGTTTTCGAGACCGATTCGCTCGCAGGCGTTGATGATTGGACGCGGTGCGATGATCTCGACGATGCCAAACAGGATGAGCAGTTTGCGAAGCATACACACACTCTTTCGAGAATTAGCCCCAAATTCCTACCGGCGGTCACTTTGTCCAGTTGTCCTGGCGTTCGAGATTTGCCTGCGCCTCACGAACCTGTTCGGGCATGTGTTTGGCAATATCTGTCATTGTCACGATGCCAACTGGCTCGAAATCTTCGGTGACAGGCAACTTTTTGATGTTGTTCAGTTCCATCGTTCGGAGCGCACTTCGGATCGTCCGAGAGCGTTTGATCGTGAGCAGGTCGTCGGTCATAGCCTGTGGCACTGGAATATCTTCGAGTTTGCCGCCAGCGTGGTATGCTGCACGCAGCGCATCCGACCGGGTGAGAATCCCCACAGCGTTGTTGTCGACGACAACGACGACACTGCCGACTTTGTGTTTGAGCATCCGCTCGATTGCTTCGTGGATTGTCGTCTCCCGTTCGACGACGACTGCCGGTGTCGACATGATGTTACCCACTTGCATGACATTCTCTACCGACGACTACTACCTAACAGTTTGGGCTTTTATACTCAACTTCCAGAATGGCTCGGCGTTCAAACTCACTTGCGTCTCAAAAACTCACTCTCTTGCCCACTCAAGTGCGTCGCCAACAGAGCCGAATGTCCTGACCTCCTGGGAGACATCCAGGTTCGCACTCACGGCCCGTGCTTTGATTCCTTCGGAGACGAATGCGATCTTTTCGATGTTGGCTTGTTCTGCGTTCTCGCTCCACTCGTTTGCGAGATGGTTCTGTGTCTGTTTCCCAAGCGACATATCCGCGCTAAATTCGGTAATCGTCGCAGTAATGTGGGACTGGCTGGCTCGTGAAAGCCACTCCTGTTCGACTGCATTCATTCCTTCTGTCTGACCTGACCAGTCAGTCAAATCCTGTATCACAACGTTTTCTTTTTCTTCGTGACTGTACTCGAACTCCGTCCCCCGCGTTTGCGACATATACCATATAGAGGGACTAACCTATACTGAAAACTGTACCTAACTGTGTTGGTGGTCTGTGATACCGGAAGTGATCAGGCGAGTGCGCTTGCCGCCCGTATGATCTGCTTTTCGCCAAAGGCGGGGCCGACAAACTGGAGGCCAACGGGCAACCCATCGTCGTCACCGACTGGGACCGAGATCGCAGGCAAGTTTGCGAGATTAACTGGCGTGGTGTTCGCATCTGCGAGATACATTTTGAGTGGATCGTCGAGACTCTCGCCGAGTTCGAACGGTGTGACAGGCATCGTTGGCGAGGCGAGGACGTCTGCGTCCTCGAAGGTCTCGTCGAAATCTTGCTTGACCCAGGCGCGGGCATCCTGCGCTTTCTTGTAGTACTTGTCGTGATAGCCCGCAGAAAGTGCGTACGTGCCAAGCAGGATTCTGCGTTTGACCTCCTCGCCAAAGCCTTCCTCGCGGGCCTTGGCGAAGGTTTCGTTCCAGTTGCCGTCGTAGCCACCGGAGGTACCATACCGGACGCCGTCGAAGCGGGCGAGATTCGAGGAGGCTTCACTCATGGCAATCACGTAGTACGCCTCCACCGCGTGTTCGAGGCTGGGAAGGCTTACCTCGTGATAGGTTGCACCCGTCTGTTCTAACTCCTCGATTGCGTTCCAAAACTGTTCGGTGACTTCCTCTTGTGCACCCTCGACGAGTTCGGTCGGAATGGCGATATCCAGATCCTCAACATCGCCATCAGCGGCCGCTGCGTACTCGTAATCCGTGTCGTGTTCGCGGGCGTCACGAGTGGTTGCATCGCGTTCGTCCGGGCCAGCAATCACTTCGAGCAACTCGGCGGCTTCCTCGACAGTTGGTGCGAGTGGGCCGATCTGTTCGAGGCTGTTGGCGTAGGCAATCAATCCGTATCGTGAAACGAGTCCATACGTTGGTTTGATTCCGACGACACCACAGAAGGCTGCCGGACAGCGAACCGACCCACCGGTATCGGTGCCGAGTGCAAGATCAGCATCGCCCGAAGCGACGACTGCTGCAGAGCCACCAGAAGAGCCACCCGGCACGTGTCCCGGCGCAGCGGGGTTTTCCGTCGGGCCGAATGCCGACGTTTCCGTGGTCGTCCCCATCCCGAACTCGTCCATGTTCGTTTTGCCGGGAATCGTTGCTCCCGCTTCGATCACTTGCTCGACGACGGTTGCGTTGTACGGCGGGACGTACTCTTCGAGCATCGCGGAGCCACAGGTTGTCCGGACTCCCTCCGTCGAGATGTTGTCCTTGATGGCGACGGTCTTTCCCGCAAGAGGCCCGTCCTCGCCTGCGATCGTCTCTTCGGTGATGTAGGCGTTGTGGCTCATTCAGGACACCCGTGGGCCCTTGAAGTGACCGTCTTCTTTCTCGCCGGCGTTTCGAAGCGCCTCTTCACGGTCGAGACTCTCCCGTACCTCGTCGGCGCGCATCACGTTCGTCAGTTCGGGCTCGCGTTCGACCTCGGGAACCTCATCGAGCGTCTCGAAATAGGAGAGAATTTCCTCGAACTGCTCGGCAAACAGCGTTCGTTCATCCTCGTCTAACTCGACGCGGGCAAGGGCGGCAATGTGGTCGACATCTGCTGGCTCGACGGCGGAATCGCTCATGCCTGTCGGGTGTAGACTCCAGGCACTAAGCGTTTCGATCCATATCGGTGGTTGCCTCAAAACCGCAATCCCTGATCACGTTTCCGCCGAAGCGTTTAAGTTGCTCGGCGACCAACATAAACCTACCGCAGGGCGTTTTCCGGGCAATCCAACCCTGAGAGAGACCAACATGACTGACACTACAACGAGACGCTATACGCGCGATAGCGAGCGCGAAGAAGAAAAAGAGGAACAGTCGGCAGACGAGCAGACACTCGTCTGCCCGGAGTGTGGTGGAAATCTTGCGTCAGATGCTGAACACGGAGAGACGGTCTGTGAGGAATGTGGACTCGTTGTCGAAGAGAACGAAATCGACCCCGGACCGGAGTGGCGGGCGTTCGATGCCAAAGAGAAAGACCAGAAGTCCCGCGTCGGTGCACCGACGACGAAGATGATGCATGACAAGGGTCTGTCGACTAATATCGGCTGGCAGGATAAAGACGCCTATGGCAATGCACTGTCCAGTCGCCAGCGCGAGAAGATGCAGCGGTTGCGTACCTGGAACGAGCGCTTTCGGACACGGGACTCAAAGGAGCGAAATCTCAAGCAGGCCCTTGGTGAGATCGACCGGATGGCATCCGCACTCGGCCTTCCAGAGAACGTCCGCGAAACAGCGAGTGTCATCTACCGACGGGCACTCGAAGAGGACTTGTTGCCCGGTCGCTCTATCGAGGGCGTTGCCACCGCGTCACTCTATGCTGCAGCACGCAAAGCAGGGACGCCACGCTCGCTCGACGAACTGACGACGGTTTCACGCGTCGACAAAGACGAAATCGCCCGCACGTACCGATATGTCGTCCGCGAACTCAGCCTGGAGATCAAACCCGCTGATCCGGAGAGTTACGTGCCACGTTTTGTCTCCGACCTCGACCTCTCGGAGGAAGTCGAGCGTCGCGCTCGACAGTTGCTCCAGAACGCGAAAAAGGAGGGAGTCCACTCGGGCAAATCTCCTGTCGGGTTGGCTGCCGCTGCTGTCTATGCGTCGTCGCTGCTCACAAACGAAAAGGTAACACAAAGCGAGGTAAGCGAGGTTGCAAATATCTCCGAAGTGACGATTCGAAACCGGTATCACGAGCTGCTCGAAGCCGAAGAAAGCGTTCCCGGGCTCTAACCAGCTATTTTGCTTCTGCTTCTGCGAAGACAACATCTCCATCCGGGCCGGGCGTCACATCGATGGTGACGGTTCGTTGCTCGTCACGTTCGAACGATTCGGTCGTTGATTCTGTCGTTGCGATATCGCCGTCGAGATCGACAACCTCGATGCTCACTTCCACATCCGCTGCCTGGCCGATGTTGTGAACGAGCGCCTCGACTTCGATTGGATCGCTGCCGGGGTCGGTGAGTTCGGCTGGGTTCCGTCTGATGACCGTAGCGATTTTATCCTCGTCAGCCTCGTCGCTCCCACAGCCAGCAAGCGCCAGTGCTGCTGCAACCGTTCCTGTCTGTAGCAGTCGCCGCCGGGACAGCGTCTGTACCGTGTTGTGTCCCTGTTTCTCCATATCTCTAATATGGATCGGATGCGTATGAGCGTGCGGTTTTCCCGCTTGCTATCCTGTCCTAATATACCGTGTCGAGAAACTCGCTTATCGCTTTATTGACCGGCTCGGGCTGTTCGAGATTCGAGGAGTGGCCGGCCTCTGGGACGAGCACTTCGATGGCATCGAGTGCTTCGGCCATCGGTCTGGCTCGCTCGGGTGTAATGGACTCGTCTTCTTTGCCGTGGACGACGAGTGCGGGGATATCGAGGGCTTCGAGATCCGGCGTTACATCTTCACGTTCGAGCCAGGAGCTTACTTCCTGATAGACGGCTTCGCCGGGGTACGTTTCCCAGCGGTTGATCCACTGCTCGACAAGATCTGATCGCTGTTCACGGGTGGTCTCGCCAAAGAGGAAATGGGTCACCGTCTCGCCCATCGACCGCGGCAACATCTCGTCGTCGCGGATCTGCTCGATCATGCCACGGTAGAGCTCGATATCGTCGTCGGGGTGTGGCAGCGATGCGGAGTCGATCAAAACGAGTCCCGAGATCTCGTCAGGATACTCGATTGCGAGCCGAAGTGCCATGAATCCGCCCATCGACATGCCCGCAAGTACTGGTTTCTCCATGGCCAGCCCGTCCATGACTGCCCGGCAATCCTCGACGAGGTCGAACAGGTCGTAGGGCTCGTAGGCACGTTCAGTTCGGGCACGGAGGTCGTATGCCGCCACACGGTAGGTATCCGAGAGCTCGTCGAGTTGTGGCTGGAACATCGTCTTGTCCATCAACGTTCCATGAGCACAGAGCAGGGCCGGTCCGGAACCGGCTTCGATGCTCAATGCGTCGGCACGCTCGCGGTACATCGCTGTCGCTGGATCTTTCATATCGGGTCGTCGTCGGACACCAATAAAAAGCTACCCGGCGGCTTCTAGACGTATTTTTTGACGATGTTGAGAATCTCGTCGAGTTCCTCACCCGAGAGGGTGTATCGCTCTTGGGCGTACAGCGCGCGGAGTTCGTCACGGTCGAGCGGTTTGGTATCGACAATCTTGTAGGCTGTCTTCTCGTCGACTTTCTCGTGTTCGCAGAGTTCGTCAACGAACTCGCGGGCCTCGTCGGCATCGAGCATTGCAAAGCGGTTGACGTGCTCGATTGCCCGCGAGAGTTCGTATCGCATTTCCCGGTCTTCGTCGGCGGCACGTTCGACTTCGAGTTCTTCGAGAATCTCTTTCGTTTCCGCAATGGTGAGATACTCCTCGTCGACTTTCTCTTTGAATATTGTCATGGGTAATCGGAGTGTCGCGGCTGCGACCGAATGGTCGTCGGTTTGTGCGATGTATACAACCAAAGACAAAATACCTTCGGAAACTGTTTCCTGTCGTCTCCGTTTCTCGACTGGAAACATTGCGAAGCAATCACTATCCTTGCTAATAAACATGTAGGCAATGACACGCACCCATCGTGGGCTGACAAAAGCGCAGCGTCAGCGGCTGTCGCGAAGAGACCGCACGCAGCAGCTCTCACGTCGTCGGCTTCTCAAGGGTCTTTCCGGAACGACCGCTGCGCTCGTCCTCGCTGGCTGTCTGGGTGATGACGACGCCAGTGATGACGAGCAGACGGACGATGAGGAATCAGACGACGGAGGGACGAGCGAAACCGACGAAGAGCAGACAGAGAACAACGAGACAGAAAAGCCAGACGTTCCCGAGGAGTTCGACGACCCGGAGCAGTTACGAGCGCTCTCGCGCGAGTACATCGAATTGCTCGAAGATGGCGAGTACGACACGGCAGCGGAGTGGGTTGATCCCGAAATGGCGGGATTTCTGAACGAATCAGTCCTCGAAACGGCCTGGGTAGATACC
>LKMJ01006072.1_pt1 | contig 11401 bp, 10 predicted proteins | sample 643391 | NCBI WGS metagenome assembly LKMJ01 (sample SAMN04112250, study PRJNA286221) | soda lake metagenome | biome: soda lake; feature: Kulunda Steppe; material: water; isolation source: sample PL-Br10 brine of Picturesque Lake | place: Russia: Kulunda steppe | collected 2010-07
ACACACACACACACACACACACACACACACACACACACACACACACACACACACACACACACATGCACGCATACTCACAAACACAGGAACACCACATGTGAATGCACAGAAGCGAACATGTGAACACACAAATTTACAAGATCAAACACACACAGAGACACTCGCGCGCACACACACACACAGACACACATGAGAAGCATGCAAAAACAAACCAAATTTGTAAACGTACACTGTACAAATCATGCCCAAGTATTGAACATTGTACCCTTACTTCCCTGTAGGAAGTTGCTGCGCTGAAGCTGGGTCGTGGCAGCAGTCTGATCCGTAGCAAGCATCGCCATGCTGATATTCTGCACTGGGAGGTGAGTTCATGCTTTTTTGTGTTCTTCATAGGCATGTGTTGTTTCGTTTAGATACCTACTCTGCAGCAGGCTGCCATAGGCTTGCTCTTGGGTCTTTGCCCGCTGCCAGCCTCTTTGTGCACACACACACATGCACACATACATACAAACACGCACACACACATTAACACGCATGCGCATCTACAAACTTACTCTTGCACGGATGCACACTTACGCAAGCACACGCATGCACACGCACGCAAGCACACACACATGCACGTACGCACGCACACACAAATACACGCAGGCACACACACACACACACACACACACACACACAAGCATACACACACACGTACACACAAATACACGCACCACACACACACACACGCACATGCCCCTGCACGCACAGGATGACATCTCCACCATTGCAACTGTGGACGCTGCGCCCGGCGAGCGCGCCATGCTGGCCATGGCTATGCGCACGCGCAGCGCTAGGGGCAGGCGCCACAGTGACGTTGCCGCAGCTGCATGCGGGGGTCGCAGGGCGTGGTCTGCACATGCAGGCCATGCCGCCGCCCACGCCACCCCTGACACTGTAAAGAGCGGCAAGCTTGCGTGGGCATTGCCCCAGCAAGGATCTGCTAGCGGTGACAGGCCTGCGGATATGGAGCCTGTGGGAGCGCTGGAAGGGGGGGACATGGCACAATGTGGCATGGGCTGCGCAGCCTCTGCAGGCGGCTCCGAGATGACTGGGGGCACTGCAGTAGGCTGGGTGGATCCTGATACTGAGGTGGAGGCTGGCAGGAGACGCGCAGCGGCAGCAATGGGTGCGGGCACAGCAGCAGCAGCAGCAGGTGCAGGGCTTGGAGCAGGGGCGGGGGTTGGCGGGCTGGCGGCGCGGCCGATGTCGGGCAGGCCACCCAGCGGGAGGCGGCCCCCCAGTAGCTGCCTGGCGCGGGCATCCTCTGACTCACCAGGTGCGTGGGCGTGTGTCAGTGTTGCATGGTCCAAGGACTCGGTGCGTGTCACTGCATGAAAAACCTGTGCGATCTGTTTGTGTGGATGGTGACCACTTAGACGTGCAGGTGCATGGATGCACCCAAACACGTTGACAAACAATACATTTTGGGCTGCATACGGCCTGAACATTGAACTTGATTGCATACTGCCACTCTTACACGTGATGAGGGTAGTGAGAATTGGGATTTCGATTTGGATTTATATAGGATAAATACATACGTACATTTGTACAGACTGAAACTGCCCACTATACACATGTATACCAATGTACAGTGTCTCAAACTTGCATACACTTTTCCCCACAACCCTTCACATAATGTACGTATTCGTGGATCTGAATTTTGGATGTGTGCGTATGTTTTGCGCATGTATGTGCATCTGCGTGTGCTCGTGTATAAGCCTGCAAACTTGTTGCACAGGTGCGGAGGTCATAGTGTATATGCAAGTGCGCATGTTGCTTCCGTGCGTGTGTGTGTGTGCGTGTGTGTGCCTGTGTGTGAGAGAGAGAGAGAGGGGCAGGGGGGTGGCATGAACATGTGCGCTGAGTGCTGCGCCCGTGCTGTGCTGTGCAGGGTCATCCAGCAGAGAGCGGCAGGGTGGCAGGGCGCCTCCACCTGCTGCTGCAAGCAAAGCGCTAGTGGCTAAAGGAGACCATGAGGACCCGGTGCAGGGCCCGCCCCTCAGCCAAGCATTGCAGGCGGCGCTGCAGGTGAGGCGCCACTGCAGCAGCTCTTGCCGTATCTGTGTGCTGGAGTGCACGCGCTCAGCTCCTGTTCTACCCAGAATGCTGCAATGAGTGCTGCTTGTTTGCTGATGCTGAGTGCTGCATGCACAGTGTGTCATGCACAGTGCGTCATGCGCAGAGCGCTACTATGGCCCGCCATCATGCCATGCACCACCCACAGCTGCGCCGCATGCACCACACCTCCATCATGCTGCATGCATCCTGTGCACCTTGTCTCTTGTGCGCCGCTGCACAGGGTGCTGCGCGGACGATCATGAGGCCCATGTCAGCGCAGCCGCCCACCAGCCAGCCACGCTCAAAGCTCATTGAGCAGTACCTTGAAGCTCAGCGCGCCCGCCCGCTGAGCGTGAGTGTGTGTGTGTGTGTTAGTGTGCCCCTGCTCCTGGTGTCAGGGCAGCCAGGGTGGCTTGCTCAACAGTGCCGAGCATGGGGTGCCAAAGCATGGGGTGCCAAAGCATGCGGTGCCAAAGCATGTGGCTGCATGTTGCCGGAAATGGTGACTGTGCACCCAGTACCTTCTAATGCTTCTAATTACGCATAACTGGGCTGTGCACAAGTTGCGCACATGCAAGCACACACACATACACAAAGACCAGCATGTGCTCTGGCACGTGCGCGCACAGACTCATGCATGTTGCGAGTTCCTCATGCGCAAGTTCCTCATGTGTGTTAGTGTGCATTCGCGCGTGCTTGCAGGCCTCGGCGGCCTCCCCGCCCAGCGCAAGCCCTGAGGGGCCCCAGGCCAGCAGCCCCAAGCACACGAGTGCCGGAGCAGGAGCGCGCACAGGGGCGCCGGAGGATGCAGGGGCTGGGGGCCCTCACGACGAGATGGGCGGCAAGGGGGGCGACACATCGCCCGCCGCTTGCCGGCAGCGGCGAATGATCCGTTTCTTGTCCGACCTGGAGGGCAGCTCCCAGCTGCGCGAAGGGGAGGGCCAGCAGGCACAGCTGCCAGAGCAGCAGCAGCAGCAGCAGCACAGGAGGCCACCTGGCGGCGCATGCCCAGCCTCGCCTGCCACCCCAGCTGCCCAACAGCAGCGGCCGCAGCCGGGGCAGCCAGGTACTTTAGCGGCAGCTCCAGCCCGGCTGCGCGCATTTGGCCGCAGCACGGTGGTGGGCGTGTCGGGCGGGGGAGGGACAGCAGCAGGTGGGGCAGGGGCTGGGGCAGGTGTTGCTGCCGGTCAGCTGCAGCCACAGGGGTCAAATGGGCCGGTGGGCTCGCTGGTGGAACTGCTGGGTGGCACCGGCGGGGCGGCAAACGTTCCGCGCAGCTTGTTGCAGGTAGGGGGCAGAAGGAAGGAGGGTGGGGGAATTCTCAGGATGTGTTTGTATGTGTGTATGCATATGTATGCTTATCTGTGTGTGAGTGTGTGTGTGTGTGTGTGTGTGCGCGCGTGTGTGGCCACATTTAATGCCTTGTGTGCGTGTTACATGCATGCATGCTTGTTCGTGCACAATTTTTGGGAGTCCATGTACGCCAGCAGGCACACATGTGCGCACCCACACACATGAGCACCAAAGCACGCGCACGTGCATGCACCCACTCATGGCGGCTGCAGGTGGCTGCCGACGCAGAGGCGGAGGCGGTGCAAGAGGTGGAAGACGGCCTGGATGGTGAGGAGGCAGCCCTGTGGGGACACCAGCAGCTCTTGAGGAGCACACCCGAGGGGGGCCTGCCCTCAGGGCCCCACAACAGCAACCCTCCTTCACGACACCATCCCCCCCCGCCCCTCGGCGCAGGCGCAGCAGGGTCTGGCCCGAGCTTGACGCCCAGCAGCGCCCACCGGCGCCTCCTGTACCAGCGCCAGCTGAGCGCAGAGGCGCGGCTTCAGTACCTGGGGCACTGCGGGCATCAGCCGGAGAAGGGCACCAGGGCAAGCAGCGGCAGCAGTGGCGGCGGGAGCGTGCACAGCAAACGGCTGCGCGCGCGCTCCGCGGCAGCTGCCGGCTCGGCGGAGCGCCACAAGGTGCGCACATGGCTGGCAACCTTCTGCCTCTCTCTTCTGCTATTTTGGATGCCTTCATGCAATGCCGAATGTTGCCCAGTAAATGAATAGGTTGACAGCACAAGGCACCCAGAGGCCGGCCGGACCTTGCCTGGCACACCAGCTGCGTGCTCTGGTGAGGTGTAAGGTCGAGGCGCGCCCACGCACACCCACGCTCATACCTGTTGTGGACCCTTTTGCTCAAAAGCCCATGAGCTTACTTGCGCCCTGACCTACCTCGCGCAGGCGTCTACCAGGCCGCCATATGCCGCCGCTCTCCTGCGCCGCGCAACCTCCGCACCCCGCACGTGCGGCGCCGGCTGGCCAGCCGCCAGTACAGCGTCCGGCGGCTGTCAGACTGGCAGTGACGCTGCCTCTGCCTCTGATGGTCTGCCACTGCTCCCTCGCGCGCGTGCGCGCGCTCACTCCGCCCCGCGCACGTGGCCCGCCCCGGCCATCGGCTACAGCGCAAGCTCAGGCAGGCATCCCCTTGCAGGGATAGGGCCGGCCACGGCTTCAGCTGCTGCTTATGTGACGGCTGCGGGGGATGCACATGCCAGCCCCCTGCGGCGCACGCCGCGCCCGCTGTCTGCGCGGCACCAGGCGCTGCTGCAGCAGCAGCAGCTGCACCTGCACCTGCGTGACACGCAGCAGCAGGAGCTGCAGCTGCACCTGCAGGCCCGGCCCGCGTCTGCGGGCCCCAGCCTGGGAAGCAGCCGCAGCGAGCTGCCCTTGACGCGCAGGGCATCTGCGACCGCAGCGGTGTCGCGCGCCACCAGCACCAGGCTGTACCCGCCCTCAGGAGAACCCAGCGGCAGGGCCTCTTCCATGGGCCACACCCACATCTCCACAGCCGCATTCCCAGCCCAGATCCACAGGGGCGTGGGCGAGGGCCACGACCCCCACCACGTCCGCAGGCGCGTGTTTGTGGCCGTGCTCGCGCGTCCTTGTGTGTGCGTGCATGCGGGGTTGGGTGTTGTTGCTTGCATCTTTGTGTGAGTACAAGACGTCTTGAGAGGAAAGACATTGGTCAGTGGGGAAAGGCAAAGGAGAGGTGGGAAGGGTGGGGGAGGGAGGGGGGGTCGTGGGTGCATCAGGCAGAATGCGGTGGCAATTTTTCAGTGGTTTGTGCACTTGAGCTCAGCTGCGGCTTCTAGGGCAGAAACTTCATGCTCACTCCCCTCCTCCTTCTTGGGATGCTAAGTAACAGGTGTGCAGCTGAGCTCACTTGCACATGTGCGCACACACATGCATGCAAACACGCATGCACACACACACACACACACCTTGGGTACACACCAACACAATAGCACACACTCACATACACACACCCGCACACGGTGAAGAACACACATACAGACGCACGCATGCATGATGTCACACGCATGCAAACACCCACGATCATGTCTGCAAATGCACATGCCTACACACGCAGGTCCTCCGGCCGCCCCAGCAGCCCATGCACCACCTACAACCCAGAAAAGGCCTCCGCCATCTACGGCGTGCGCTCTGCCGCACGGCGCGAGCTCATGCGCACCATGGCCGCCGCAGTGCAAGCCGGCAGCGCGGTGTACACTTGGCCGAGCGCCAGCCCCAAGAGCAGCGGGGATGGCGGCTGCGGCGGCGCGGATGATGAAGGCGGCGGCCATGCCGCTGCTGATGCCCCGCCCGTCAGCAACGGCGTGCTGTCCCGGAGCCCTGTGGGCCCTCAGGTTGCGACACCAAAGGGCATGCGGCAGCAGCAGTGGGTGCAGCTGCGGGAGCTGCACTCCACGGTGACCGGGTTGCAGCAGGTGCAGCCGCGGCCGCGGCTGGCAGCTGCTGTAGGAGTCAGCAGGGGTCGGCTGAGGAGGGCTTGCGGAGGGGAGGTGGGCGGGGGCACGTGCGAGGAGGTTGGGTCAGGTGCGGGTGTGGGCCATGAGGGGGCGGGTGGCATTAGTAGCAGGGCAGGGGGCGGGGGCAGCGCACGCCCCTTTGCTGCGAGCAAGGGGCTGGGGGGTTGGGCGGGGGCGGCGCCAAGGGGCGCTGAGCGCGCTACGGGGCGACCGGCCTCCGCGCCTGCCACGCCTGCTGCTTCATGGGTTGTGCCTGAGGCCACTGTGCTAGCTGCATGCGAGTTGTCTGCGGCAGGGGCAGCAGCAGCACGGCCGGTCAAGGCAGCCTTGCCCCAGTCCGCTTCAGCCCCAGCGCCGCCCGCCAGCTCCCCACCATCCCCGCCGGCTGCACCAGTGGTGGCTGCGGCAGCGGCTGCGACGGCTGCGGTCCCACCCCAGCAGTCTGCACCTCCTGCAGGATTGAGGGAGCGCAACCCTGTGCCAGGCAACGGCGGCCACCCCAGCTGCGCGCGCCCGGCCAGCGGGAGCAGCAGGCCCACCAGCGCGCGGCCCACCAGCGCCCGCCCAGGCAGCGCGCACGGGGGGGGCGAGGGCGCGGGCCCAAGCAGCAGGGCTGGTGCGCTTGGGGATGGCAACGACAGAGCTGCTGAAGCACTGGCGGCGTGCGCAGGTGCACCCGCCGGCGTGGCAGGGCGTGGAGAGGAGGCAGTGATGGCCGGCGTGCCCCAGCTGACTGTGGGTGCGGGGTCCAGCAGGGGCGCGATGCTGCAGCGCGACTGGGATTTCAAGTGTGAGCGGCAGGAGCTGGGCATCGTGGACGAGGATTCAGAGGAGGGAGACAGCGATGGCAGCGGGGGCCTGTAGTGGTGGATTTTTTTGTTGTATGCTGCGTGCTGGGCGTGTGCTCGGGCTGGTGCATGCCATGATTGTGGTGCATGCCATGATTGCAGTGCATGCCATGATTGTGGTGCATGCCATGATTTTGCGATGCATGCCACGATTGTGGGAGGGTGCTGCATGAGTGGCTCAGATTGCAGTTACGGCCATGCCCTCTCCAAAAGGCAGACTTTGACTTACACATATGAAGCTTATGTAAATTTGTGGCAAAGACGACAGGACCCTACCCGTGCACATGATATACTCTGATTTTGATGAGCTGCACCTTCCACTAGGAAAGGTGGATACACGCAGGCAATAAAAGGAGTACGATTGTTGCATCAGGTCTTGGTACGGATCCGGGCTGAAGCCAGCTGGGAAATATCTTGCGCAATATTTGGGGTTTGGCTAGGTTACCTAGCTGTTGCTTGGGGGTTGGCACACTTCCAAGCAAGGGCATAAAAAAGGACATTTTTGTCCTGGTCATCATGCAAATCACATGTCACTGTGCCTATTGTGGATTTGTCAACAACCAGTCTCAACTCTCAGGGTATGGGCACGCAAGCAAAAATGAGCAATGTAACGAAGCACATGCCTACTACTCAGCTCGAGCTGTTGGTATCTAGGTAGCAAATAAATGGGGAGGGCCCCTCGCAGTGCTTGGCTTCAAGCCTCAAGTTGAGAGGTGAGGCCATCCATGCATGATAAGTAGCCAGTTTGTAAGCATGTGTCCTTAGGGTCTGAGCCATCCAATTCCCTCCATACCGCACGCAACCGCTCACGCAGATTGACCATTAAGTCTTGTAAGGGGGATAGCAGCCTTAACGCAATCAGTATACCTATCTGACGCACGCAGCCCCTCACACGCTCTTTGAACTCCGCAGTCCAACACTTTTTGTAAAGAGTTTAGAGTTTAAAAGGGTTTTGTAAGGAGCATTGAGAGCAATATCTGCATGCCAATCTTCTTGAGCAATCAAATATTCCCACTAAGTAGAGAGTTAAAGAACTTGGCAGCATCGCGGAACCAATAAAAATGCAAGGCTTCTTTCCACACTCTCGCAACATGTGTTAGGGGTGGTTCTTTTCACACCAAGCACACCTTCAAGGAAACACATACGCGCAGTCTCAGTAGAATATCTACAACCAACAATTGTCTGATCTCAAACACACAGTCTCACGCACCAATTCGGCGAAGACACAATATGGCGTGACAGCGTGACGGACTTATTGGACAATCCCACCAAGAAGTGTGTCTGGCACACATGTTCTCCCACTCGGTCCTGGTGCCTGATCTTATTCTGCTGAGGCTAGGAGTTTGAAGCCGGGGGTGCACCTCGTGTCTGAAAAAAATGAACACCAACATGTGCTTCCTAGAGAATTGCCTCTTCTTTTCTTAATCTGGTGGATATTGCAGGCTCCAAGCTGCTTGCGTAGTTTTTCTTTCTTTTTCTTTTCTTTCAGGCTCCAAGGTATCACTTCAAGTGATTCACTTGTATATGTATATGGGTATGAGGGTATACAAGCTTGCCTTCCTCCTAAGGGGATAACAGTATTGCCCCTAAATACTCAAAGTTGGACAGCCAAAACTGTCCTTCAAGAGCAAGTTGCTCTACAGGTACAGTAACCGAATCTTATGATCAGGAAAGACTACACCAGAAGTAGTTGCCCCTACATAAGGGAGAAGTTCACAGCTAGTTCAAGCAACGGGCAGTTCCCCCATCATCAGTTAATCATTCACTGTAAATGTCTCGCTGAGAGACTGCTGCACACCAAATAGACCTGTAGCATGACCACAATGAGTATTTGGGTAATGATGGTGTGTAGACTGGCTGCAGGCAGCGACACAGTACACCAAGCAGACAACAAGTTGCCCGCGATGAGACAGCGGAGTCTCTGATACCCTCATCCTTCCCTACACCTTCTCTCTCTGTTCATCATGCGAATAGGCAACTTCAGCGCTGCATGCAGCTGCTGTCGGACGTACTCTTGTGAGGACTTGGACTGGACTTGTAAGGGTATGATCATTGCAACAGGAGGTTGCAATTGCTAACCGGTGCCAGCCGCGAGAGGCCAAAAGGGTTGGGGTGCAAGTCCCCCCGCTCCTTCAAAGGAGCAGGAAGGTGCCAAAGTGGCATCCATCACCGGAGTTGGTTGGACCCTTTTGGCCAGGTCTGTTAGACTGTTACAGGACTGGACTGGATGGCGCTGCCGCGCGTGATGCCCCCCAAGGGCTAGAGGAGTCTACTCCCTGGCGTACATGTTCCAAGGTCGCTAGGAGCACACATGGTATTACTGCAGGTTCGTATTTGATGTGCTCAACGCAGCTGTAGCTGAATTGGCAACAGGATCAAATACTCCACCAACTGACTCAACCGACCTCTGGGTCACAATGCAGCATAAGTCTGGCGTGACATTAAAACTCAAAAAAAGTCTGTCAGTGAGGGGCAACCCTTGGAGGGTTTGAAACCATGTAACCTCTCCACCAGAGGAGCAAAAACAAAAGAAGGAAGTCAAAAGAAAGAACGGGGATCGGGAGGGTGACCAGCAGTGCCCCATCCTGACCTTTGGTGATGAGGGGCGGTGTAAGTCATCTTAAGAGCAAGTTTGGTAATGCTGAGTTTGTAAGCGCAATGGAGCGGGTGAGCGCGGAGCTCCTGAGCAAGCTTGCAAGCCAATGGGTAGCGTCCTGAGGGTCAAAACAAAGAGTTTGGAAAGGCTCCACAATGAAAGGGCTTTAGATGATGGTTCCAATCTCAGAAGGACAATTTGGAGGTTAACCTGCAGCTCGCTTAAGGTGCTGACAGAACAGGCTGTGCTGTTGATTTGCAGTCTTGAGCTGGCTTAGAGTTTTCCATACCTTCACAACACTTGACTTCCACAAGATGGATGTGCCGCTGGTTGGGAGTTAGCAGACTGGAGTCCCGGACCTAAGGCAGAGAATGCTTTGCTGGATGATTTACTTCATACCACACAAACTTATCCTTGTGTATATGATCAAAGGCGAATTGAATTGGATATGTCATAAGATCTAGTGTGAGCTCATCTACTTAACAATACTGGTCCAGGCCAGGCTTACTGGAGTGTGGCTCACTATGACATCTAAATAGTTCCCATCACTCCTATTAATGCATTATGAGATATTATACAAGCTCATTGTGTGGCATTGCTGTGCTAGCATTGTGTTCAAGTCTACCATACTGTTTGCTGAACAGTGTTCAGTAGTTGATGTTCTGGTGGTTATCTTTCTGATCATTTGTTATCACTAACAGTACTTAGTTTCAACAAGGTGTACATCCAAGTGATAAGGGTGGAGAGCTTGCACCTAAATGCCATTAAAACTGTTGTTTTGTTTTCCTGTTGTTCTGTAAGGCTCAGAAGTCCTGTTGTTCTGAAAGGCTCAGAAGAAGCCAATGGGGTGAAGACCTTATGGCTAGTTGTATGGTTATTTAGGCTAACAGCACAGAGTTCCTTACGAGCTTAGAATCTGCACTAAATGCAACTGGCACTGTGTGCAAGATGAAGAGCATGTCCTCTTGGATTGCCCGAGTGCTGACTTGGCAAAATTGCGCATCAAGCACCACCAATTGTTCCGCTTCCCCTCTAGAAACTCAAACAGGCTAAGAGACTTTATCAGCCAAGCAGACACCAAATGCCTGGCCTTGTACGTGCATGAGTGCCTGGAATGCTGTGCCTAGATTTTAGGACACAACCTGGCTTGCCTCTTTTTGGTTTACTTAAAACTTGTAAACTTGTAAACTTTTTGGTCTCGGTTGCAGGCCTGTTTGGCCTCAGCTAAGCTGCCCTCATCTGGCAGGTACAGCTGTGTAACCTAACCTAACCTTATTTAGGCTAAACCAGGCTCAGTTGGGCCGTTTAGCTTGAAAAGAAAACGTTACGCAGGCAGTATGACGCTACGTGCATCAATTAAGAAGGGGACACATTGGCCCAATGCCGTGAGTCACCTCCACAAATGGAAAAAAGTTAAAATGAGGATTTGGAGGGTGGCTGGGAGCCCGCTACTCCAGACCAAGGCCTTAAGAGCATCTCTTTTTTTGAGTGTGCATTAGTTTGTGCGCATAGTGAATGGAGTAATCACGCAATGTAAGGGTAGTCTTATAGACCCTCAGTGAATTAGGGCAAAGCTCTTTAAGATGATGCAAAGTTTCAGTGAGGTGCAGATTGAACCTCCCACACCAAGACGGATCGTGTGAAATGTACACCTCTCCCGCACGCTCATATAGCGTATAGCGGCTCAAGCAGATTTCATAAGCCAAGGACTGGCTTTGTTTGTGCATGAGTGCTTGAATTGCTATGCCTGAGGTTCTTGAACACCACCTCGCTCCTTGTGCCATTGCTTTTTTGAGTCGGCTATGGTGCAGGCCTGATTGGCTTCAGGTAAGCTGCCCTCGCTTGGCAGATACTGTTTTGTAATCTAACCAAATTTAGCCTTTGGTTACATGTGTGTGTGTGTGTTGCGTGTTTGTGTTTGTACGCTTGAGTGAGTGCCGCAGTGCGGTTGTCTACGCATGTTTGCGTGTGCATGTGCTTACGTGCCCGTGTACTTGTGTTTTGTGTGTGTGTGTGTGTGTGTGTGTG
>LKMJ01006073.1_pt1 | contig 11399 bp, 13 predicted proteins | sample 643391 | NCBI WGS metagenome assembly LKMJ01 (sample SAMN04112250, study PRJNA286221) | soda lake metagenome | biome: soda lake; feature: Kulunda Steppe; material: water; isolation source: sample PL-Br10 brine of Picturesque Lake | place: Russia: Kulunda steppe | collected 2010-07
AGCTGCTCGAACTCGAGGTCGAACGCTCCGGAAACGTCCCGCCGCGGACGACCGAACGCGTGGTGGTCACGATCGGCGCGCCGCCCGGGACGGGAATCGAGAGCGTCGCCACGGCGCTCGATGCGCGTATCGAGTCGGTGATCGGCGGATCGGTCATCGTCGAGGTACGACTGGTGACCGTCGAACGGAGCGGATGAACGACGCCGCCCCGGATCGGCCCACGGAGTGACTCGAGGACGAGCCCGTCGAGCGATCCCTCCCTACTCGTCGGACCGCTCGCGCGTCGGAAGATCGGGCTCGTAGTCGACCGCGTCGACCACCATCTCCAGGACGCGATCGACGTTCTCGTTCGCGGTGACGCTCATCGTCGCGTCGACCGCCTCCGCCCGTACCGCCTCGAACCGATCGTGTTTGTTCGCGACGGTGAGCACGGGGATCGATTCGTCGAAGAGCGCACGGACCTCGCGGCGAAGCTCCAGCTGGACGTCGAGGGGATAGCCGCAGTCGCCGGAGGGATCGAGCACGAAGAGGACGACGTCCGCGAGATGTTCGAGCGCGCTGACCGCCTGGCTTTCGATGTCGTTGCGCTCGTCGGCCGGTCTATCGAGCAGTCCCGGCGTATCGACGATCTGATAGCGAACGTGATCCCGCTCGAAGTGGCCGACCTGCACCCCCGTCGTCGTGAACGGGTACTCCGCGATCTCGTTGGAGGCGCGGGTGACCGCGTTGACGAACGAGGACTTGCCGACGTTCGGGTAGCCGGCGACGACGATGGCGGGTTCGTCCGGTCGGATGTCGGGAAGGTCACGGAGCGCGTCCCGAGCTTCGCCGATCATCAGGAGGTCGTCTTCGATCTCGTCCATCAGGTCGGCCATGCGCGCGAACGCCTGCTTGCGGTGTTTCTTCGCGGCGTCGAGGTCCGACCCGCGGAGCTTCGTGGTGTACTCGTCGCGGAGGGCCTCGATCCGACGGGCCGTCCACATCACCCGCGAGAGCGCCTGGCGAAGCTCGTCGACGTCGACGATGGCGTCGGCGAGCTCGTAGTAGAACGGGTCGACGTCGAAGCCGAAGTCCGGCCAGGAGACGACGACGTTCTCCAGGTTGTCCGAGAGGACGTTGCCCGCGGTCCGCAGCATCGACTCCTGGGCCTCGTGGCCGCTCTTGGCGTGGCCCGCGCGCGCGGCCCGCGAAAAGGCCTTGTCGACCAGCTCGCCCGACCGGGGGGTCGTCGGGAGGCCCTCGAATATCATGCGTTCGGATTGCCCGCCGAGGCGTATAAGAGCGTCCGTTTCGCGATCGGCACGACACGGCACCGCACGGCCGGTTCAGTCGTCCCGGAACGAGTCGCCGATCTCGCCGATCCGCTCGCCGAGTGCCCGTCCTTCGGATTGGCCGGGAAGGATGTCCCCGAGCGAGGCGCCGAAGGCGGCGGCCGCCCAGATCACCGTCACCCGACCGAACGTCTCCAGCGTGGTCGGATTCCCCTCGTGGAGTCGCCCCCACAGCAACATCATCGAGAACGCGACGAGAAACGAGATGAGCAGGACGGCGACGAGCCGGCGCGGGATCAGCCCGAAGAACGGGTTCCGGTCCCGGACGTCGCGGAAGTCGGCGTAATAGAGGACGCCGGCGGTCACGGCGACGACGAACGCGACGTTGAGCGCCAAAAAGACCGGCACCGGACCCACCGTCGTGGCGGCGAACCACTCGGCGATCTCGAAGACGCCGTCCTCGACGAGCAGGGGGAGCGAGAGGAGGATCCCGCCGACGAACGACTCGGCGACGTCGCGGCCGGTGTAGGTGCTGATCCGGCTCGTGAACGCTCGACTCCCCGGCATCCGTTCGACGAGCGAGATGGTCTGCCGGACCTTCGCCCGTTCGACGTCGTCGTCGACCGTCGCCTCCAGGGCGTCCAGTTCGTCGAGGAGGTCGTCGATGTTCGGGTCCTCGATCTCGTGATATGCGCCCGTCGCTGCGTCGTCCGATCGTCGGCCGCCTCGGCGGCGGCCTCCGTGACCCCGTTCGGGCCGGTCATCGCGGCTCATACTCGCGAGTCGGTCCGTCGGACCAAAAACCGTCGCCGTGGAGACGTCGACCGATCAGTCGAACATCTCGCTGATGTCCTGGCCCTGGGACTCGCCGGGGAGGATGTCACCTAAGGCCGCGCCGAAGGCGGCGGCCGCCCAGATCACCGTCACTCGGCCGAGCTGCTCCATGGCGGTCGGATCGTCCAGGTGGAGTCGCCCCCATATGAACAGCATGAACACGGACGTCAGAAGCGAGACGCCGAGCACGCCGACGTAGCGTCGGGGGATGAATCCGAGGATCGGGTTCGTGATCGAGATCTGCCGGAAGTCCGCGTAGTAGAGCAGCCCGGCGGTCATCCCGAGCACGAAGAGTACGTTCGCGACGAAAAAGACGGGCACGGATCCGACCGTGACGCCGGCGAGCCACTCGGCGATGTCGAAGACGCCGTCCTCGACCAACAGCGGCAGCGCGAAGATCACCGACCCGACGAACGACTCGGCCATGTCGCGGCTCGTGTACTTGCTGATCCGCGTGGTGAACGCCTTGCTCCCCGGCATGCGCTCGACCATCGCGATCGTCTGGCGGACCTTGCGCCGTTCGGCGTCGTCGTCGACGACCCCCTCCAGCGCGTCGAGTTTGTTCAACAGATCGTCGATGTTCGGGTTCTCCGGACCGCCGTTCGCGTGGACGGCCGAGGGATCCGCGGCGCCGTCCACGGGGTCGGCATCGCTTCCCCCACCGGAGCGATCCGTTCCTCCATCGGAGCGATCCGTTCCCCCATCGGCGCACACGGTCCGACCTGCCCGGTCGTTGAGCCGCGCCGAGTCCATCGGCGGCGGGTCCTCACGCCCGCCCACACCCGGATCGTCGTTTCCGTTCACCTTCCGACGGTCGTCACCCATGGACCTCGGATCGAAGCGGTGGATCAAAAGGTATCCGGAGAGTCCTCGGCGTTCGTTCGACCGTCCCGTTCGCCGTCACCCGGAGAGCCGGTCCAACCGACCCACGAAGTCGGCGATCACGGCGTTGAACCCGACCGGCGCCTCCAGCATCGCGAGGTGGGCGGCCTCCTCGATGGTGGCCCGCTCACAGCGTTCGATCCCGTCGGCGAGGACGTCGTGATACCGTGGCGGGGTGAGCCCGTCGTGCTCGCCGACGACGGCGAGCGTCGGGACCGCGATCTCGTCGAGCCGATCGCGGACGTCGAACCGGTGGCAGGTTCGGAAGTCGCGCTCGACGGTCGCGCGGCCACAGTCGTGCATCGCCGCCGCGGAGAGGTCCACGTACTCCGGAGGTGGGTCGTGAAAGAGCCGATCCTCGCCGTGGAGGAACTCGACGGCGCGTTCGAAGTCGTCGGCGAGCCAGTCGAGGAGATCACGGAGCACGGCGAGCCGTGCGCCGGTGCCCGCGAGCACGAGCCCCTCGAGATCGAGGTCGCGTTCGAGCGCGACCCACAGCGCGACCGCCCCGCCGAGCGAGTTGCCACAGAGGACCGTCGCGCTCGTCGAATCCACCGGATCCGCCGCCTCCGCCTCCACGACGGCGGCGACGTCGTCCGCGTACGCGGCGAGCGTCTCGGGGCCAGGTACCGCGTCGACATCGTCGCTGTCGCCGTGTCCGGAGAGGTCGATGGAGACGATCGGGAACCGATCCGCGAGCCGAGCCTGTGCCTTCCAGACGTCCTTCGTGCCGCCGCTGCCGTGGACGAGACACAGGGTCGGGCCGTCGCCGCCGCGATCGAACCGGCGATACGCCGTCTCTCGGCCGTGGTGTGGGACCCGCTTCATGGGAGACGATTCTCGGCGGAGCGGAATAAAGGGTCGCGGGCGTCCGTCCAGTCGGAATCGAAGGGGAGCTACGGAACCAGCGTCACGCGGTCCACGCCCTCGAGGTCCGTGAGGTCGTCCGCGAGCGAGTCCTGATCGACGCCCGCCTCATAATAGAAGACGACGTCGAAGGTGCCCTCGCGGAGGAGCTGTTGACACTCCCAGACGAACGCCTCATCGTCGAGCGTGAGCCCCTGAAACTGGTTCGAGGAGAAGTCCGTGTCGTCGTTGCCGGCCTCGATGTACGTCTCGCCCTTGTCGGCGTGGTCGGCGATGACGTCGTTGGCGGCGACGGTGAGTTCGTGCATCTCCAGGTCCTCACGGCCCGAGAGGGTCGTGTGGACGATACAGCCGACCAGCTCGATCTCTCCGGGCTCGAGGAGCGCCTTCGTCCGCTCGTAGAGGTCGTTGTCGAGGGTCTCGCTCATGATCGACGATTCGCCTCCGCTGATAAACGCGTGACGATCCGGCTCCGAACGCTTCGAATCGGCGCCGGCCGTCACTTCATCGTGCCCGACAGACGAGGACGTCGTCGTGGACGACGACTTCGTACTCCCGCGCCTCCAACCACTCCCGAACCGGCCCCGCCGACTCGTCGTCCGAGCCGTGGATCTCGATGACGATCAGGGGCCGGGCGTCGGCGATCACCCCGGCGGCGCCGCGGAGCACCGCGATCCCCCGGCCCTCGACGTCGACTTTGATCGCGTCGGGGCTCGGGAGGTCCTCGTCGTCGATCCGCCGGATCGAAACGGTCTCGGTCCCGGCGACGCGCGCGCCCCACCGGGTCGCTTCCTCGCGGTCGAACGCGGAGCATTTCGAGAAGGTCGACCGGTAGAACGTCGCCTCGCCGGGTTCGTCGCCGACCCCGACCCGTCGGAGGTCGATCCGCTCGTCCAGCGGGTCGCTATCGCCGCGACCGGTCGCGCGTCGCTCGTCACCGACGTTCCGCTCGACGTTCCGTGCCAGACGGTCGGCGCTCACGGGGTTGGGCTCGAAGGCGACGACCCGCCGCTCGGTGCCGACCGCCAGCGGGATCGTATACTCGCCGACGTGAGCGCCCACGTCAAACACGGTCGCGTCGGTCGGCAGTCCGGCGAGCACGGCGAGCGCGAGGTCATCGGCGTGGGGATTCGTCGGCTCGTGGCTTCGGTAGGTGCCGGCGACGGTCCGTTTCGTCGTCGCGAGTCCGATCGCGTACGAGAGGTCGACCAGTCGGTAGTAGACGCGAAACCCGAGCCGTTCGAGCCGTTCGAGCCGTTCGAGCCGGGAGTCGAGCGCCGACATGATCACGGTGGGAGGGCGGTCACGTCGTCACCACCTCGATGGGAACGAGCAGGAAACAGAGCGCGCCGACCGCGAACGTGAAGATTCCGACCGCCATCCGAACGGGACCGAGCCGTTCCTCGTCCGCCGGGTTTGCGGGGCCGTTAAAGGCGATGAAGAGCGCGAACACGCCCCAGAACGCCCAGAGACCGACCGACTCGTCGAGCCCGAATCCGCGCCAGTAGTAGAGGTAGGCGGCGATTCCAAAGAGGAAGCCGGGGACGAGCGACGCGACGGTCTCCTGGCGCGGGCCGACCATCGCCCGGATCATGTGGCCGCCGTCGAGCTGGCCGACCGGAAGGAGGTTGAGAAGCGTGAAGAACATCCCGACCCAGCCGCCGATCACCACCGGGTGTGCCGAGAGCCCGGGATCGTCGTAGGTCGTCTGCTGGCCGAGCAGATCCGCGATGACGTTCAAAAGCGGCGGGTTGTTGAACCGGATCATCGTGCCCGACTGGCTTGCCACCTCCGCGGGCACCCGGATCGGATCGAGCGAGAGGCCGATGATCGTGACGACGACGGTGGCGATCAGCCCGGCGATGGGGCCGGCCGCACCGATGTCGAAGAGCACCTTCCGGGAGGGCATCCGTCCCCGCATCCGGATGACGGCGCCGAGCGTCCCGAACGGGAAGACGAAGGGGATCACGTACGGGAGCGAGACGTCGACGCCGTGGTATTTCCCCGCCGCATAATGGCCCAGCTCGTGGACCATCAACACGCCGAGGACCGCGGCCGTGAACGGCCACGCCTGCAGCATCGTCAGCGGGTTCGCTCGGATCTCCGAGAGCGGAACGTAATACCACCCGTAGGCGCCGACGAACAGCGTCGTGATCACCGTGGTGACGAAGAGGACGACGTTCGTCCACGGGATCCCGTCGCGTCCGTGGCCGAACGGGGTCGCGACGACGACGTGGCCCGCCTCCGTCCGTTCGAGGTCGACGTCGTAGCCCGCCTCGCGGAACGCGGGGACGACCTTCCGAAGCAGCGTCCGCTCGGGGATGTACGACTCGCCGCGGTAGCGGATCCTGCCGTCATCGATGCGGACGTCATCGATCCGGAAGAACGTCCGGAGGGGCTCCGGACGGGGGACGTCGACCTCGGCCGCTCCGAGATCGGTCGACGCCGTCCCGTCCTCACGGTCTGACATCGTCCATCGTTAGCCGTGGGCGTGTATAAACCCCGCGTCACCGGGCGAAAGTCGCGGACCCCTCGGCAGCGACGGCCGTCGGTTGCCAGCGATCAGGCGGGCTCGATCCGCCACGTGGTTGCACCCGTGTACGACCACTTCTCGACGGTGATGTCGGACGCGGACTCGCGAAGCTTCACCATCAGCGCGCCGATCTCCTTCGGGGAGAGGCCGACGTCGTCGGCGATGAACTTTCCTTTAAAATACAGCTCGCCGTCCTCCGCACGGTCGAGCAGGTACCGCTTCAGCCGCTCTTCCTTGCTTCGGTCGTCGGTCGTGGTGGCGTCCGTGGAGGGACTCGCAGTCGCGCTCATGAGACACCCATCCGTCGATCCCGGATGGCTATATAAAGGGGAGACCGTTCGGCGGCGTTCGGGCAGTTTCAGGCTATCGTTGCCGGTGAAACGTGTCTGACGGATCGTTCATAACCGTTCGAGAGGAGTGTAAAACGTTTATGAATCGTTCTGATACGTTCGTTTTGACTGCGGGTTTCGAGCCGTCCGACGAGCGGCCACCCGGTTTCACGGCGGTGTTGCGGCAACGATGTCCTCATACTCGGCGATGGAGGATCGGCGCGCGCGTCGTACCACCCCGGAAGCGGGCGACGACGCCGGAGGCGGACGACGACGCCGGAAGCGGGTGACGATGCCGGAGACGGGTGACGACGCCGGAGACGGGTGACGACGCCGGAGACGGGTGACGACGGCGCCGCTGGCGGGCGAGCCGTCGTGACCGCAACGTCCAACACCGGGTCGGCCGAATCGACGGCCATGTCGGCGTCGACCCGGGTGGTCGTGTACGTCTCGCTCGTCGCGAGCGCGGCCATCGCGGCCGCGAAGTTCCTCGCGTACCTCGCCACCGGCAACGCGAGCATGCTCAGCCAGACCTACTACTCGCTGTCCGACGTCGGCAATCAGGTGCTGCTGCTCGTCGGGTTCCGGCTGAGCGAGGCCGGCACGAGCCGAAAGCATCCGTTCGGCCGGGGCAAAGAGCAGTTCTTCTTCGCGTTCGTCGTCACGGTCCTCCTCTTCGGCGTCGCCGGGTTCGCCTCCGTGCGCGAGGGATACGCCGCGCTCGGAACCCAGCTCCCGACCGGGGACGTCCGGATCAACTACGCCGTGCTGGGCGTCGCGCTCGTCTTCGAGAGCTACGCGTTTTATAAGTCGTATCGGGCGGTCGAGGCGGAAGCGGTCGAGGAGGGATTCGACGGACTCTACGGTACCTTCCGGCGCACGAAGGACGGCGCGCTCATCACGGCCGCGACGGAGAACCTCGTCGCCGTCGTCGGCGTGCTGCTCGCGCTCGGCGGGATCTATCTGACCGACGTCACCGGGGACCCGATATACGACGCCGCCGCGAGCGCCGGAATCGGGCTGCTGCTCATGGGGTTCGCGCTCGTGCTCGCCTGGGAGAACCGGAGCCTCATGGTCGGCGAGGGCGTCACCGCACGACGGCGGGAGGCGCTGCTCGACGTGATGGCCGGCGTCGAGGGAGTGCGGGAGGTGCTCGACCTCCGAACGATGCACCTGGGTCCCGATACCGTCCTCGTCGCGTGCGAGATCGCCTTCGATCCCGCGCTCGACGCGCCGGGCGTCGAACGCGCGGTCGACGAGGTCGAGGCGGCGGTACGCGAGGTGGTGCCGGAGGCGAACCGGATCTACGTCGAGGCCGAGTCACTCGACGCGTCCGGTGTGGACTCCTCGCCTCTGGAGTTCGGCTCTGGGGCTGACGACCGCCGGTCGGATCGCGGACCCTAAGCGACTGGAACGAGGAGTTGTCGACGACATGCGGATAACGCTCCTCGGAACCGGCGACACGACGGGTACGCCGACCGTGGGCTGTGACTGTGAGACCTGTCGAACAGCCCGCGAACGCGGGGTGTCGCGCTCGCGGTTCTCGGTTCACGTCGTGAACGAGCGGACCGAGGAGTCGCTGTTGATCGACTTCAGCCCGGACTTCCGGAGCCAGTTTCTCGATCACGACGTCGATCTGCCGGACGAGGGGATCGTGACGCACATCCACTTCGATCACCTCGACGGCCTCGGAAACGTCTACCGCCTGGTCGACGGACTATCGATCCACGCGCCCGCCGAGGTCGATCCGGCGACCGACGAGAGCGTCGCGGAGACGATCCGCTCGAAGTACGACTACCTGGAGGATCGGATCGGCGTGCACGCCCGGCCGGCGTTCGAGCCGTTCGAGGCCATCGGATTGACGGTTCGGTTCGTCCCCGTCGATCATCCGCCGTTGCGGTGTTACGGCGTCGTCGTCGAGGACCCGAAGACGGGGGCGAAGCTCTCGTTGACGGGGGACACGAGCTACGCGATCCCCGAGAAGTCGCGGACGGTGCTCGCGGATCCGGACCTGCTGTTGGCCGACGCCATCGTTCCGGCCTCGCTGTGTGAGTACCATCCGATGGGCGGCCGCCACGAGGGGCCCGATGGCGTCCCGCGGACGTTCGGCTCGAAGCACATGACTCGGGAGGGAGCGCTCGCGCTCGCCGACGAACTCGACGCCGCCCGCACGCGACTCGTACACGTCGCACACTACTACCCCGCGGACGAGGCGTTCGTGGAGCCGCTCGCCGTCGACGGGGAGACGTACGAACTGTAGCCGGAAGCAGCCCCACCGGTCGTCGTTGCCGGGAACTGGCCCGTTATGCACACGGAAACCCTGAAAAGCGTGTGAAAGTCCCCTTCGACGTCTCCGCTCGCGACCGTCGGTCCAGCGCCTCCACTGGCGACGAGATCGAAGGGACGGGGAACGTGAGGGTAACGGCCCTGGTCGTCGGGTTCGCCGCGATGCTCGTGGTTGCTGCCCTCGTTCGGATCCCGTTCTGGACGGTTCGGCTCCAGGGTGCCCGACTCGCGAATCGGGTCCCGACCGGTCTGGTTCCACGTCCGCTACGGGTCCTTCCCCCGCCGTCCGACGAGTACCTCGGCGTCTGGGAAGTGACGCCGGAAACGGCGCGCGAACGGCTGCTCGATCGATACGGGTTCGACCAGCAGGTCCGAGCCTATCTCCACGCGTACGAACGGGACGGAGGAACGGCCTACGAGGTCGCCAGCTGTGCCCACCGGCCGGAGGGAATGTTCGGCGATTGGCAGCTGCACGTTCGGCTGTTTCCGGCCCCCGAAGGACGGACCGACGTCTGGTGTCACTGGGAACGCAACCCGAACGTCTCACCCCTTGCACATCTCCGACACGAAGGGTACGATCCGGAGGAGGGAAAACGGCGCTTCCTCGACCTCGTCGAGACGCCCACGATCAGGGTCCGTGAGGACGATCCTCCCGCGTGAGCGCCCAGAGACGAGACTCCGCACGACCGGCCAGCGATGAGGCCTCCGAGTGCTACTCGGAATCGATCGCGTGCGGCGCGACGCCGTAGTAGCCGGGGCCGTTCTCCTCCAGCGGCTCCGCGATCACGAGATCGTCGCCGTTGAGTATCACCCACGGCACCGCCCAGTCGATGAGAACGGTCTCCGTCTCGGCATCGACGTCGGCGTCGGGCTCGAGCCCCTGTAACAGCCGCGCTATCTCGGGGATGGTGTACAGCAGATCCGGGTCGAGCAGGTCGGCGGGCGCATAGAAGTCACACGGGAACGTCTCCTCGAAGGTCGACTTCGGTTCGGGCATGAGCGTAGCTACGCCGGGCGGCGCGTAAACGCTGGCGATCGCCGGTTCGACCGCTCACGGGGCGAGCGACGACGGGCCAAAAAACGGTCGGGATTCGACGCGTCGGTGCCGACGCGTCCGAGCGACGTTACTCGAACAGCTCGACGGCCTGCTCGTAGCGGGCGGACGGTTCCTCCCAGTCGACGACCTCGAAGAAGTTGTCCACGAACTCGCCGCGGGCCGGACCGTAGTCGTGGTAGTAGGAGTGCTCCCAGACGTCCAGCGCGAGGACGGGGTGGCCGCCCCAGATCGCGCCCTGGTCGTGCTTGTCGACCACGACGTTGCGAAGCTGGTTCGAGAAGGTGTCGTACACCAGAAGCGCCCAGCCGCCGGCCGCGGAGGCCGCAGCCTCGAACTCGCCCTTCCAGGCCTCATACGAGCCGAAGTCCTCCTCGATGCGGTCGGCGAGCGCCCCCTCGGGCTCGTCGCCGCCCTCCGGCGACATGTTCTGCCAGAACAGGTCGTGGAGGATGTGACCCGAGGAGTTGTGGGTCACGCTTCGGAGCGCGCCGCCGGACGAGGAGAAGTCGCCCTCCTCGCGATTCCCGGCGAGCGTCTCCTCGGCGCTGTTCCAGCCGTTGACGTAGCTCTGATGGTGCGTATCGTGGTGCCAGGTGAGCACCTGCTCGGAGAGATGCGGTTCCAGCGCGTCGTAGTCGTACGGAAGCGGATCGAGTTCGTAGCTCATGCGTGTATCACCTATTCGTTCCATCGGTCGGATCGATGTTAAAGATAATGTGTGTCACGATGGCATACGACACCTGACGTCACCGTTACCGGCCGCCGCGGAGCACGCCCGGTACGGTCGCGTTTTCACCCCGAAACCGATGGACGGAGCGGTGGCGGATCGAACCGATGGGTGTAAGTTCCAACGGTTACACCAGGATCGAGAGACGAACGCGGTGGGACTGGGATTTGAACCCAGGAAGCCGTGAGGCTACCGGTTTTCAAGACCGGCGCAATGGGCCACTCTGCCATCCCACCGTGATGCGTTTCGGGGTCCACGCCCCGGAGAAATGAACCTGTCGCTCTCCCACGCGGCCGCCGTGTGGCTCGCGTGGCCCTCATCTCGGCCGAACGGTGGCTTTCGAACCAACTACGCGCGGACGACCCGCGCCTCGCCGTCCTCGAAGACGACGTCCAGCCCGTGGTCGTAGACGAACGCGGCGACGTGCTCCGGGACGATCCGTTCGGCGGCGAACCGTGCACGCAACGCGGGAACGACGTCGAGCAGGTCCGTGCCCGTCTCCAGGGTTGGCTGTGATTCGACGAACTCCACGTCGAGGCCGGCGTCCCGTCCCCGCGCCGCCAGCGTCGGCAGGCTTGGAGGCTCGAAGGCCGCCTCGAAATCGATCGGCTCA
>LKMJ01006075.1_pt1 | contig 11397 bp, 9 predicted proteins | sample 643391 | NCBI WGS metagenome assembly LKMJ01 (sample SAMN04112250, study PRJNA286221) | soda lake metagenome | biome: soda lake; feature: Kulunda Steppe; material: water; isolation source: sample PL-Br10 brine of Picturesque Lake | place: Russia: Kulunda steppe | collected 2010-07
ATGATCGCCACCGGATGGAGATTGACCGCCCTGGCAAAAAGCAAAGGATTGAGCACGTTGCCGTCCAGAGCCTGAATGACGCCGTAAACCAGCAGCAGCCAGAGCAATTCTCCGCCCAGACCCCACTGAAAATAACCGATCAGGACCACCGGCAGGGTAACCACCACCGCCCCAACGTAAGGGACCAGCACCGACAGGCCGGTGATGGTGGCCAGCAGCAGGGCGTAGTCAACCCCGAGCAGGACAAAGCAGAGGTGAGTAACACTCCCCACGATCAGGATTTCCCAGAACTTGCCCCGCACGTAATTGCCCATCTGGGCGTCCAGGTCACGCCAGAGATACTGGGCCGCGCTCCGTTCCCGGGGCAGGCGGAGACTGATCCAGTTTATGATGATGTTTTTGTCCTTGAGCAGGAAGAAAACCAGAAACGGCACCAGCACCAGGTAGACCAGCAGGGTGATGAGGTTGGCCACCGAGGCCAGGGAGATGGCCAGCACATGCTGGCCCAGGTTGCCCACCTGGGTGCGGATGGCATTAACTATTTCCCGGACCTGCTGTTCGGTGATCAACGGATAACGCTCCGGCAGGTTGAGCAGAACCTGCTGGCCCCGGGCGATATAGTGCGGCAGCTCCTTAAAAAGGTCGGCAATCTGGGTCCAGAGGATGGGAAAAACGGCAAAGGAACCGACCAGGGCCAGCATGACAAAAAGCGCCAGAACCAGGCTGATGCCGAAGATCCGCCGGATTCCCTTGCCTTCCATCCAGGTGATGGGCCCTTCCAGCAGATAGGCGATAATGATGGCAATAAGCAGAGGGGCCAGCATCCGGCCAAAAAAGTACAGAACCAGAGTACCGATCAGCAACAGGAAGGTGAGGATCACCGCCTGGGGATCGCTGAAATAACGCCGGTGCCATCGCCGCAACATGGCAAGCATAATGGTTCCTCACCTCCCCTGCCGGTGCTCAGGCCTCCGGCTTGCGCCAGCGGTAAAACCGCATGGGCGGCACATTAAGCAGTTCCCGTTTGATGAGCTCCGGCTCACCCAGCAGCTTGCGTCCCAATTGCACCACCCGGTCCCGAACCTGGTAAGCGACAAAAATGCCGCCAGGAGGCAAACAGTCCCAGACCGACCGGATAATCTGTTCCCCTGTGGCGGTGGGCATGGTGGAGAAGGGAATCCCGGAAACCACCACATCGGGAGGGCCCAGCCGGTGCTGTTGGAGAATATCACAAACATGCTCGGCACTGCCCAGATGCGCGGTCATCCGGGGATCGGGATGCCTGCTCAGCACCTCGACAAATTCCGGGGTGATTTCAATGCTCAGCAGCCGGGCCTGGGGACCCATGGCATTGAGCATGGCCTGGCTGGTTCCGCCGGTGCCGGGGCCCAGTTCCACCACCAGGCCGGCCTGGCGGATGCAGGCACAATCAATGATCCGCCGCTCCAAAAAGCGGGAGCTGGGAATAAATGAGGCCACCTGCTCGGGATAACGCAAAAATCCCTGCAGAAAAGCCAAATTGCCGCGATTAGGCGGCCTTAGATTAAGATCTCCTTCCTTGTTCACACTGTCTCCTTGTCAGCAGACTTCACGGGGTACAGGTTTTTTACTCCGTGAGGAGTTTATCCTGTTGCAACCATCAATACACTGCCCATACACTGCTTGGACGGCGGCCCTGCCGGACCGGTTTTTGTCCGGTCCCAACAACATTCCTCAGCCACAATGGCAGACTTTCAACATGCAAGTTGCGCGGGGAAAAGGGTCTTAAGCAAGATACCAAATTACAGCCTGGGTCCGCAAGTCCGACAAACCGGAGAAAATGAACCCGGCCGCTTTTACCGGGATCAACGGGAGCGGCGAACTTGAGCCGGGCCGGCCGGGCGCCGGGAGGCCGCCGGACGGGGAGCAGGACGCCGCCCCCGGGACGGAGCGGGAACATTATCCAACTCGTCGGAAACCAGAGATTCCAGCTGGCGCCTTTCAATAGTTGTCCCCAGGCCCCGCTCGATGGTCCGGACCAGACTCTGGTCTTCCTGCAGCACCAGGCTGAAGGCGGCACCGTCGCAAAGGGCGCGACCGGTACGACCGATCCGGTGGGTATAGGCCTCGGCGGTATTGGGCATGTCATAGTTGATCACATGCGAAACCTTGGCGACATCCAGCCCCCGGGCCGCGATATCGGTGGCCACCAGGATGGTGAAGGTCCCGTCGCGGAAACCGTCCAGGGCGGCGCGGCGTTTGTTCTGGGACATGTTGCCCTGCAGATCGGTGGCCTGGTGACCGGCGGCGTTGAGGCGACGGGCCAGTTTCTTGGCCCCGTGCTTGGTCCGGGTAAATACCAGGGCCGAGCGCACCGGCTTTTCGGTCAGCAGGGTCAGCAACAGCGCCGTCTTCTGCCGCGCTTCCACGGGAAACAGGGTCTGGCTGACGGTGGCTGACGGCCGGTCCGCAGCGATCTTCACCTCCTGGGGATTATCCAGGAATTCCCCCGCCAGGCGGCGGATATCGGCGGGCATGGTGGCGGAAAACATCATGTTCTGCCGCTTAACCGGAAGCTGACGCAGGATCTTGCGGATATCCGGCAAAAAGCCCATGTCGCACATCTGGTCGGCTTCATCCATGACCAGAAGCTCTACGCCGTCGAGTTTGATGGCGCCATCCCGCAGATGATCAAGCAAACGGCCGGGGCAGGCAACGATGATCTCCGCCCCCCGCCGCAGCTGGGTCAGCTGGGTATTTTTATTGACCCCACCGTAAACCGACACCGTGCGCAGGCCGGTTTTTTGCCCCAGCTCCCGGCAGGATACGGTGATCTGTTCGGCCAGCTCCCGGGTCGGGGCCAGCACCAGGGCCCGGGTGCGCCCCTTGGGGCCGGACTGCAGGCGCTGCAGGATAGGCAGTACAAAGGCCGCGGTCTTGCCGGTGCCGGTCTGGGCCAGGCCCATGACATCGTGGCCGGCCAGGGCCGGGGGCAGAGTCTGCTGCTGAATGGGGGTGGGCGCCTGAAAACCGCAGGCGGTGATGCCGGCGTTAATAGCCGGGGCAAATGAAAATGAGGTAAAATCCATGAAAAATCTCCTTGAGAATATAAAAAGGCGCCATCCCGCCCGGCCCTTTCCTGCACCCCAGGCAAAACCAGGGGGATAATCGCGGGCAACACGGTAATTCGCCAACCAGCGGGCCTCCAAAAATTAAGGAGGTCCGGTGCAGTTGGTCAACAGAAGCAGATGCAGAACAGTTGCAGTGGTAAGAGGGGGAAAGAAAAATACCAGGGCAGGTGTATGCAGGATGGATCCGTAACTTACTGCACGACGTGTACAATGTTGAACAGGGTACCGGAGTTGCCCGCTGTTGGCAAGCAAATAAATTCAGTACGCCCGGTAGATCTTGAAATTTCCACCATCACCGGGTAAGAAGAACCCAAAAATAGAGCAGGATATGCGGCGGCAAGCGAAGCGCTGCGGAAAATCCACAATTAGTTGGGTTCGAATAGAACCTTAATTACTCATATCAATAACTGGCTAAATCATGTTTGCCTGGCTTGACGCGCTCCCCCTTAGTTGGCTGATAATAGCCGCCCTGGTTCTGGGGCTGGCGCCCTTTTACCCCGAACCGCATCTAGTGGAGAAGTTGCGAATGCTCGCCCATGGTGAGCTAACCCGTCCGCTTGATATTTTCGACCTGGTAATGCATGCCGCTCCGGTGGTGCTGCTGCTGATGCGCCTGGTCCGTACGGGCCTGCAATAGCATCCGGAACTCCCGCTCTCACGGGAACAGCGGCAGGCACATCGCTGCCGGCGTTGCAGGACAGCAGATTGCAGGGGATAGTCGCCCCCTCCTCCTGATGCAAGGTTTTAGCCTCCGGGTCGATGCGCCCTGCCCGAACGCTCACGGACTCACGAAATTGACAAGCCCAAGGACGACAGGTAGTGTTTGCATAAACAAAATTGTCGGCGTCGCAAAAACCCGCGCCGCCGACTGGGCACGCTTTGTAACTACTTGTTTTCGCATTACCGACCAAGATGTATGGGAGGTTTTTGCAAGGCCATCAAAATTGAGGGAAAAGGCTTGGAAACATTGATCATCATCGCAGCGGCAATTCTGCTGACGGGCAAGGCGGCCTGGCAGACCGCCCTCGGCTTATTGAACCGCGCTTACGTCAAGGAAAAAAGTATTTCCCCTCCGGAAACGGTCAGGCAGGTCATGGATGAAGGGACCTTTTCCAAGGCTGTAGCTTATACCCTGGACAAAAACCGTTTCGAGCTGTTCAGCATCTGGTATGGGAGCATCATACTGGCTGTTCTCCTGTTCTCAGGGATTCTGCCCTGGTTTTATCAGCAGTTTTTTGCCGCTGGCGACGGGCCCCTGCTCCTGGGGGAAAGCATCTTCCTGATAGCCACCATGCTTATGGTTTCATTTACCGGCCTGCCCCTGGAATACTATTCCCAATTCAGGCTGGAAGAGCGCTACGGGTTCAACAAGAGCACACGCAAGCTGTGGGTTGCGGACAAGATCAAGGGTCTGGTCATCGGACTGGCCATGGGAGTGCCCTTGATCAGTCTGATTATTTACCTGATTTTCCGGTTGGGAGACTGGTGGTGGCTGTGGGCCTTTGCCCTGGTTTTTACTGTTCAGCTGGTGATGATGGTTGTTTATCCCATGCTCATCCTGCCCTGGTTCAACAAGCTTACCCCGCTGCCAACGGGGGAACTGAAAGAAAAGCTCATGGCGTTGGCGGAAAGGACCGGCTTCAAGACCCGGACCATCCAGGTCATGGACGGCAGTAAACGCTCGGGACATGCCAACGCTTTTTTCACCGGATTCGGCCGGTTTCGTCGCATTGTCCTCTTTGATACCCTGGTCAACCAATTGGAGCCTCCGGAACTGGAGGCGGTGCTGGCCCACGAGATCGGCCATTATCGAAAAGGGCACGTTCCCAAGATGCTGGCCTTATCCGCAGCTATGATCCTGGCCGGTTTTGCGCTGGTGGCCTGGCTTTTGAAAACTCCCGCCTTGGTGCAGTCCTTTGGCTTTGCCCCCGAATCGGCCGGCCCTGCTCCGGCGCTGCTCCTCTTCTCCTTGCTGGCCGGCCTTGCCACCTTTTGGCTGAGCCCGCTTTTAAATCTTCTCTCCAGGAAATACGAATATGAGGCCGACCGGTTTGCGGCGGCACATACCGCAGGCAAGCAGCCCATAACCATGGCCCTGCGCAAACTGAGCGAAAAAAACCTCGCCAACCTGACCCCGCACCCCCTCTACAGCGGTTTTTACCATTCCCACCCCACCCTGGTGGAAAGGGAAAAGGCGTTGTCGGAAACTTCCTGACGGACGGACAAACTTTTTCGTAAGCGATCACGGGGTGGCCCACCTTGCGGCGATCAGGTAAAACCCGATGGTCACTCGGCCCTGATGCTGTGCGCGGCCTGCCTGTGGCACATTGCCGGTACAAAGTGGGGGATGAAACGCTACCTGAAAATGGCTCTGCTGAAAATGCAGGAGATATAACCACAACTGGTGGGGGAAGCTTACGCCTGGCTATACATCGTTTATTACTGGTGCGCCCGGCAGGATTCGAACCTGCGACACCCGGCTTCGAAGGCCGGTGCTCTATCCAGCTGAGCTACGGGCGCCCTGGAAAACATTCAGCAGCACCGCACCTTGTGGCACTGCTGAATGTTTTCCTGCTGCTTCTTTTTGTTTTTTTTAGTCTTGCACCGTTGCGGCTTGCTTAACAGTTGCCGGTTTGCTTAGTTGTTGCTTGCCACCTGCTGCTTGCCTCCTGCGCTTGCCGTCTGCTGCTTTTAATCCGCTATATTAGCCGGGTTGCTCAGAACCCGCCACATTCTTTCGGTTATTTCCGTTATTTCTTCCTTGGTGGTGCTCAGGGGCAGCCAGAGGTAGACCACGTTGCCCAGGGGGCGCAGCAGCAGGCCTTCTTTTAGGCCGGCCAGGTAAATGGGCCAGCCCACCCGCTTGGCCGCCGGGAAGGGGCGCTTGCTCTCCCGGTCCTCCACCAGTTCCAGGGCGGCGATCATGCCCAGGCGGCGGAGATCGCCCACCCAGGGCAGCTCACGGAAACGCTCCAGGCAGCGGTCCAGGTGGGCCATTTTGGCCGGCAGGCCGGCCATGGTCTGCTCCTGGTCGAAAACCGCCAAAGAGCCCAGGGCCGCCGCCGCCGTCAGGGGGTTGCCGGAGAAGGTGTGGCCGTGGAAAAAGGTCTTGTTTTCCGCATAATCGGCGCAGAAGGCCTGGTAGACCTCGTCGGTGGTCATGGTGACGGCCATGGGCAGCATTCCCCCGGTGAGCCCCTTGGAAAGACAGAGAAAGTCCGGTGTTACCCCGGCGGATTCCAGAGCGAACATGGTGCCGGTGCGACCGAAGCCGGAGGCCACTTCGTCGAAAATCAAATGGACCCCGTGCCGCCGGGTCAACTCGGCCGCCCGGCGCAACCATTGGGCGGGGTAAATGATCATCCCCCCCGCCGCCATGATCCGGGGCTCCAGGATGAAAGCGGCGATCTTGTCACCCTCTCGGGCCAACAGATTTTCCAGGGAGGCCAGGCACTCGCAGTCGCAGCGCAACCGTTCGGCGCCGGCGGCTTCCTGGCCGGGCTCCGGGGGCAGGGGCGCCGGCATCCCGGCGGGGCAGCGGTAGCAGTAGGGCGGGGTTACCCGGTGGGAGGGAAACATCAGATGACCAAAAGCCTGGTGAAACTCCGGCACGCCCCCCAGGCTCATGGTGCCGATGGTGTCGCCATGATAGCCCCGCTCCAGGGCCATCAGGCCCTGCCGCTGGGGATGCCCGCTCTGCTGCCAGTACTGCAGCGACATCTTCACCGCCACCTCGCAGGCGGTGGAGCCGTTATCGGAATAAAAAACCTTGCTCAACTCCGGCGGGGTCAGTTCCACCAGCCGCTCGGCCAGGGTGATCGCCGGTTCATGGCTGATACCCGCCAGCAGCACCTGGTCCAGGCGCTCCAGTTGATCCCGGACATACTGTTTCATGGTGGGGTGGTTATGGCCGTGGACAATGCACCACCAGGAGGAGATGGTATCGAAGTATTCCCGACCCTGCCGGTCGTACAGCCTTATCCCCTCGGCCCGGTCGACCAGCAGCAGGTCCCGGTGCAGGTAGTCGTGCATCTGGGTAAAAGGGTGCCAGACGCAGGCCCGGTCCTTTTGCATCAAATCTTTGCTCTTCATGATCGTAATTTATCCTCACTGAGCTGGTAAATTGCCGGGTACCGGCGATACTGTTCGGCATAATCGAGGCCGTAGCCGACCAGAAAGCCATGCTCCACGACAAACCCGGGATACTCCACTTCCACCTCCACCGCCCGGCGCTCCCTCTTGTCGAGCAGGGCGCAGACCCGCAGAGAAGCCACTCCCCGGGCCAGAAAAAGCTCCCGCAGGCGGGCCAGGGTGCGACCGCTGTCGACAATATCCTCCACCAGCAGCACATGACGGCCGGCCAAGGGCAATTCCACATCCTTGCTCAGCCGCACCTGCCCCGAAGAAGATGATGACTGGCCATAGCTGGCAGTCCGGACAAAATCCACCAGCACTGGCACCGTTAAAACCCGGACCAGATCGGCGGCCCAGATAAAGGCGCCGTTTAAAACCCCGACCAGCAATATCTCTCGGCCCTGGTAATCAGCCGAGATCCGCCGCCCCAGCTCCCGGGCCCGGGAGGCGATCTGCTCGGCGCTGTAGACTATTTCCCCGGGGCTTTCCGCGGTCATGCTCACACTCCTTTGCTCGCCTGTTTTAAACCCGCTGATGGTTGACACTTTACGACAACAGCGGTGTTTACCGCAATAGCGGTGAAGCTGCAACGATTACGAATTTTCTTGACGCACCCTTTCTCCTGCCGCATCATGAGCTGAGCCTGCAAGAAAAAGCAACCATTCACCACGACCCGAATCCTTGGCTTTTTGCCGGCGGTTGCCCTCGGGCTTGCCGGCAACACAAATTAAACAGGCAACACGGAGGTTTCGCCATGCAAAAGTATGAATGCAACATTTGCGGATATATCTACGACCCGGAAGCCGGGGATCCCGACAACGGCATCAGTCCCGGCACCACCTTCGCCGATTTGCCGGAAAGCTGGGTCTGCCCGATCTGCGGGGCCGACAAGAGCCAGTTCTCCCCCGTGGAATAACCCGGCGGTAACCAATCACAAGGGTTTGTCCCGTAAGCGGTCACTCACGGGTTGCCGCAGGTTGCGGCGGTGGCCCTGTGGTGGGTGACCTAAAGAGGCCGAACCGGCGGATTTTTACCCGGGACGGTTCATTTGCCGATACAAAAACGGGAAAAGATGGTGTCCAGCAGGTCCTCGCTGCTGGTTTCCCCGATGATCTCGCCCAGGCAGCCCAGACAGGATTGCAGCTCCACCGCCAGCAATTCCGGGGCCAGATCGGCCACCAGACCGGCCTGCAACTGTTCCACCGCCGGCAGGGCCCTGACCAGGGCGGCCTCGTGGCGGGCATTGGGAACGCAGGCATATCCCGGATCCCGGGGCTTGCCGCCGCTGATCAGCCGAAAAATCAACTCCTCCAGCTTTTCCAGGCCGGCGCCGCTATGGGCGGAAACCCCCACCAGGTCGCGATCGGGGAACTGCCGCTGCCAGGCGGCCAGGGCCTGCCCAGCCGCCGGCGGCGCCAGCAGATCGAGCTTATTGACCACCACCAGCACCTTCTTGTCCCGCACACTGTCGTAGAGGGCCAGATCCTCGGCGGCGGGCTCGACTCCGGCTTCCACCAGCAGCAGGACCAGATCGGCATCGGCCACCCGGCGGCGGGAACGTTCGATGCCGATGCCTTCCACCTCCTCCGTGGTTTCCCGGATCCCGGCGGTGTCGATGATCCGCAGCGGCATGCCGTGGATATTGAGTCCTTCCTCGATGGTATCCCGGGTGGTGCCGGGCACTGCCGTGACAATGGCCCGCTCGTCCTGCAGCAGGGTGTTGAGCAGGCTTGATTTACCCACGTTGGGCCGCCCGAGGATGACCACCGACGCCCCTTCCCGGTAAATCCGACCCTGGCCGGCACGGTCCAGCAGTTCCCGCAGCGGGGCCCGCACCTGATCTTCCAGGCGCCGGCTCAACTCGGCTCCGTCGATGATCTCCGCTCCCTCGTCGGGGAAATCTATGGCCACCTCCACCACCGCCAAAACGTCCAGCAGGGCCTGGCGCACCGGCTCCAGCCGCTGCTGCAGGCCGCCCTGGAGCTGGCTTACGGCCAAATTCAGCCCCTCCCGGGAGCCGGCGTTAAGCAGGTCCAGCACCGCCTCGGCCCGGGTCAGGTCGATCCGGCCGTTGAGATAGGCCCGCTTGGTGAACTCCCCGGGTTCGGCGGCCCGAACGCCCTCCCCGGCCAGGATCAGGCCCAGGATTTCCCGCAGTACCACATATCCCCCATGCCCGTGGATTTCCACCACGTCCTCGCGGGTGTAAGTGGCGGGAGCGGCCATGTAGACCACCATGACCTCATCCACCGGCCGCCGGCTGGCGGGGTCGACGATCCAGCCGTAGCGCAGCTGATGACTGCGAAAATGGGAGACTTCGCCCCGGGCGGGGGCAAAAAGACGAGAGAGCACGGCCAGGGCCCGCTGGCCGCTGATCCGGATAATCCCGATTCCCCCGGCCCCGGGGGGCGTGGCGATAGCGGCGATGGTGGCCTGGTCGAATTCAGCAAAAGAGTCCATAAAACACAAAGGCCGGGGAAACCCGGCCCAAAAGAATTGTTTAAAGTGATGCCCCGTGATCGCTTACGCTCAGCGTTTTCGCCGGCGACGCCCCTTTCCCGGAGGATGGATCAGGACCTTCTTGAAAATACCTTCCCCAACGCTGCGGCTGCGCACCTCTTCGTGCTGGAGAATCATATGGACGATCCGTCGCTCCGCCGGGCCCATGGCCGCCATGGTCCGGGTCTTGCCGGTGTTTTTGACCTCGGCGGCCAGCTCCCGGGCCCGGCTTTCCAATTGGCCCCGGCGCTCGGCCCGGAAACCGTCGGCGTCGAGTTCCAGTACCACCCGTTTATCCAGCTGCTTGCTAAGCATCTTGCGCAACAGGTACTGGAGGGCGTCCAGGGTCTGGCCCTGGGGACCGATCATTTGTTCCCGCCGGCCGCCAAGGAGATCGATCAGCAGCTTGCCGCTGCTCTTATCCTGCTCCAGCCGGATCTCGGCCGGGCCGGTACTCAACTCCAGCAGCCGGGCCACAGTGTCTTGCACCGCCGCCAGCTCCTCGGCGTTCAACGGCTCCATGGGAGATTTGGCCGCCAGGCCGGGCTCGTATTCCTCCCCGCTGTCGCCGGCTGTCGTCGGCTTTTCTCCGGCGGCCGGCTTCCCCGGAGTTTTTGCCCCGGGGGCCGGTTTCTTTTCCTCAAAGCCTCCGGTGTCCGCAGGGGTTGCCGCGCCCTCGGGGTACTTCCCGGCCCGGCTCGTGGCCACCGTGGCCTCCCCCTGCTCCTGAGCCGCCTCGCGGACAGCCGGCGGCGGCCCGGGTTCATCATTTTTTTCCAGATCCGTGCGCAGGCTGACCCGGATCACCGCGGGGCGCTTGCCAAAGCCAAGGATACCGGCGGAACCGGTGCTGACCACCTGGATTTCCAGGTCCTCCCGGGCTACCCCCAGGGCGTCACAGGCGGCCGCAACAGCCTGTTCCACATCGCCCCCCCTGTATTCCACCTCATATTTCCTCGAAGCACTCATCGCGGGCTACTCCTAGTCTTTCTGACGGTAAATCATGTACTGCTGGGAAATGGTCAAAACATTGTTGATAAACCAGTACAGGACCAGCCCCGAGGCAAAGTTGAGAAAGAGGAAGAAGAAGACCACCGGCAGAAAGAGCATGATCTTGGCCTGCATGGGATCGGAAATCGGGGTCATTTTCTGCTGGACGAACATGCTGCCCGCCATCAGCAGGGTCAGGACCGGGATCCCCCCCAGGAAGGGCAGATCAAAGCCGATATAAAGCCGGTCCGGGGCCGACAGATCGTTGATCCAGAGCATGAAGGGGGCATGCCGTAACTCAATGGACTGAAGCAGCACCTTGTACAGTGCGAAAAAAACCGGGATCTGCAGCAGCATGGGCAGGCAGCCCCCCAGGGGGTTGACCTTGTAGGTCTGGTACAGCTTGAGCATCTCCTGCTGCTGACGCTGCTTGTCATCCTTGTGTTTTTCCCGCAGCTTGACCATCTTGGGCTGGATCTTCTGCATCACCTTCATGGATTTCAGGCCTTTGTGTGTCAAGGGCCAGAAGGCGATCTTAATCAGAATCGTCACCAGGATAATGGCTACCCCGAAGTTACCGACGATACCATGAAGAAAATTCAACAGGTAAAAGGCGGGACGGGCCAGAAAATCGAACCAGCCGAAGTTGACCGACCGCTCCAGC
>LKMJ01006076.1_pt1 | contig 11394 bp, 15 predicted proteins | sample 643391 | NCBI WGS metagenome assembly LKMJ01 (sample SAMN04112250, study PRJNA286221) | soda lake metagenome | biome: soda lake; feature: Kulunda Steppe; material: water; isolation source: sample PL-Br10 brine of Picturesque Lake | place: Russia: Kulunda steppe | collected 2010-07
CCTCGATACACTCCTCGGCGAGGTCGGCACAGATCGCTGCGAGTTCGCGGTGGTAGCCCGAGTTGCGAGCCATCCACCGGGCGTGGAGCGAAGCGATATCGGCGACGTCCCGACAGAGTCGGATACACCGGCCCATCCCCTCTTCGTCGGCACAGGCGTCGGCGCACCACTCACAGACCTGGGTCGCGTCGACGCAGTTGTCGATACAGTCCTGGACCACTTCGTCGGCGTGCTCGAGATGGTGCAGTGCCATACAGTGGCGTCGTCACTCGAGGGTCGTATGAACGCATTCGACGCGAGTGCAAGGCTTCCCACCACTCACCCCGGGAACTGTGAGCGGTGAGTCTCGAGGGTCTCACACCACGCATAGCATATACAGCTCACTCGAGAGAACCGATTCCGTTCAGCTGGACCGGAACGGATTATCGGCTGTCGATAGCCGTCTGAGCCCGTCGATACCATCGAAATCATCGTCGAAACTATAGCAGAATTCGATTTCGTGATGGCGAGCACTGGCGACGACCATGGCATCGGCGAGCGAGAGGTGATCGTATCGCTCGAACAGCTGAATCCCGGTGACCCAGACTGTCTCTGGTTCTCGCTCAACCTCGAACCGATCCCCGCTCCGGAGTCGGGAGAGAAAATCAACCGCCGTCTCTGAGCCGACGTCTCTCGTCAGCCCGTTCATCGTCTCGATTGCAATTGGGTCTGGAACGCGAAGGGGTGGCAGGTTCCCACGATCCGCACCTTTGACGATTGATAATGCGACATCGTGCCGACTCGTGGTACGATTACCAGCGGCATACAACACGGTTGTGTCCACGAGTGCACGACGGGTCATTCGAGGCCGAACCTGTCGTGTTCATCGACGACGTCGACTGCTTCGGCCGAGGCACCCGGCTCAAAGTCCTCGAACACGCCATCCGCCCGGCTCCGGACCTCGACGTGTAACTCGTCATCCACGACTTTCCACTCGAGCACGTCGCCGTCTTCGATGTCGAAGTGGCGTCTGATATGGGCAGGGATCGAGACCTGATTTCCGGAGACAGTCCCCTCTCCAACCTCCTCTGGCGTGCTCATCGATATGAGTAGCTTGACTGGGAGGCTTGAAAAGCGTTGGCGTGAACCGACAGTTCGCTGGCGAATCAGTAGATCAGTCTCCCAGCAGATCCACGACGTTGCCCATGCAACGTGAGGGGGAGTTCAATACATCTCAGCGGGTTGGATTGGCCTATTCGTCGTTCTCGAGCGCGAGCGACGCGAGCAACGACTCGAGTTGGAGACGTTCGTTCGCGCCGGTCGTGATCCGGTAGTCGACCTCGCCGAGTTGCTCGAGCAAGCGAACGGTCGCCTGATCGTCGAGGTCGAGTTCCCAGGCCGAGCGGTGGAGTTGGTCGATGACGTCACCGCCAGCGAGTCCGCGATCGGTGAGCAGATCGTCGAGGGCAGCCCGGGCGGCGGTGAAGTCGCCGTCGATGGCGTGGCCGACCATCGCCTCGACCTCTTCTGGGCGGGCGGTGGCGGTGATCGCGAACACCGTCTCCTCGTCGACGGCGTCACCCATGACGGCGGCGGCCTGGAGGGCATTGATCGCTTTTCGCATGTCGCCGTCGGCAGCGTAGACGAGCGCGTCGATACCGTCGTCGGCGGTCTCGATGCCCTCGGTCGTGGCGATTTCGCGGATCTGGGCCTCGATCGCCTCGTCACCGAGTTCGGTGAATCGAAAGACCGCACACCGGGACTGGATCGGGTCGATGATCTGACTCGAGTAGTTACACGAGAGTATAAAGCGGGTGTTGTTCGAGAACTGCTCCATCGTTCGGCGCAGCGCGGACTGGGCGTCTTTGGTCAGCGCGTCGGCCTCGTCGAGGAAGATGATTCGGTGGTCGTAGCCGCCGAAACTCGAGCGGGCGAAGTCCTTGATTCGGTCGCGGACGACGTCGATCCCCCGCTGGTCGGAGGCGTTCAGCTCGAGGAAGTTCTCCTGCCAGTCCTCACCGTAGAGTTCGCGGGCGACGGCCTGGGCGGCGGTCGTCTTCCCGGTGCCGGCCGGCCCGGCGAACATCAGGTGCGGGAGGTCCTCCTGCTCGACGTACTGGGTGAGACGCGGCACGATGTCCGCGTGGCCTTTGATTGCCGCGAGGCGCTCCGGCCGGTACTTTTCGATCCAGACCTCGGTCCGGCCGGGCGTCGCAGGCTCCGTGGCGTCGGCCTCGCTCATACCGATGGGGTGGGGTGGCCAGCAGATAAAACGACCGAACCACACACCGACCTCGTCTGTCGAAACTGATTGATAGGAACTGGACGGTCACGGCGTGAAACGGGTGTGATTGGCGTTTTTGGTGCTGGTCGTGCCAGGGCGACCATGGGTCGCACAACCGGCGCACTCGAGAATCGGTGGCGTGTCGTCGGCGCGGTACTCGCGATGGTTCTCGTCGTCGCGGTCGGGCCGGCAGTCGCTGGGACGGTCGGGCCGACTGACTCGAGCGTCGCCGGCTCGGTGGTCGTCGGCGAGGGCGAGACGGTCGACGAACTGAACGCGGTCGGTGGGCAGGTGGTGATCGAGGGAACGGTGACCGGTGACGTGAGTGCGGTCGCTGGCGAGATTCGCGTCGACGGAACTGTCGAGGGCGACGTCGCGTCAGCCGCTGGGAGCGTCGTGATCGACGGTGACGTGGGTGGTGAGGTCGCGAGCGGCGCCGGGAGCGTCACTATCACCGAGACCGGGAGCGTCGACGGCGGGCTGTCGGTCGGTGCGGGCACGGTGACGATCGACGGTACCGTTGGCGGCACCGCCGCGATCGGGGCCGATTCGATCACCCTCGGCGACGACGCCGCGGTCGCCGGCGATCTGACCTACGCTGGCTCCCTCGCCGGCAACACCGACGCGGTCGCCGGGGAGATCGACCAGGAGACGCCGGTCGGGCCGGAGATCGGGCCGCTGGCCGAGTGGCTCTTCGCAGTCTACGCCGTTCTCCTGAATCTCGTGCTCGGGGCCCTCCTGTTGGGTTTCTTCCCGCGATTCTCGGCTGGCGTCGCCGATCGTGTCGTCGAGACACCGGTGCGAACCGCGTTGGTCGGTCTCGGCGTCCTCCTCGGGATTCCGCTCGTGCTCGTCCTGTTACTGATTACGGTCCTCGGGATTCCACTCTCACTCGTCGGTGCGTTCGGTTTCGCCCTCCTCGTGTGGGTCGGGATCGTCTACGGCCGATTCGCCGTCGCCGCCTGGCTCCTCGGGCTCGTCGACGTCCGAAACCGGTGGCTCGCACTCGTGGTCGGACTGGTCGGTGGCGCGGTGCTGGCTCAGGTGCCGTTCGTCGGCCCGCCGATCAACCTGCTGATCCTGTTGATCGGGCTCGGTGCGCTCGCTCGCGGGCTGGTCGGGGTCCGCCGCGCAGGGCTCATGCCGCCCGGCGGCGAGCCGGCCGCATCCAGTGGACCGGCGTCGGACTGAGGAGTGATGGTGCCCCCAACTCGAGTTGCGATCAGTCCACCCGTCAGGTACCCGAGGAGACGTTGGGTTCCGAGCACGGGATCGACGCCGCGGAAGGCTGATGGTTCATCACGTTCCCATCGCTCGAGTGTGCGTTCGATCCACACAGTTCACGTCGAACCCGATGGTGACCGCCACTCTCCCCGAACGCAGGGACGATGCATCGGGACCACCGCAGCTCCGTGGGTCGGTGGTCAGATGACGATCAGGTCGATCGTGGAGGACTGTGTTGCGGTGAGCGGGTTACGAATCTCTCACGACGGCTCGCGTGGCGACAGCCACTAGGACGACCCCGAGGACGATCACGATCCCCTGGGAACCCACGGCGACCGTGGAGTCGACTGAGTCGCCGCTCGCGAGAGTAACGAGTTCCGGGACGACTCGCAGCGAACCGAGGACGGCGATCGCTCCCAGCGTGGCGATCCCGTAGAGTGAGAGCCGTTCGCGGCCGGTGGACAACCCGACTACTGCACTTCCAACGACGAGGATCCCGAAGAGCGCCGGGATAAGGGCAGTCAGGCTGGCAAAGTCGGTGCCTGCCCACGCGCCGATGCCGACTGCGACCAGTGCACCGCCGACGACGGCGCCACTCCTGAGTGCGGATTGAGTCATGGGTCTGCGTTTCGGCCGGCTCCCTAAGAGGGTGCTCATCTGGTCGATACAGGTCGGTTGGGTATCGAGCGACGCGGCATTCAGCGCTGCGGTGGTGGGTGCTTTGCTGCCAAGGGACCAACGCTCCCCAGCACTCGAGGTCGAATCGCGACGGCCGGGTTCGAACAGCGATGGTCAGATTCGAACCGCGATGGCCAGGTTCGAATTCGGCGTCGCGACAAACCCGCATCCACGCCGGGTCACGAGCGACGCGCTCAAGCCGCCGGCCACGCAACGACCGCACATGCAGGTCTCCGTCGACGTGAAAGGGGAAGGGCGTCACGAGGTCGACACGACGGCACTGGGCGACGGCGACAGCGCGACCTACGCCGACCTCCTCGCAACCCTCGAGTTGAGCCCCCAAGAGGTGAGCGTGCTCGTCGACGGGCGGCCCGTCCCCGAAGATCAGCCGGTCGCAAGTGACGAAGTGACGGTGCTCCGGCTGATCAAAGGCGGGTGAAAGCGACGGGTTGGTAGGGGTGGCTCTCCTCGAGTGAGACGTGTTCGTTCGAACCGCGACGCCGGAGGATCGATTATCAGTGCGGCGGATCCTCGACGGTGCGATGCTCGAGCCTGGCGACGTCGAGGGCCGGATCGCGAGCGGCGACGTGCTGGTGGCCGGCGATCATCGCGGGAGCGGTCGTGCAGGCTCCGCAGTCGAACGGGTGCTCGGAACGACCGTCCTCGAGCCGCGGGATCGCGGCGCGCACGTGGTCGCGATTGCCGTCAGGCGGCGCCACCGCGATCAGGGCCTCGGCAGGGCGATGGTCGATCGGGCCCTCGAGCGCAACGGGCAGCTCTCGGCCCGGTTCGACGAGGCGGTGCGTCCGTTTTACGAATCACTCGGATTCGCCATCGCGCCGATCGCTGACGGGCGGTACCGTGGCCTCGTCGAGACCGCGCGACGGGGTTAGTCCGAGCGCGATCGCTCGACGTGCACGACGACGGTGTCGTCGATCTCGTTCAGCACCTCACAGCCGGCAAATTCGAGGGCGATTCGACACTGACGGCGGTGGCCGCTTCGCGTCGGTTTCGCGAGTTGGTCGAGCGCACCCGTGTCGATGGATTCGTGAAGCAGTTCGAGGCGATCGGGAGCCGTGTTGGTGAGCGTCGCGACGGCACTCACGACGGCGACGGTCGGTTCGTCGACGGTCGGATCGAACCGAACTGCGAGGCGATCGTCAGTCCGGGTTTGGAGCTCGCCACTCGAGAGCATCCCCAGGGTTCCACCACGTGTCATTGGGCTCACAGTGGAGTAGAGCCGTTCACGACGGGTATCGGTGTCTGTTACCCGGGAAACACGCTTATACGTGATCACGCTGTTGGACCAGCGTCTCACCGATGAGACGGTTCAGGCCACGGCGGAGTCGAGCGCCGAACGCCTGGCGCGTGATCCCGAGTTCGTCGGCGAGCTCCGCCTGGGTGTGCTGTCGTGGCGAGTCGAAGTATCCGCAGGTGTACGCGAGAGTGAGTGCGTCCCGCTGGGCCTCGGTGAGGTCGTAGAGCCCGTCGCCGACGAGCGGGGCGAGTTCGTGGAGGGAAACGAGTTCGAGGTCGAGGTCGTGGTCGCGGCAGTACGAGTGAAACGCGGTGATCTCTTCGTGGCCCTCACCCCGGATCTGGAAGCGCCACTCACCGTTTCGCCCGATCGCCGAGACGAGGGTGGCCTCGGTCTCGAGGACGGCGGTCAGAATGCTCTCGTGGTCGAAGTCCCAGTCGATCCGGACGAACGCGTCTCCCTCGACCTCGTCCACCTGGGTCAACTGCTCGACGCCGGGCGGATCGACCGAGTCGTCGAACGCCGCTGCGGGCACGTTTCGTACCCAGACGTACGGAATAACGACGCGGTTCGTCGGGACGACGCGGTCGAGCCGGATCTCCGCATCGGGATAGGATGTAAACAGTGCTGCCAGCGGGCCCTCTTGGGTAGTCGTCTCGAACGTCGCTTCGATACTCACTTCCCACCACCTCTTGGGTTCGATGGCCCCCGGTGGCGTTCCAGTAGTGCTTGCACTCGTCGGCCGCTGGAGGTGACTGCCCGGACGAGGACACTCGAGTCGGAGTCGACTACTCGCTCGAGGCGTGGGCACGCTCGAACCGCTCGAGCCCGAGCGGGAGCATGTCGGAGCTGACCGGCTGGAACTCGCCGTCGTCAGGGAGGAGCGCGCGAACGGAGTCCCAGCTCTCCCTGGCGTACCGTTCGTCGAGCAGGACGCGGACGCCGACGTCCTCTGGGCTGCGGATGACGCGACCGATCGCCTGGCGGGCTTTCCGGACCGCCGGGATGAGGAGTGCGTAGGTGAAGCCATCACCGAACGCGTCGTCGTAGGCCCGGCGGACGGCTTTCGTCCGGGGGCTCGCGGTGTTGACGATCGGGACGCCACAGACGACCGCCGCGGTGAGCCGATCGCCGTGGTAGTCGACGCCCTCGGTGAGTGTGCCGCGCAGACTCGTCACGAGGACCTTCCCCTCCCCTGCGAAGAAGTCGCTCTTGAGCGACTCGGTCGTCTCGTCGTCGGTCGCCGCATCGAGGAGGACCGGTTTTGCGAGTCGGTCCTCGAGCACGCCGGCGATCCAGTCAGCCTCGGCGTAACTCGGCATGCCGACCAGGACGTTGCCGGGCAGCCCCCCGACCTGGGCGACGGCGTCGGCGTACTGGCGCCGGGTCGGATTGTCGTCGCCCGGTGGGCCGCGGTTGTCGTACGTGAACTTCGGCGCGGCGACGGCGAAACTCTCGCGGTTCGCCTCTGGGAAGTGGAGTCCGTAGCGGCGCTCGACGACCGGCCGGTCGGCTTCCTCTGCGAGGTAGTCCAGTCCCGTGACCTCGGTAAAGGCCGCGAGCGGCTCGAGCGTGGCGCTCATCAGGATCCCGCCGCCGAACGCCGCGAGGCGTTCGCCGATGGCGTCACTCGGCACGCAGTTGTGGAGGGCCAGTCGGGCCGTGTAGGCCCGGCGCCAGGAGTCAGCCGGCTCGCGATCGTTCCACGTGCGCTCGAGTTCGATCTCCCGGAAGTACTCGGTGTGATCGCGGCGGTACCACTCGCCGAGCACCCGGCCGACGGCGGGGGCGGCGCGACTGCGGTCTTCGTCCTCGGCGACGTTGAGGATGCGGGCGGCGACGGCACCGACCGCCTCCACGCGGACCCAGTCGGCGTCGGTGTAGCCGGCCTCGGTTGCCCAGGTCGTGAGTTCGTCTTCAGCTGGCTCGGTCGGATCGCGCAACGGGATCTCGCTATCCTCGAGGTCGGTCAGGTCCGACTGCCACCCGGGCTGTTCGCGCTCGAGGTGGGCGCTCACGCGGCGGTCGAGTTCCCCGCGGATGTCCTGGACGAATTCGAGCGTTCGCTGGAGGTCGTCAAACGAGACGTCGGTGTCCTGGAGTTCGCTCCGGACGAGGTCGGCGTCCGCGGTCTTCGCACCGCCCTGGGTCTCTCGGCCCTCGCGTTCGAATTTGATCGGTTGGATGACCCGCGAGAGTTCGGTTTCGGCGTCCCGGAGCGTACTGTCGGCGACGCCCTCGCTCACGAGGTCCCGGACGCGGGGCTCGAGCATGTGGGCCTCGTCACAGACGACGAACGTCGTCTCGTCGAGCAAGGCGCCGGTAAAGGAGGTGGTCGTCCGCGGGTCGAAGGCGTGGTAGTAGTTCCCAATGACGACCTCGACGTGGCTCAGCGCGGCCCCCATCACCGAGTGCGGGCAGGTGCCCGCCCGGACCGATCGGGCGACGAGATCCTCGGGCGTGACGAGGCCGGCATCGGTGAGGTCGTACGGGACTGCCTCGGCCGGATCGCCGTCGCTGCCCTCGTCCGGGAGGTCCTCGAGGTACTGGGCGTAGAAGGGACAGAACTCGGTTTCCTGGCTCCCTTGCCCGCTGTACTCCGGGAGGTCGGGTTCGTAGGGCGCGGGTTCGCCCGCCGTCTCGAGGTAGCTGCCCGCCGAGGGAGCGCCGCTGTCCGCGAGGCCGAGTTGCTGGCTCCGTGCATGGCCGGTGAGACTCGCAGCAGTCGTCTCGCCGCCCTCGCCAGTGAGGTCGCGGGTCTTCTCCCGAAGTGTCTCGCACCGATCGTAGACGTTACCGTCGTCGATCCCGCCGGCGTTCTCGCGATTGTACGGACAGACGTCGGCTTTCCCGACGAGGGTGAGTCCCGAGATCGGTTCGTACTCCTCGGGCAGGTTCCCGTTGATCGTCTCGAGGTCGGCTTCGAACTGCCGGAGCTGTTGTTTGACACTCGTGAGCACGAGCACGCGTTCGTAGTCGGTGTCCGGATCGCGCACGAGGTCGATCCCCGCGGTGAGCGCGATCATCGTCTTCCCGGTCCCGCAGGCACCCTCGACGACCGCATAGCCGCCCTCACGACCGGTCTCGATGGTGGTCTCGATCCCGTCGGCCTGCTCGTCGTACGGAGTCTCGTGGCCGAAGATCGAGCGCCACTCCATGGATGGGGTACTCACGTGTAGACGGTCAAAGCTGTGACGGAGTTGCGAGCCCCTCGAGTGAAAGCACAAGGCACCGAGGGAACAGCACAATTATATTTCATACAGTAGACGTGAAAGTATGTTCGACCAGACGCTCCATCGCCGAACGCTCGTCGGGATTTTGGCGGTCGGGCTAGCTGGGTGTCTCTCGGACGACCAGGAGTCATCGGACGCGGGCGATGACGATACCCAAGCAACGGACGACTCCGAGGACGATGGTGGACCAGCAGAGATGACGGACGAGAGCAATCCAATCGTGGAGGATCCGGATTCCTACCCACATACCCTCGTCCCGGCCTTGCGGGAGATGCTCGCTGCCGAAGACCCGTCGGCGTACGCGCGCTCTAAAGAGCGTTTTACCTACGACGAGGAGCGAGATTCGATAGCCGTCCGGCTCGAGACCAAAGAGGAGTTCGAGCCGCCAACTGAGTTGGTCTCCGAGTTGACCGACCCGATCGAAACGGATGATGACACGACTCGGAGCGCAAGAGTCCGGATCGACGATCTCGAGGCCGTCGCCGAGGATCCGTTCGTCGAGTTGGTCAGGGGTCCGGCAGAAGCCATTGACGATTGAACGGACGATCGATGACAGGGGAGCTACTGTCGTTGGTTCCTTGGCGGCCCAAGAAAAGCAGTGAGTCCACCGGTTATTACACGAGTGGTGGTAAGTGTATCAATGGTCTCTCCCACGGTAACACGACGGGCAGCGGTCGGAACGATCGTCGTCGGGGTCGCCGGTTGTCTCTCTACCGAAGATACTGAACCGCCGGACGGAGACCAACAACGAGATACCGGCGACGGAGATGGAAACACTACAGGAACAGCGTCTCAAAACGGAACAGACGCCACTGCGACTGATCACAACGAAAGCCTGTCACACCCAGCCGAACTGGGATCACCACTCGATGAACTCCTCGAGGCAGAGGATCCCCAGGCAGTCGCCGAATCGCGAGAAATCCCGTACGATGACGGACTGGACGCGGTCGAAGTCGTGATCACCACAGAACCAGACCGAGACGTTCCCGCAGAACTCGTCGTCTCAACCGGGGTTTCGACCGACACTGACAGGGGAGTCGCCACGGGCGTAACGGTTTCACCTGACAAGCTGCGGTCACTCGCCGAGCATCCCAACGTCACGCAGGTCCGACCCGCTGGCGTCCCCGAAGATGACTAACGGTGGCCACGACGAAGGTTGCTCGAGAGAGAAATGGTTACTAACAATGTGTGCGTGTTTGGAATAATGTCACCACAAATATTCTCTCGTCGGGCCGCGGTTGGGATACTCGTCGTTGGCCTTGCCGGGTGTCTTTCGGACGAAGATGATCCTGACGGTGCTTCCGCAGCGAATAAATCGAACGGAGAGCGGGAAGGTGACGATGAGTCTGGGCAATCAGCTGGAAACGAGGGGGCTGACGGTGATGAGAGGACGGAGTCTCCGACTGACTCTGAGTCCGAGACTGGAGATGGCTCTGAGGCTGATCAGAATTCGTACCCTGATGAACTGCTTCACCCACTTCCAGAGCTACTTGAGGCAGAGGATCCAGCATCGTACGCAGAGGGACGGATAGAGTGGGACGACGATCGTGATGCAGCCCTCGTTAGCGTGAAAACGAAGGGCGATCGTGCGGTGCCTGAGGAATACGTTGCAGTGCTTGGCAGCGAAGGGACCAGACGGATATCTGCGACGGTGAAGCCCGACCAGCTCCGTCCACTCGCCGAGCACGAAAACGTCACCGAGGTAGAACCGGTATTGGTCCCTGATCCTGAGGATTCGTAGACATATCAGATGAGAGGTGATTGCGGTTCATCGCTTTCCAACCCCACCTCGAGGAGACCACCTCTCTCCAGAGTCGGTCGTGGTCGCTTCATCGAAGGGTGGGCTGACGATACACATAGTTGGATCCGCACTGTCCGTGGACGTACCCCACTCCTGAGGGCAGTCAGAGAGACGAGTCCGTATCGCCCTGACACCTGTGACTGGTCGTCATAACCGAGGAGAAACCCAAACGGCGAGCAGCGGAGGTGAACATATTTTTGTGCTCACTTGCCGTTAGTGGAAATTAATGGGCAGAGACGGACGCAATCGACGGATGGTGATCGCCCTTGGCGTTTTCGCACTCGCGGGCTGTCTCTCCGATGACGACTCAGATGGGGATGAGGGCGGTGACACAACCGATAGCGATGACGATAACGAATCAACAGGCTCCGCCCGGAGTGATGCGATCAATGGGTCTGAATCAGAAGATACGAACGCGGGACAGTATCCCGAGGAACTGAGTTCCGTGTTTCGAGAGATGCTCGACGCAGCGGACCCCGATTCATTTGCACAATCGAGTGACGTGATACAGTACGATGCCGAGAACGGGACGGTGGCAACCATCGTGACGACGACCGAGGAAGACCAGCTTCCCGAGGACGGAGTGTACCGCGTTGGCGATCCCATCTCGACAGCCGACGGAACGGTGAGAGGAGCCTGGGTGACACCCGCCCGGCTCGAGTCACTCGCTGAGCACGAGAACGTGACAGACGTTAGCGTCGACCCGGTTCCCGAGGACGATTAGTGGCGGCGCTGCCTCGGCCTGTCGTTCGGCAACGGTGAGGAGGAGGGGATGAGGCCACTGCTTCATCGAACTGACTGTTGGTGGGATTCTGCCATTCTGCATCGGTATTGTTGGCTGCCACCACTGACGATGACCGATAACTGTGATAGTAGATCGGCACAGGTCTTACGCTATCAGTATTGCTGTCACGAACTCTCGAGTGGGAATATCGGC
>LKMJ01006078.1_pt1 | contig 11392 bp, 14 predicted proteins | sample 643391 | NCBI WGS metagenome assembly LKMJ01 (sample SAMN04112250, study PRJNA286221) | soda lake metagenome | biome: soda lake; feature: Kulunda Steppe; material: water; isolation source: sample PL-Br10 brine of Picturesque Lake | place: Russia: Kulunda steppe | collected 2010-07
AGTGGGGTGAGCGGACTTTTAATTACGGTGACGGCGATCGTCCTGTTTTTCGTTCCGAGCGTCTTGATGACCTATTGGCCCTGGGACGTTTCCCCCTTGACTGCACGGATCCTGTTGGGATGGTTCGCACTCTTCGGCGTGGTGAACCTCGCTGTCGCGTTCGATCCCCGATGGAGCGCTGCTCGAATCGTCGTTCAAACGCAGGTGGCCGGGTTCGGACTTGTACTGCTGGGAGCCGTTCGCGCATGGAGCGACTTCGACACGACGAACCCCCTGACCTGGGGATTTATCGGAGGCTTTGTGATCTACCTGCTCATCCTTATCTCGTTATACCGTTATATGGAAACACGGTGATAATTCCACAGTTCCTTCTCGGCGTATGGAGGGCCGCGCGAAACGGTGATCGTTACATACACGGACGATATCAGTCGCTCGAAGTTCGTGTTCGGAAAACCGTGCGTGGGACATAAACGACGAGCAGACGTCTCTCGCTGCCGGAGTGACCGCCGCTGACGACCGCTCTAAGCGGCTTTTCAACGGAGCAAGGGGATCTGGCTGTTGGGTATGACCCCTGTGCACCGATCGGTCCCTCTCACGAAAATAACGACCCCCCAACGCTGTATACGCGTCCCCTATGCAGCACGGCCGTCGAAACTTATCATCGACTGAAAACCTCAACGAGGTGGAATCACTCGATAAGTCTCAGACCGCTCTCGGCACCAAACAGCATTCTTTTCGCTCGCGGCCCGCAACGAGCGGTATGGAGGTTCGTGAGGGTGCCGTTACGATCGAGGTGTCGGAAACGCGACACGGTGCGAGCGAAGGATCGGGAGACGGCGTGTTTTATAATCCCGTTCAGGAGCTGAATCGAGACATCACTGTCGGCGTCCTCAACGCCGTCTCCGATGAGTGTGACTCGTATCTCGATGCGATGTGCGCAAGTGGGATCAGAGCCGTCAGAGCCGCGAACGCGGGATATTCGGTCGCTGGCTGTGATGTCGATCCGGCCGCGGTCGAACTCGCGCGGGAAAACCTCGAGCGAAACGACCTCCCCGGAGAGATCCATCACCGGAACGTGAACGCCTACATGCACGAGACACACCACGACGTGGTCGATCTCGATCCGTTCGGAACGCCGATCCCGTTCGTCGACGCGGCGTTTCGAAGCGCCCGGAAATACGTCTGTGTAACCGCGACCGACACCGCGCCGCTTTGCGGCGCGCACTTCGAGAGCGGCGTCCGGAGCTACGGGGCCGTGCCGAGAAACACCGAGTTCCATCCCGAGATGGGCCTTCGCGTGCTGCTCTCGGCACTCGTTCGAACCGCCGCCCGGTACGACCTCGCCGCCCGTCCGGTCTTGAGCCACGTTTCGAGTCACTACGTTCGGACCTATCTGCGGCTCGAACGCGGCGCGCAAGCGGCCGATCGACTGCTCGAACAGTTGGGATACATCGACCACTGTCAGAAATGCCTGTGGCGCGAGCACGAACGAACGCTTGTCGCCGATCCCACAACGGCGTGTCCAGAGTGCGACCAATCGACGTGGACGGCTGGCCCCGTCTGGCTCGGCCCGGCTCACGACACCGAGTTCGTCGAAACGGTCGCCGGGTCGATCCCCGACGACGCCGGAACCACCGACAAGGCTCGAGATCTCCTCGCCTCGATCGCGGCCGAACTCGAAACGCCGACGCACTACGATCAACACCGACTGTACGGACGGTGGGGGGAGCCGAACGTCGCGATGGATGCGTTCCTCGACTCGCTTCGGGATTCGGGGTATGACGCGTCCAGAACGCATTACGGTGGGACGACGTTCAAGACCACCGCCGGTGTCGGCGAGATCTACGACGTTTTCCACTGACAGTCGTTTCCGGTGTTTCCCGCCGATTATATGTATGGTTCACCCATACTCCGGACCGTGAAGGGATACGCTGAAGACACGGTGACGGTTGTCCGCGGCGTCGCTGCCGGCGCGCAGTCCGACCGTATCACGTTCATCGCCGCCGGATTGGCGTATTACGCGCTGATCTCGCTCGTTCCCCTCCTGTTGCTCGCGCTCGTTGTCACCTCTTTCTTCGGCGATAGCGAGCTCGTCGAATCGCTCGTCACCGAGGCCTCTCGAACGCTGGGTTCGGAGATCGGCCGGCTGCTCGAAGCCGCACTCGTTGGGGCCGCGGGTCGAAGCGGCGCGACCGTCTTCGGGCTCGCCGTCCTGCTCTGGTCGGGATTGAAGCTCTTTCGCGGCCTCGATATCGCCTTTTCGACGGTCTATCGAACGCCCGGACCGGATTCAATCGTCCAACAGCTCCGCAACGCGATCGTGACGCTAGCTGCCGTCGGTGTCGGTGTAGCTGTGACCGTTCTCGTCGGTGTGGTGCTCACCGGAATTGGAATCGAAGACATTATCGACGCGTACGACTTTATCGGCATTTTCGGGACGCTCGTCCTCGTCTTCACGCTCTCTGTCGCGTTTCTCCCGTTGTATTATCTCCTTCCGGGGATCTCTATTCCGATTCGCGAGGCGATCCCCGGCGCGATTTTCGCCGCCGTCGGCTGGACCCTTCTGCAAACCGGCTTCCGGATCTACGCGTCCGTCGCCGGCGGTTACGAAGCATACGGGATTCTCGGCGGCGTTTTGCTCCTCGTAACGTTTCTGTACTTCGGCGGACTCATCTTGCTCGTGGGGGCCGTTCTCAACGCGGTTCTCGCCGGACGGACCACGGATTTATCGGATCCATTGAACGCTGAGGCACAGACATCGGAACCGACCGCCCCACTCGAACGAACCATGACACGTGATCGACCAGACGACGACGCATCGGCCGACGAACTCCGCGAAGAGATCGAACAGCTCTACGACGAACTCGATCGGTTCGAGGACCGAATCGACGAACGAACGGTCCATCGCGAGGAGATCGAGCGAGATCTCAAGCGGTACGTCCGGGCGCGGCTTCGCCGCGGGAAAGCGAGCGGTTGGGGGCCGTATCTGGTGTTGCTCTACGGCACCGCGATGACCCTCGGTGCGTTTTATTTCCTCCCGGGCGGATGGGCCATTCTCGCGATGCTCGTCATCTGGCTATCGACGCTCGGTCTCTATGCACTGATGTTGATCGTCGGCACGACGATCACCGCGGCCGGGCTTCCGGGTCGATTAAACGACCGCTTTGAGAGCCGATGAGCCGCGGTATCGGCGAGACCGAGTTCGTTTCCGGGCTCCCCGACTCGGTTGCGCTCCTCGCGGCGCTCGTGACGGCCCTCGGCGACGTGTGGTTCGTCTTCGTGCTTCTCGGCGCGCTCTATTGGTTCGGTTCGGTGTTTCCCGGTCCGCTCTCGCTTTCGCGTCGGAACGCCGCGTTCGCGATCGCACTTGCCCTCGGCGGGATCGCTGTCACGACGACACTGAAAGCGTTCTTCACCCTCCCTCGCCCTCCGAGTGCAGCCGAGCCGGCCGGTGCGGCGCTCGTCCCCGAACTGCTTATCCCGCTCTATGCACAGATCGCCGCCGCTGACGGATTCGGGTTTCCGAGCGGGCACGCTGTCGCCGCGATCGTCGTCTACGGCGGGCTCGCACTCCTCGTTGGGACGCGGCGCGGATACGCGATCGGGGCAATACTGTGCGTCTCGATCCCGCTTTCGCGGATCGTCTTGGGCGTGCACTATCTCGTCGATATCGTCGCCGGCGTGGCTGTCGGCGGAGCGTTTCTCGCGATCGCCTATCGGTTCGGCGGTCGCGGGGTGAATCCGGGTCGGGTGATGTTTTTCGCGCTCCTCGTGGCGCTCGTTGGCGCTGCAGCCAGCTATAACACGGACACGATGCTCGCACTCGGCGGTACCCTCGGCGCACGGATGGCGTGGGGGATCATCGGTGGATCGGTTGTTCACGAAGCGACGACCCGATCCGGAAGCGCCCTTGCGGCGATCGTCGGCATCGCGTTCGGCGGGCTCTTTGCCGCGGTTTACGCCCTCGAGCCGGCACCGTATCTCAGCTTTCTCGGCATGTTCGTCGTCGTGTGGGGCGTGCTGACCGCCCCGTTGGCCGGTGAATCTATCGCTCGACGGTTGCCGTAGGTGAGGATGAAACGGTTCTCTCGGAGTTCCCTTTAGGAAGATACTTCCGACTCGCGCGACCTATTATCTCCCATGAGCACGTTTACAGTCCGGGGTCGGTTTCCCGCCCGGTACGGCGAACAGGCGTTCGAAAAGACAATCGAGGCACCAAACGCCGACGTGGCGGTCGAACACGTGTACTCGAACCTCGGCTCACAACACGGTTTCAAGCGGACCCAGATCGACATCGACGGGGTGGACGATACATGAGCCTCGGTGGTGGCGGCGGCGCGATGCAGCAGATCCAAGAGCAGCTGCAGCTCTTAGAGCAAGAGAAACAGGCGATCAACGCCGAGATCCAGAATATCCGCGACGAACAAAGCGAGATCGACGAAGCGATCGAAGCGATCGAGACGCTCGGAACCGGCTCGACGGTGCAGGTGCCGGTCGGCGGCGACGCGTACGTCCGCGCGGAGATTCAAGACATCGAAGAGGTCGTCGTCACGCTGGGTGGCGGCTACGCGGCCGAACGCGATTCGGACGGCGCGATCGATTCCCTCGAGCACAAAAAAGACGCGCTCGATGACCGAATCGACGAACTTCGAGAGGAGATCCAAACGATCGAATCCGAGACGGATGACCTCGAAGCGCGAGCCCAACAGGCCCAACAACAGCAGATGCAACAGCTCCAGCAGATGCAGCAACAACAGGACGACGAGTAGGGGCGATGTTCGACGGACTGAAAGAAAAGCTCGGCCGGTTCAAAAGCGATGTCGAAGCGGACGCCGAGACGGAGACTGAACTCGACGAAAGCGCGGATCCGGAACCGATCGATGAGTCCGCGGAGACGACGGACGCCGTCGAATCATCACCGTCCGAGTCGGACGACTCCGCTGTTGATACCGAGGCTGATGACGGCCCCGGACTAGCGAAGAAAGCGGCGCTCGCGGCGACCGGCCGGACGATTATCACCGAAGATGAGCTCAAAGCACCGCTCGAGCAGTTAGAACTCGAGTTGCTCTCCGGCGATGTCGAGATGGGCGTCGCCCGCGAAATCACCGAGCGGATCAGAGAACAGCTCGTCGGCGACACCCGAAAACAGGTCGAATCCGGCGAGCAGGTCATCGAGCGCGCGATCGGTGACGCGTTGCGTGAGGTGATAAGCGTCGGCCAGTTCGACTTCGAAGCGCGGATCGAAGCCGGCGAAAAACCGATCGTTATCGTCTTTACCGGCGTCAACGGCGTCGGCAAGACGACCTCGATCGCGAAGCTCTCGAGGTGGCTCGAAGCGCGCGGCTACTCATCGGTGATTGCCAACGGCGACACCTATCGTGCGGGCGCAAACGAACAGATCGAAGAGCACGCCGAAGCGCTCGGCACGAAGATCATCACTCACCAACAGGGTGGTGATCCGGCGGCCGTCATCTACGACGCCGTCGAGTACGCCGAGGCCAACGGTATCGATGTCGTGTTGGGCGATACGGCCGGTCGACTCCACACCTCGAACGATCTGATGGCACAACTGGAGAAGATCGATCGGGTCGTCGACCCCGATATGACGCTGTTCGTCGATGAGGCGGTCGCCGGTCAGGACGCGACGAACCGGGCACGGGAGTTCAACGAGGCTGCCGAGATCGACGGCGCGGTGTTGACGAAAGCCGACGCCGATTCCCAAGGCGGCGCGGCGATCTCGATCGCACACGTCACGGGCAAGCCGATCCTCTTTCTCGGTACCGGCCAAGGTTATGACGACCTCGAACGGTTCGATCCCGACGAAATCGTCAACCGTCTCCTCCGCGACGAGGAGTGAGCGATGCGAGATCGCACGGCGGCCGCGGTGCTGTTGATCGCGGGCTTGGCCGTCGTCTTCGGCTTTTTCGTGTTGACGAGCGATGTCCCCAGCGAAGACGCACCCAACGCGTCTTTCGCGATCGAAAGCGACGCAGCGTCCGGCGAACTCGTCGTCGAGCACGCTGGTGGCGACTCGCTGCAATCGGGCTCGCTCAGAGTCTTGGTCTATGAGGACCGACCGATCATCCCCGATCGAACCGTACATGGAACGGTCTGGGAGACGAACTCCGGCACGATCCGTCCGGGCGATCGGATCGAACTCGAAGACCAACGGTTCGAATCCGGACAGCGGGTGGTCGTTCGATGGTTCGGCGACGGCGGACAGGCGAACCTCTATGAGACGTACTTCTAGTGCCGACTGGTAGCTGTCCCGTTCGACGCGTCATACTCGGCTTTTGCACGTACACTTTTATCGACGCACGGAGACATCGGGGGTATGCCTCCCGTTACGATCGAGGCGATCGAAGCCGCGGCCGATCGAATGGTCGATGCGGCTGCTGTCCAACGGACGCCGACCGAACGCAGTCGATCGCTGAGCGACCATTGCGATGCCGAGGTCCAACTCAAAATGGAGCACCTCCAGCGCACGGGCTCGTTCAAGACCCGCGGCGCACACAACGCGATGACGCGGATCGTCGACGAGAACGAAAACGGCGCGGGTATTTCGCGGGTCATCGCGGCCAGTGCGGGCAATCACGCTCAGGGTGTCGCACTAGCGGCCACCCATGCCGGAATCGACTCGACGATCGTGATGCCCGAATCCGCCCCGCAGATGAAGATCGAGGCGACTCGAAACTACGGAGCTGACGTCGTCCTCCACGGAACGGCGTTTCCGGAGGCGATGGCGCACGCCCGGACGCTCGCGGACGACGACAGCGTCCGATTCATCCACGCGTTCGATGACCCCGACATCGTCGCCGGACAGGGGACCCTTGGCCTCGAAATCCTCGAACAGATCTCCGATGTCGACACCGTTCTCGCTCCGATCGGCGGCGGCGGGCTCATCGCCGGCGTCGCGACCGCGATCAAAGCGAAAAAGCCCGACACTCGTATCGTCGGCGTGCAAACCGAGGGTGCCTCGACCGTCGCCGAGAGCCTCGAAAAGGGCCGACCGATCGAACGATCCGAACTCGATACCATCGCCGACGGGATCGCGACCGGTGGCGTGAGCGAACTCACGTTTTCGCATATTCGGGCACACGTCGACGAGATCGTCGTCGTCAGTGATGACGACGTCGCTGCCGTTATCCTTCTCCTGTTAGAGCGTGCAAAACAGATGGTTGAAGGCGCGGGGGCGACGGCCGCGGCGGCGCTTTTGACCGACGAGTTCGACTGCGGCGGCGAGACCGTCGTCCCGATCCTCTGTGGCGGCAACATAGACATCACCTCTCTACAAGAGGTACTGACACACGCGCTCGTCGATCGCTGCCAACTCGTTGAGTTGACCGTTCGAATCGACGATCAGCCCGGAAACATGGGCGATATCTCGACGATCATCGGCGACGAACAGGCGAACATCCGGACGGTCCGTCACGAACGCAGTCGGCCCGATCTCCCGGTGGGCGACGCCGATCTCGTCTTCGAGATCGAAACGAACGGTCCGACCCATACCGAGCGCGTCTTGGACGCGCTTCGGGAGACCGAATACGCCGTCGAAAGCACGACGATGGACTGAGCACGCTACTGGAGGTGCGCTCCAGTCAGACAGATCTCACACTGTTCGGCGTCGTATCCCGCATCGGAGAGTCCGGTACCGACGCTGAACACCGTCTCTCCGAGCATCGCCATCGCCGCCTCCCCCCCAGCCGCAGAGACGTCTTCGATCACCTCTTGAACTCGTGGCGTCAACAGCTCCGCTTCGCGCGCAAACCGCCGTGAGTTCTCCATGAGCGTCTCTACGGTCGGCTCTTCGACGAGCGCGGAAAGCGCCCGCTGTCCCGCAGCGGTTAACATCGTCGTTTCGCCGGAAATAATCGCTTCCGTGTTGAGTTCGCCGAAACTGACGTACTCGACGGTTCCACGCGCCGGGATGCCGTCCATCGCCCCGTGTGCCGGCGCGCCGGGTTCGAGTCTGATCGGGACGCCACCGCGAGCCTGTGCGACGACATCGCCGAGGCCGGTCCCCGCCTGCACTTCCGCGCCGTGTGCGATCGTCACGAGTTCGTTCTCCGAGAGCTCTCGGTCGAACACGTCGTTGATGACGAGCGCCGTCCCGAGCGCTGCGGCACCGGAGACACCGAAGCCAGCACCCAACGGGAGGTCGGTTTCGACGACGACGCGAGCCGTCGCGCGCAACGCGCCGAGGACGCGGTCAACCGATTCGATCTCCGCCGGTTCGCCGTTGAGTTCGAGTCCGTTACCCGCTTCGAGACGGACGGTGACACCCTCAGAAACGGTGACGCCCGCTCCCCGCGATCCGGCTTTCGTTGGATCGTCGTTCGGATGGGCACTGAAAAACCCGGTTACGTGACCGGGCACGAACGCGGACGCCGATGTTGCCATGCGATGCGGTCGGAGACGAACCGTGTTAAATCTTACAAACATGCGCCGAGTGAGTATTGTTCGTCACCGCCACGGTTTCGTTTATCACGATCAATCGACACGGTCGGTCGTTCTCGCCGTCGAAAAGATAAATCGTTTTGAGAGGGGTCCGTGAAAGACACCGTAGTGAACACCCGTGGCTGACCACACACACGATCCGCCGCCCGGCGGTGCATTGCTCGTCCCCGTCGGCGAGTCGGTGACGCTACGGCAAACCGTCGCCTACACCATGGAGATCGCGGCAGCGGAGGAGATCTCCGAAGTGCACTTCGTTTCCCCTGTCGCGTGGCACGACGTCGGTGACGTCGAACTCGCCGTCAGAGAACGAACGCAATCGCTCTTGGATCGGGTTTCGGTGTGGGCCGAAGAAGACGCCCCAGCCGATGCGCCAACTATCCATACGGCGGTTATCGGTGCCGAGGAGTACCTCTTCAGTCCCGACGATTACGCCGATATTCTCGCCCGATACGCCGATGAGCGCGGCATTAAACGCATCATCGTTGATCCCGAGTATAGCCCCGGGGGAAACGTTCCGCTGTTACGTCCGATGGAGGTCGCGCTGGCCGTGCGCGGCTTCGACGTGATCGAAGCACCCGCCTCCCGCCCCGTTCGTCGATCGAGACTGACGCGTCCCGGCGGGATCGCCCAGTTCGGCCTGCTCTTCGGTATCTCGTTTCTGTTCTATCAACTGCTCGGTGGCTTCGTGATCGTGACCGGCGACAGCTTCGATTTCTTTTATGAATTGATCACCGGTACGATCACCGCCGGACTCGTCGCCGGGGCGCTGTATACGGTCACGCTCTCGAATCGGATCCGGCTTCGAACGCTCGGTAAACAGCTTCTCAGGCTCGCGTTGTACGTCCCGTATCTGGTCTATGAGATCATCAAATCGAACATCCTCATTACGACCATCATACTGCATCCGAAGCTGCCGATCGAGCCACGGATGACGCGCGTTCGTTCGGCCGTGTGGGGCGGTCCGGCGCTCACGACGCTCGGCAACAGTATCACGCTCACGCCCGGCACGCTCACGGTCCGTACCGAAGGACAGGATCTCTACGTTCACAGCCTCTTTCAGAGCGCTCGTGACGGCGTCGCCGACGGCGCGCTCGAACGGGCCGTCCGCTTCGTCTTTTACGGCCGGCGCGCGGCGGCGATACCGACTCCGAGAGAGCGCGGCGATTACGTCGAACTGCAGGGGCCGAACGCCGAGTCCGAACCGGACGCCGGAGCGGAAGCCGACGTCGAGTCCGAACCGGACGCCGAAACCGAACCCGTTGAGGAGGAACCCAAATGACGCTGACAACCGCATTCTTAACCACGGCAGCCGTACTCGTCGTGCTCGCAATTGCCGTGCTCTACCGCGCCGTTAAAGGCCCGACGATGCAAGACCGCGTCATCGCGGTGAACGTGCTTGGAACGAACACCGTGGTCATTCTCGCGCTTTTGGCGGTCGCACTCGACAGCGAGTCGTTCCTCGATATCGCGCTCGTGTACGCCCTGTTGAACTTCCTCATGGCCGTTGCCATCTCGAAATTCACGGTCAAGCGGGGTGATGTGATATGAACGAAATTCGTCTCGGCGCGATCTTCGTCCTGCTCGCGGGAGGCGTCTTCTTCACGTTCGTCTCCGCAGTCGGCGTGATCCGTCTCCCAGACGTGTATACGCGCGCACACACCGCCTCTCAAACCGATACGCTCGGCGCTGGCCTCGTCGTTGCTGCAGTTGTGCTTGCGTATGGGGTCGAGACCGAAGTGATCAAAGCGCTCTTGCTACTCGTGTTCATCTTCATTACCAACCCGACGGCTGCACACGCCGTTGGTCGTGCGGCCTACGAAGAGGGAATCGAACCGTGGACGAAGGGGGATGAGAGACGATGAGCGCCGTTGGCTTCGCGCTCGCCGGCTTCGTTATCATCACCGCGATCGCGACCGCCATGTTGCGCGATACGCTCGCGGCGATCATCGTCTTCGCCGCCTACAGTCTCGGAATGGCGTTGTTTTACACGCTCTTGTTGGCACCCGATGTCGGTCTCACCGAGGCCGCGATCGGAGCGGGCGTGACGACGATCCTTCTGCTCGTGACGATCGCGAAAACCACTCGTCCGCGAGCCGAAAAGGTGTTCACAGCGATCAACTGGCCCGCAGCGACCCTCTCTGTGGGACTAGTGGCAGTTCTTCTGTTCACCGTCGGTTCGATCCCCGTCGAGAACTTCCTCGGCGAGGCGACCCCGGTAACGGGTGCGGCCGGAACCCCCGGTGAAAGCGTCACCGGCCACTATCTGCAATCGACCTACGAACAGACCGGCGTCACGAACGCAGTCACGGCCGTTCTCGCCGCCTACCGTGGCTTCGATACGTTCGGCGAGGCCGTCGTCGTTTTCGCGGCCGGGGTCGCCGTCGTGGTCGTGTTGCACCGAGGTGAGTTCCTATGAGCGGCTCCGACTCAATTCGACCCTACACGGAAAGTGAGATCATCATGACCGCCGTCCGAATCGTCGCGCCGTTCGTGTTGACCTACGGGCTGTTCATCACGTTTCACGGCGCGGATTCACCGGGCGGCGGTTTTCAGGGAGGTGCGCTCATCGGCGTCGTCGTTTTCATGTTGGCCTTCGCGTTCGGGATCGCACCGACACGCGAGTGGGTCGGCAGCGGACTGATGACCGCGCTCGCCGCCGGCGGTGTTATCGTCTTCGTCAGCGTCGGACTCGGAACGCTCGCACTGGGTGGGAAGTTCCTCGAGTACGGCCTCTACGAGCCGTTCCTCGGCCCCGACGCCACGAAGTGGGGGATGGAAGCGATCGAAATCGGCGGCGTTGCCGCCATCGTTTCGGGCGTCATCATGGCGCTGTTCTTCCTGACGGCCGCCGGCTACGCCTCACAGGGAGGTGAGGACGTATGACACTACTCGGAATGCCGCTTATGCTCGAACTTCTGTCGACGCGATACGCCTA
>LKMJ01006079.1_pt1 | contig 11390 bp, 18 predicted proteins | sample 643391 | NCBI WGS metagenome assembly LKMJ01 (sample SAMN04112250, study PRJNA286221) | soda lake metagenome | biome: soda lake; feature: Kulunda Steppe; material: water; isolation source: sample PL-Br10 brine of Picturesque Lake | place: Russia: Kulunda steppe | collected 2010-07
CATCCACGTCTATGTGAGTGACCTCGTACGTGGTGGTGGGGCGGTCGATTTTGCCGGTGATTCCGAATCGTGCGAACTCGGTGGCGGGCGGAAGGTCGCGGGCGTCCCGGTGAGGTTTGCCGTTCTCGTCCCGTTTGACATTTCCATCGCTGTCGGTTACGATGTCGTAATCGCGGCGTAGGGACTCGATGACGGCCTCCGTTCGGGCCTGTACTGCGTTGATGGCGGAAAGCATCTTCCTCACCCCAACCAACACAAACCACCAGTATAATACTTTTGTTTGTTGGTGGCGGTGGGTGGGATGCTGCGCACCTAGGGAGTACTCTCACCGCTCGCCGAGTCGCCTACCGAACAGGTATGCATTGACACCGAGCAAAGCGACAATCATCCCCTGGAACAGCCCGACCAAGAACGCGTCGCCGTAAATCGCGGTGTGCGTTGCCGCAAAGACGAACGCGACAGCGACGAGACCGCTAATCCCGAACGCCATCATAATTGGCCCGCGACGGTCACGGAGCTTCGAAGCGAATCGGTGCAGCTCCTCCGCAACCCCGCCTTCCGTATCGCCACCGTCACTGCCGTGGTTGATGTTTTCCCGCTGGAGTTCCCCCTCGTGTTCGGTCATTGTGAAGGGTTTTCACGCCAATCCGCTTAGTCGTTCGACCAGTGGCTGCGCAACCTTCGCGCTCATACGCCGATAGCTGGCAGCGTAAGCGGCGGATCCTTTTAACCGATGTCGGGTTACCGCCACCGTCCATGACGAACACTCAAACATTCTCCCGACTGCACGACATCGCGACCAGCATTGACCGCAACGAGGAGCCACGCCTCGGTCTCACGCTCGCTGATGACCGGGAGGTTGCCGCCAGGGTAGTGGATGTCTCTGCTGCCGAAGAGTACGTCAGTTGCTTCAACCACGGCGTCATCGATCTGCGCGTCACGTTCGAGGAACACTCCTTAGAGTGGAACGACGACCTTCCCGAGCAAGCACACCTGGTCATCAAACAAGTCGAACACAACACCGTTTCACAGGCCATACTATCTGATACAGGCGTCGGTTCTGGTGACGTGTTCGCCGAGAAGATCGAGGCCGTCACTGACTGCCAAGTACTCGCGGCGACAGCCTGATCATCCTTTTCCAACCGATAGGTCACCCTGACGGCGATAATTGCAAGAGGAAAGGTACAAAGAGCGGAACTGCCTTCAAAACCCACTTCCCACCCAAGAGTGATTCCTGTACAGAAAGGAGCCATTTCCAAAATTAATTCACTTGCGGCGGTGGGAGGGAAGTTCCAGGGTCGAAATTCGACGGAACGCGGTCAGAACTCGACCTCCTGCCAATCGATTACTTCCCGCTCACCGTCGTCGTTGACTGCCGTCACCTCGATGTGAAGTACCTCGGGGACAAGCCCCGAGGCTTCACCGTTTTGTCCATGCCGTCCAGAAATGGACGGATGGACGCAGGCGAATTTAATTCCCCTCGGCCTTCTTCTCTCGAAGTCGGCTGGAATTAACACCCGAACACTCGCTGTGTCCGTGAGGGTCGGTCGCTCCACCACGACCCGACAACTCCCGTCGCACCGCCAGTGGCGGTTTTTGAGAGGAGTCGCATTTCCATCAGCCAAACGACCACTTCATATTGAGGTCTTCAATATCCTTCGTGGTCGTTATTCTTTGTTACGTCCAGTGCCTTGATAAATCCTTCGAACGGGCTTCACCCTCGGGGTCAAGCCCCGAGGCACTCGCCCTGTATTATCTGTAGAGGCGTGTCCGGGTGCTTCTTCTCGTATCGAGGCCGGACGAACTCCTGAGTGAACGTTTCGTCGCCGTACAGCAAGCCGAACTCGACGTGAACGGTCTCTACGTCGTGCTTCTCGCACTCGGAGACATCTTCTCCGTCCGGGCCCCGAACCTCGTTGACGAACGAGATTCCCGCGCGCTCGTTCTTCTGACGCGTCGAAAGTGCTTCACCCAATTGCGGGTCGATGCGCTGGCGAATGTCGCGCTGGGCGTCGTCAAACGAGTCGTACTCATTTCGGTCTCCCATTGCTCGAATCTACGTCGAGACACTGGGTAAGGACTGGGGAGTTGTCGTCGCTTCGGCGGGTTAATCACCAACGTAGAACGGGAAGTCGTCAGCAGTTATCTCATCGTCGACGAGAACCTGCGCCCGCGCCACCAGTTTCCGCAAGTGGTACTCGGAGAAACGGACATCCCTGGACGCTTCCTCGGGGTTAATCTCGGCCAATTCTTCGGCGGAGGTCACGTCGAGTTCCACCTCGAGTTCCGCTGCGTACGTTTCGCCAATCCCCCACACCTCTTCGAGAGGCGTTCCTCGTGGTGAGGTTTGCTGATGCTCAGTGTTGGTGTCTGTCTCGTCTCGGTCTTTCGCACCAGTGTTGTCCGGACTCGACTCGTCGAAAGGCGTGAACCGTCCGATCAACTTGCCGATGTTCATACGTGGATGAGCGTCACTCTCGATGATATTGGCAAGTCTGTTTCGGTTCATTCGTCCACCGTTCAAAAGGCAGTTTGTCCGTTCCGCCGGTCGGAACCGGGATGCCGCCTCAAAAGCGACGGGCCGTCCAGGGTACCCCTACCCGTGTGTGTTCGCTTCGGACGTTCCGCCGCCCTCGCCTTCTTGAGGCGAGTTCTTCGGCACGATACAATCGTCGGCAATCCAGCATAAGCTTTGGGTGGCGGTTTCCGGTTGGCACTTCGAAGGCGAGAGTCGATCTCGTCGTTCCGTATCGGTTCCGAAAATCGGTGGCAGTTATTCGACTCCCCCGGCCCCTTCAACGGGTGGCAAGTACAACCACGCTCGTTATCGAGGTAGGTGATGCAGGTTCACCTGGAATGAAGCGCACCACGGGCCTGCCGGAAACGCGGACGCCGCTTTCCTCGGCCCGCAGTACGGTTGCGCCGGCGACGGGCAGGACGGAACTCTCTCTGCCGGATCCACCCACTGCCGGTGCCTTTGACCACCTGGGAGCGAGGCCGGAAACGCCAAGCCCACTCTGCAAGACGGGACACTTTCACTCCCGACACGTGGGCGGATGCGAGGATGGCCGCCGACCCTCGTGGGTGGGACACGCCCGAAACGCGCCACCCCGAAAATCCTCAAATCGCGAAAGCGCAGGGGGAGAGTAGGGGGAGTCGGCCGACTCGCGTCGTGTGTGCGACGTAGCGAAGGATGCAGAACACACTGCCAGAAACCAAAACTATTAACGTAGGGGTTGGTGTATTTTCTGGCAACGATGCCGCGAGACCACCCCGACCACAACTGTTTCAACCGGGACGATGAGGGCCCTGCCGCCATCATCTTCAACGACGGCACCGCGGTGTACGCCGAACAGTTCGCGTACACGACCGCGATCAAGTACGTCGACGAAAATGGGATGGCGCAGACCACCAAGGCCCCCGCGATCAAACGGATCGTCTAAGTTGAGGACAGGCAAGAGTACGAGAACGTGATCAACGGTCGCAAAGCCACCCTCGACGAGGTCAACCTCGACTGATGACTGCCGCCGAAGAACGCGGAACCACCTTCGCAGGCCGATGACGACGTTCAAAAGAACCGTCAGCACGCCCAACGAATACCGCGAGTTGGTACGAGCTGCTGAAACACTTGACTTCGAACCGATCGACTACCACGCCCACGGCACCTGGGTGTCCGCCGACGGCATCCCCGCCTGGCCGAAGGACTGTACCATCGAGAAAGTCGGCATCAAATACTTCCATATGCCTCTCACTACGGACGACGGCGTCAAGGTCGTGAAGTGCCGTCCCGATGACGATGCTCACCTCGTGGTCACCTTCGGCGATTGATGCCACGGACTTTTCGACAGACAAGGGTTCACCGCGTTCGCGGCTGCTTCCGAACGGGATGCCGCCACGTTCAACACCGATGCGCGACAACGATCATTTATGTCGGAAGACGAACCGGGCGAGATAACGGGCATCGGCGGGCACTACGTGGAGAACACCGAGGAGTACGAGCGGGCGTTGAGTGCGATTCTCGTTCCCAGAGGTGACAGACTCTCGGAGATTGCCGACAGAAACGAGATTGACCCGGACGTACTCCGCCGCGTCGCGCGGGACGCCGCTAACGATCACCGGATCCTGATCGAGTCGGACGGTGAGCGCGACGACCCGCGACTCTACCGCAACCCGGTTATGGGCTTTTTCGGCTCCGTCTGGCGGGAGTTCGCGTATGCGGGAACGCTGGACGCCCTTGAGTCAAGGTTGGACGATCTCGAAGTTGAGATTGCGGAGTACCGCGACACTACCGGCTACGACTCCCCCGATGCCCTCGTCGATGCAATCAACTCCGGTGAGGATCTCTCACACATCCCGACGGACGACACCGGAGAGGTGTTCTGGGATGCCGTCACGCCGTGGCGCAGTGCCCTTCACCGCCGCGATGTCGTCCGCTTCGTGATCAACAACTACGATGTCCTCGATTCCGCTCGCAACCTCGCGGATATGGATGTCGATGGCATCTACGGCGATTTCTCCGACATCAACGCTGTGGACGCTAAACTCGGCGTCAAAGACCAACCGCCGAACGATGTCAGAATCGACGACGAGGGGCGGCTTCACCGCCCTGACGACGCCGACGAGTGACAGCACACCAGTCCAAGAACAACATAGCCGAGAAGTTCGAACAGATTGCCGACGCCGTTCCGCCCGGCCTCCAATCACGCGTCTCCCGCACTACCTGCGAGATTATCGCCGACTGACCCGGCATTCGCGTCCGACCTATTAGTCAGGCCGCGTTACTCACGACCGACGCGTGACCTTCACAGACGAAATCCAGTACGACATCGACATCCACGATGGCGACCGGTTCCCCAACCGAATCGAAACCGACCGCCTCATTCTCCGCGGCCCGATCGACGACCACGTCACCCTCGGCGAGCTTTGCGCCTTCCACGAAGGCGACGCCGGACGACGGATGGCCGACCCGAACGACTTCGAAGCTATCGAAACGGTCGAAGACGCCGCCGGCGTGTACGACTACGTGAAGACGAACTGGCGCGAGGGCGACGCCGCCTACTACGCCGTCTACGAGAAGGAGCGGAGTGCGGACTACCCGCACGAGTTCTGCGGCATTGCCGACATCGAGTTCAACTGGGAGTATCGGTCGGCGGAGATTGGCGTGTGGCTCCACCCTGCCGTCTGGGGCAACCAGTACGCCTCGGAGCGCGCCGAAGCCCTCCTCGCCGTGATCTTCGACTCGCCCGTCGGCGCGGGCATCAGCGTGGTCAACGTCACCCCGAAGGCCAGCAACGAGAAGTCCATCCGTTCCGTCGAGAAGTACGTCTCCGAACTGGGCGGTCGCCGTGTCGGCACCGTTGAGAACTTCCACGTCTTCGCCGGCGACGACGCCCCGGCGGACGCCGTCATTTTCCAGATATCGCGCGAGGAGTTCGACCGTTGACGCGCTCGGCAAGCAGGGAAGCGTCGCGGACGAGACAGTCCAAAAACGACTCATAGCCGTTGAGGAACAGGCAGATCAAATATTCGAAGCCGAGGCCGTCTACTGGTCGGGTGAAGAGAGTCGACGACCACCGTTTTCCTCGACGAACGCATACCATCGAACAAGAGCAAATGGGGATAGACATCGACCTTGACGACGATGTGAACTTCGACTGGCTGCACCACGCGTCAGAAGGCAACACCGCAGACATCTGGGACGGGATGACGGACGAAGAGCGCCGAGAACGAGCGCGAAAAGCGGTTGAGGATGTTCTCGCTGACCGCTTGGATGGTGACCGCGACGCGGCCTGCGAGCTGTACGACGGCTTCAGCGACGAGGAACACCGCGAGATAGCCCGTGCCGCGATCAACCGGGACGGAGGCGACTTTCTAAATCGCACCGCCGACGAAATGCTCGAACGCGCCGGCGAACAGTAGGGCCGTTCAGTCGTCGCGAGGGATAGCAATTGGGTTCTCGTCGAGGTCGATGAAATCGGTGCGGATCTCACCATCGTCGTACCGATTTACTTCCGTTCCCTCGATACGGCCCTCATCGTCCATAATGTCGACCGTGGCGACCGCACCCGTAATCTCACCGTCGGCCAAATTGAACCCGATGCCAATCTCGCGGTTATCCACGCCATCGTACGGGAACTGCACGATAATCTCAGCGCGTTCGTGATCCGTCTCGAACACGTCGTGTCCGTTGCGCTCGACGTCGTATTCGGACGTGATGTGTTCTTCCAGAGCCTCGAACTCGTCGGAGAGGAGAAGGGAGTAGAGCGATTCCTCAGCCAATTCGATTCGGTCGTACACGATGCCTTGTGCTACGTGTCGGACTGTCAAGAACACATTCCAGTTGTGCAACCGGAAGGCATCGTTCCCCAGCGAGTTCGCTCCCTCACGGCGATCGAACGGATGTCTGTCGCACGATATTTCCACGTTCGGCCGCAAAAAAGCCATATGAACGTCGTCTCCCTCGCTCCGAGCGCCACGGAAACCATCGTCGCACTCGGTGCCGGCGATCGAATCGCCGCGAGCGTTGAGTCGCGGAACGCGCCCGCGCATTCAGATATCCTCGGCGGATGGTTGACGAGCGATGTCGGAGGAATCGAACGGTACGACCCCGACCTCGTTATCACGACGGACGCGTTACAAGATGCGCAGCGAAAGCGGTTCGAAGACGAACTACCGACGCTACACCTTGACCCGAGGACGCTAAACGATGTCATTGACAGCATTCGACGTCTTGCAGACCGAATTGGCTACGGGGCGACTGGTGAAGAACTCTGTATAGAAATCGAACGGCGACTCACCACGGTCAGAGCCAACGCGGTCGATCCTCGCCCCGTTGTGTATTGCGAAGAATGGTCGTCGCCACCGATGGTCTCCGGGAACTGGATTGCTGATGTTGTATCCACTGCTGGGGGCAAATATCCATTTACCGACCCGAACGATCGGTCGCGGGAAATCACACGCGAGGAATTCGAAACGCACAATCCAGACATCGCGATATTGAACATCTGCGGAGAAGGGAATGATGTTACCATTGATCGAATAACGAATCGTGGGTGGAGTGCGCCGGCAGTTCCAAACCATGTCTATGTCGTCGACGATCTCCTGTTGAACCAACCGAGTCCGTGGTTGTTCGACGGTGTTGAACGGTTGCACGAGATTATCCGCGACTGGGCGAAGTGACCTCCACTCCGCGGTTCACACAATAGCAGCACGGAAACCCACAACTTTAGTCGTGGGTAGCTGACGGTTGGTTCAACTCGTCCAGAGGCGCAGTGGCGAACGGAACGAGCATTTCGTCGGGGTGGAGGCCACCGTGCATCCCCACGAGATCAAACTCGTCGCTTTCACTCCCGTACCAAATCGCCTCTTCACGGTGTGTGACGACGAGATCGCCGACACGGCGCCTGAACACGTCCGACGGTTCGCCGTCGCCAAACAGTCCACTTTCGAGTACATCCTCACGGGTGAACACCTGCGCACCGAACTCGTCACGGATGCGAGACGCCACCTCGTTACGCGCTCCGTCCTGAAGGTGGAGGTGGACGTTCCGCGGACTGCCCGCGTACTTCACGGGCGTTCCATCACTGTGACGTTCGAGGTTGTTCATCACCCAGTCACACTCCTCGAGGTCGAACCCACCGTCCTTGTCAATCTGCCCGTGGTCAGCGGCGAACGCGACGAGGGTGTCATCGTCGGCGTTGAGTTGGTCGATCACCTGCTCGATTACGTCGAGGACGTAGTAGGCCGCACGGTCGTACTCGACCGAGTGGTTCCCCTTGCTGTGGGCAGTGCCGTCAAGCTGCGGTAGGTAGCAGAACAAGTAGGCGCGATCCTCGGCGTCGCGGTCAGCCTCCAGTACCTTCCGACCGGCTTCACTCGGATTGTCCTTCTCGTAAGAATACAGTTCCGCACCGTCGTACGTTGAGTCCATCGAAACGATGTGTCGGCAGTCGACGCCCAGCTCTCGAAGGGCGGGGTAAATTGGGTCGGCAGCGACCGCGTTGCTACGTTGATCGTCGTTAAGACTTGCACCGGCCTTCACCTCGGGGCCGAACACCTTGAACGCCGAATCCCACTCCGGGTCGTATGCGTTCCATCCGATGGCGCCGTGTTCGGTGGGGAGCGCGTCGGTGTGGAAAGAGGTCATCGCGGCGGCGGTTTCAGACGGGTAGATTGAGGTGAGCGGCGTCACCCGACCGGCTTCGTGAAAGGCGTTGAGGAGTGGGTGGTCGCTGAATCGTTTCCACTGGTTAAGTCCGAAGCCGTCAACGAGGAAGACGACAACGCGTTCCCAGGTGTGGAAGTCGTCTGGATAGACGTTCGCCGGGAGTTTGGTGTCTGCGTCTCCGCCGAACGAAGCCATAATCGACGAGGGGATGTTGGCGAAACAGTAGTCCTCGTAGGCAGGATACAACATCCCGTTCTCGTCGCAGCGGTCGCGTAATTCCCGTTCGGCTTCGTTAAGGGAACGCATTTGCGGATCCGTAGGTGACGGTGACGGCTAACGGTTTGGTTTTATCTCGGCGGAGCAGCTCAACCGGACAGTTGATTAACCAAAGGTTTGAAGTGTGTGTCTGGAGTGGTGTTCCGTATGACTCAGGACGATTGCACCCACCTCGAATCGCTCTCCGACGACCTACGCGACGAGGGAACGCACTCGCGTGACGCTTACGAGTCGGTCGCCGACCACCTCCGCAATCGCCTCCCGACGCTACCGTGGGCATTACCTCCGACGACGAGGAAGTTGAGACCGACGGCCTCGGGCGCAATTTCGTCCCAAACCCGGACAGGCCGATCCGAGTAGACGCTCTCGTGGACGGCTACACTTCGGAAGTGGCTGATGAGATCCGTGCGGTCGCTCGGGCGACTGGCCTCGAACCGTCGATGCTGAAGCGAGATGGAGACGGTTTCCACGTGATACTGGAACGCCCTGGCGAGAACCGCGGCGAACCGCTTCCGCCGGAAGAAACCACCGGCTGATGTCCTGTTGAGAGAACATCGGTTGTCCCGCACGCGAGCCTTCGCTGGCGTTCAAACTTCGTCGAGGTCGACTAGCTCCTGTTCGACCACCGTTCCCTCGTCATCGAGAGCGGCGATGCCGGCAGCCTCCTCCGGGAGTTCGTGCGCTTCCCTGACCGCTTCAAGGGCCTCTCTTGCAACGTTGTCTTTCACCCTGGCGTAGTGGCCACCAATCGGGCCCTGATCGCAAGAGCCGTCCCAGCGGACGCCGTGGGTGCCTTCAACCACGTCACGTTCACGGGCCTCCATCAGGGCCTTCTTGCCGTAGGCCAGGATGTCATAGTTGGTTTTGGAGGGACACGCACCGTATCCGATCACGATGAGTTCCGCGTCGTTGTCGCTCATCTGCTTGTGCGTTTCCCGCCGGAACTGAAAACGGTTGGTTTGCAGGTGTGGCGTCGTCTAGGCGTTCCTTTCGACCGTTCTGTCACGTGAACTGTCGTAACACTTTTTTAATAGGTAGGTGTCTGTACCGGACGCGGGTGTATTACCCGTAGCGAATGGGGCAACGGGGGATGGGGGGTTCCGGCCTCGGCCGGGGCCATCCACCACGCTTTCACACGCTCCGCGGTGGTTGGCCCACACCCTGTCGGTCGGTTTTGGCCACATAATTTTCGGTAAGTGATAATACGGGGACGGGCATCAGTACGACTGTGGACGGTCAATCGAAGTGGACTGCAGGGTGGTACGAAAACGCGGAAGGGTGTCGCTATCGGTACGTCACGTCCGACTGCGGCGACCTGAAACCGTGGATGGTGTTCGCGCACGGTGTAACCGACAACTGGGCGTGCGTCGCCCCGCTCGCCGACCATTTCTCTGACACGTACAACATCCTTATATTCGATGAAAAGGCACATGGACTGTCAGACGCTCATAATGAAGGATACGACGGGAAGTCACGAGCACGGAACGCGGCCAATTTATGCCGGAATCTCGGCGTCGAACAGCCTGTACTGTACGGACATTCACTCGGCGCGGATACCCTGGCTCGAGCCGCCGACGAACTTGATCCACGCGCGTTAATCTTAGAGGATCATCCAGATCAGATGTTCCGTTCAAAGGACGGAAATGAGCATATGCGTCGGCAAATCAGCCAGATTATGCGGTGGAACACGATGTCTCACAGAGAATTGCGTGAGGAACTCTCCGGCGAATACACGGATACGATCGCGACCGCACGAAAGCAAGTGCGTCCCGAAGCGGCGAAGATTGGAGGGCACGGGTACGACCCTTTGGACGAGGTGTTAGAATTCGCTCCGTTCCCGACGCTTCTTCTCCGCCCGGATCCGGATATCGTGGACTACCTGGACGTCGAACGTGACAAGAAATGGGCGAAGGCCGCTGGCCCAGTTGAAATTGAGTGGGTTGACGGGGCTGGTCACACCATTTTCCGCGACCAACCAGACCAGTGCCGAAAACGAGTGTGCGAGTTCTTGAAGCAGTACGGATTGCATTGAGCCGTCGTGCGCTCAGTGTGCTTTTGGGCTCAGTGTTCTTTCTTCCGAGCCCTGTCCGCTAAGGGGTGCAACTCCACTACCCGCGGCATTTCAGGATTCGGGTACTCAACGGTGTGCCGATCCGCTACGGTGATCTGTCCAACATCGTCGCGCTCTGCGGTCAAAATGTGTGCCTCGGTGCCGAACTCGACCCACTCCGGGACTTGCACCGCTGGCAACCGCACTCGAAGCGGTTGCACGTCACCGATTACTTCAGCAACCGGTGGCGTCTCGACGTTGATAGGCCCAGAGAACAGGACGCGGTGCTCTCCCAACGCATCCCCCTTCGGAAGTTCAACCCTCTCCAGAAACGCTTGCACGGCCCCGTCACGCCGCTCAATCACCTCCATCACCGCGGTGTGTTCGCTCCGCGCCTCATTTGTGACATCTCCCGCGAGCGCGAGAACCGTCGGGAACGCTTCCGTGGCCAGTGCCTCTGCGACGGCCACCCCACCCTGTCGAGTGAAATCAGCATCCACGATGCACACTGAGGGCGCGTGTGTCCGAGCGAGTCGGAACACCTCCACCGGATCGTCGGCGGAACACGGTTGGATATGTTCGTCAATCTCGCCGCGGGCTGCGACCGCGCCTCGGAACGCAGCCATCTGAAAATCCTCGTCTCCTGTTGCGATCAGGACGTGCATCGAACCCATCTGGTCTTCCCATTCGGCAGGTTAAGCATCGTCGGTCGCCGGCAAACCGTCTCCCGTCGCAAACGACAGAAGAGGGGGAACGCGGATTACGTGGGCGCTCGAACCACGTGTCGTGATTGCGGAACTGGTCACCGCCGCCGTCCTCTTCGCTGGCCTTCTGGTCGCCGTCGCGGTCATCGTCCTCGGCATCCGAGACATCGAAATTGCACTTCGGATCCGAAGG
>LKMJ01006082.1_pt1 | contig 11388 bp, 20 predicted proteins | sample 643391 | NCBI WGS metagenome assembly LKMJ01 (sample SAMN04112250, study PRJNA286221) | soda lake metagenome | biome: soda lake; feature: Kulunda Steppe; material: water; isolation source: sample PL-Br10 brine of Picturesque Lake | place: Russia: Kulunda steppe | collected 2010-07
AACCAGTTGAACTGTAAGGGCTCTAAACCACATTCACGCATGATGCACCAAGAGGGAGTGGTGTCCCTTACCCCCAGAGTTCTTTTAAGCACTGTTAATAACCACTTTTGTATGGGATTGTCCATCTCTTTGCCTTGTCGTTAGTAAGGGGTAGCCCAGATCTGACTTGCATACATGCCAGCAGGAATCGCATACGTCTTGAGGAGCCAAACCTGGGCGTGTAGTCTGTTGACAAGGTTGTGCTCCTGAACAAACTTTTTTACTTTTTTTTGACGAGGGCAGCTTAGCTGAAGCCAAACAGGCCTGCAACTAAACCAACTCGAAAGGCAAGCAAGGTGGTGAAATCTGAAATATAGGCACAGCAATCCAGGCACTCATGCACGAACAAGGCCAGGCCTTGAGTGTCTGCTTGGCTAGCAAAGTCTCTAAGCCTGTTTGAGTCACTCAAGGGGGTGCGGAAGAGGTGCTGATGCTTGATGCACTGTCACGCTGAGAGACTGCTGCACACCAAATAGACTTGTGGCATGATCATAACTGGTGTGTGGACAGGCTGCGGACAGCGACATTTTACACCAAGCAGACAACAGGTTGCCCGCGATGAGACTGCGGAGTCTCTGATACCCTCACCCTCCCCTACATTTTCTCTCTCTGTTCAGCCTGCGGATAGGCAAGGTCAGCGCTGCATGCAGCTGCTGTCAGACGAACTCACACTGGACTGGGTGGATGGACTGGACTGGGCGCTGCCACGCCTGTTGCCCCCAAAGGGCAAGAGGGGTCTATTCCCTGGACAAAGATGCATGTGTTTTATATGATCATGGCGTTTTTCATTGTTTGCGTACATCTTCATTCTATTAAGTCGCTAGGAGCAAACAAGGAAAAGAAGAGAAAAAGACTGCGCCAAAAAGGTATTACTGCCAGTTCGTCTTTGACGTGCTTAAATACAGCTGTAGCTGAACCCACAATGGGATCAAATACCGCACCAACTGACTAAACTGACCTCAGGGTCACAATGCAGCATAAATCTGGCACTGCACTACTCTGGCACGACATCACACTGCCAGGTCAGCATTCAGGCAGTCTAAGAGAACATGCTCTTCATCTTTAACTCCATCAACCTAGGAAGAGGATTGTGAGTGGACGCAAGATCCCGATGCTCTTCCCACATGCAACTTGAGCAGGACCATGCATGCATTCAGTTGCAGTTGTTGAGGGTAAGGTAAGGGTCACCTTCGACCTGCGAGGGCAACTTAGCACCAGCCTAGGCCTGTAACATAAAAAAAAATTGATTTTCTTACATGGACTAAATATGAAGTTGGCATTGCCGTCAGCCAGATGAGATGACTTTGTGTCATGATTAGGAAAAACAACACAACATTTAAGAATATTGCATTCGTTTTCGTGGGTTAAGGAAGGATTGCATATTGCATCGACAGCTTGTGGAATCTTGCATTTTAAAAAGTACGCAAGTGAAAGAAGCTTCTTTCTTTTAGAGATGCAAGTTATGCAGAGTAGTAACAGCTCAGGTTTGGTGAGCGATGGCGGACAGCTGGTCAAGCTGCTGGCAGCCGGAAGTACAGAACCATTCACAGCTCAGGTGCGTGGACTATGTATGGATGCTTAATTACTCTGGGCTGGGATTGAAGAGACCTGGGAGAAATGGAAGACGACAGACTAATCCCCCTGACCTCCTTCCTCCTCCCGCCCCGGCGGATCGATGCGTCCAGGTCAAAACCTTGGAACAAAAGTCGAACAAGTCCTATAAAGCCACCCTCGCTGTGGGGGGAAGAACCGTGGACGCCGCACTCGCCAGTCAGCTGTCAGAGCTCGTGCAAGTTGGTCAAGTGAAGACAGGCACCACCATCAAGGTCTGTGTGTACCAAGCCAGCTAACACAGCGAGGCGCTCATCAAACTTTATGGCTTCTTGAAGCTGTACACAGATTGAGAGCATGGGTGTCCCTGATGATGCCCTGGCGTCCTTGCTGACAATGTCAGCGACAGCTCTGACACTGCTCCCCCTGCTCACACCTCAATCCTGCAGGTTACTGCGTACACTCTGGTCCACAAGGACGAGGCCAAGAATTTGTACCTTCTGTCCATCACAGACCTTGAGGTGCTCAGCAATGCTGGCGTTACGCCTCTGGGGGATGCGACTGCTTCGATCAACTGCAACACCCCCACCACGGCAAAGATGAACGGCGCAGCTCGTAAGCTTGAGACTCCTCCAGAGCCTTCTCCTTCTGAGGAGTAAGTGGATTATTAATAGCCAGCCTGCTTTCCCAATAGCGCCAGTCTAATTTTGATTGCTTGCTGAAGGAGTTGACAGCTGGGATGGAGCAGTATCCCCCGAAAGGCATCTGGACCCTTACAAACATACAAGCATAGCATGCATGAAACTTGTGCATTTGGTGCGCTTATCAATGGCTATCTTGCTCAACTTGCATACCAGCCCTAGAGTTTCCTCTAGAAAGCCCTTCTGCTGGGAATCCTGTTGTGCTTGCATTCACATCTTGACTCAATCTCTGTGAAGTTTGGTCACACACCGCACAGGGACGACCTATGCCCTGCCTTAAGTCTGCTGCTTTGACTTTGCTCACGATGTACGCGCAGGCCTGCTGCCAAGTTTTCGAAGACGCCACAAGGCCGTGTTCCCAGACCAGCTGAGAACCTGACGCCACCCACACCCAGCCAAAACACCCCCAGCATCAGCAGCCAGGCCAAGGGGTTGGTGCCCTTCTCCTTTATCAATCCTTACAACTTAGACCAAGTTTGCAAGGCCAAGGTGTCTAAGAAGGTGAGCTTCCAATCCTCGTACCCTTTGCGTTGCTCCCTCATGGTGCATCGTTGCATCATGCTCTGATACTTCTTGCCTCCCAGTGTGGCAGGCTGCCAAGCCACTATCATGCCCATCGCTCCTGTAAGCGCAAGCTGTCTTGCTGCACTTGCGCATGGTAAACTGTGCGGCTATTAATCATGCAGTCAGACCACTGATTGCTGTGCTGTATTTGCGGTTGTGTTCCTGCAGTACCCAATGCGACAACTGAACAACAGCAGGAAGGTGGTGATGGAGTTTGTTGATGCTGAGGTGCGTGTGCATCAGTCTGCCACCGGTCTGCATGCCCTTGTGCTCCTTTTCACCAAGTCATCACCTAAAAAGTGATCCCTGAAGTTATCAGAGACCCAGCAGGATCAGCAACGCTGTTGCACAGTCTGTCCTTTCCTCCTGAGTTTGCTTTTCCTTTTCAAACGATTGCTCAATGCATGCCCTAGCACTTTGAAAGTTCTGTGCACAATTGCAGCATCGTCAAGAGAGCACACAACCTGAGCTCATTTCTTGAGGCCCATGAAGAAAGTCCTGACACATGATGCTATTTCTATCCTTTCACCTGTAGGGCACTCAAATCCAAGGCACATTCTGGCGGGAAGCGGCCGATAAATGCGACGAGCAGATGAAGGAGGGAGCAGTTTACATCCTGAGGAAGTTTCAGGTACGCTTGTCTGAGGCCTCATGCAGGAACGGTGTCTCCTTAAAGGGCATGAGTGGCGGTCCACTGCATGGGTGGTGAATCAATCACCCCTGGTGATCCACAAAATGGTCAGTGGCCCAGAGAGCTGTCCTTGTGCAAGTTACGTCAGCAGAAGGTGAGAAGGCTTTGTGCGCAGTGAAAGCACTCCCTACATCAATTAAGGAAAGGACTTTGGAATCGAAAGGCTCACTGGCAGCATTGCCATGGCTGCTAGCCCAACCGCTTGCTACTCAATTGTGTCATCTCTGCCTCCAGGTCAAGCCAGCCAACAAGCAGTACTCAACTGTCATGAATGACTACGAGCTGCACTTCAATGACAAGTGAGAGCACCGTACAGGAAATGGTAGACGTTTTGCTTTGCTGAGTGGCAGGAGAGCCGGACGAGTGCAGCCAACGCATGGACCACATGTTGTGGGTGTGGGTTGGCAAAACTGGAGTCGTGACCCTGTTGTGCTCTGGATTCTGTGTCCATCTTGCACTAGCATGTGCAAAGTATGCAGACGCAAAGCTCCCCTGCACTCCCAATTTTCTAACGTGCTGCTGCTGCTGCTGCTGCTGCTGCAACCGCTCCAGGTCTGTGATCGAGGAGTTTGCGGACCAGTCAGCTGCGCAGACCATGTCTGCAGCCGCACACATCATCCCCATCCCCAAGTTACCCCATTTTATTTCTCGCAAGGTACTCCCACATTCCTTCATGTGTGCTGGTGCTTGGAGCAAGGTGATAAAAGTCATCTGTCCATATTACAAGTTGCTGCATGCCATGGTGTGCAAACAGTCAGAAGGGATGAGGTGCAAGTCCCCCTGCTCCATGACCAAAGATATAGGGGGAGGGAGGCCCATGGTGGCGCCCACGACCAGTTCCAGGCTGTTCCTTCTTGATCGGCACTTGCAAAGCATTGCAGCTTGAGCCCAGAAGAGGGACACAGGGAGCTGTGATGCCTTGCCGCCAGAGGTGGCGCTCTGTGGAGCAGCAGCTTGCCCTGCTGGCGCACACTGGCCATGCAATCCGCGTTAGAGCCTGGTGGCTACAATTGTGGTGCATGTGACTCCTGGATTGGGTGTGATCACGGCTTGCATGCCTGCAACTGCTTGCCGCCACCACACTCACAAGCCGCCCATGTCCTCGTCCTGTGTGTCCACCCACAGCAGTTGCTTAGGGCTGGGTTGCTGGATCCAACGGCAGGGCTTAGGGCTAGCTTGCCGCTGCCAGCCCTTGCGGGGCAGCGCGGGCGATCGTGCAGAGCACGCCCTGCTTGTCCCTTTGAAAGGCAACCCAGTCCTACCAGCAGGACGCTGTCCAAGGTCTCCTCCAGAAGGTCTCTTGAGGTGTGGTGCGTCCCGGGTGTGCGTGCAGGCGCCTGTGGACGTGTTGGGCGTGGTGACTGCCATGGGCGAAGTGTCCACTGTCACGCGGAAGTCGGACATGTCAGAGTTCACGAAGCGCGAGCTGACCATCACCGACAGAAGGTGCGCTCAGTGTGAGGAGCTTGGCTGCTCAAAGGCATGCATGCGCCGAGAGTGGGGGCCTGGCAGCTCACGTGCATGCATGCGCGCAAGCGGATGGTGGGAGAGCTTTGCCTGCCGGCTTTTGGATGGGCGGCCTGAGCCGCAGCCAATGTGCATGTGTGCCGACCGCATCAACGAGTCCTAGCACGGGCATACACAGCCAAGCACGTGCAGACAGTCGCCCCTGAGCTGCCACAAGCAGCATGGCATGCGTGCATGTGTCCACTCTGCTTTTTGCTGTCAAACCTTGACGCAAGACCGCGCACGCCACTCATTAGTTGTGGTGGTAAAGCATGTGTCACTCCCAGACCTGGCTTCCCTTGCAATTGCTTTTGCTTTTATGCTGCCGCTCCATTCTTGCGCAGTCCCTGCTTTGCTTCTGGGCTTGCCTCCCCTGAGGCCTTTCATGCCCTGGTCCTGCTGCCCCTTCCAACCCCCTGCTGCGTTCCTCGACCTAGCTGCCTAGCCAGTCATAAGTGCATGCATACGCAGCGTGCACTCCTGCCCTGCCCTGGGTGTGTGTGAGTCTGTGCGTGCATGCCTGGCTGCGTGTGCAGCTGCAAGACGGTGCACCTGACGCTCTGGGGCGACCAAGCAGTGGCGTCAGAGGGCGAGGTCATTGAGGGCATGGTGGTGCAGGCCACGGCATGCAAAGTGGGAGACTTCAACGGTGCGTGCAGCCAGCCCACTCTGCACACCCTTGTGCATGCATGCGCTGACCTTCCTGTGCACCTTTGCTCATGCATGCGCTGCCTGCCCTGTGCATTTCCATGTGTGCATGCCCTCGGGCGGCCCTGACGTCTGCGCTCAAAACGCACGCGCGAGCAGCCGCTCAACTCAGCAACCCCAACTTGCCCTGCTTCGTTTTCAGACTCCCGGTTCCTGATACCCCCGTGTGTGCAGCACCCCGCAGGCTGCACCCTGCTCACGCTGACCTGCAGCGGATCCGTTCCAGCCCTGTTCCTTGGCACACCCCGTGTGCCTGCAGGCTGCACCCTGTCCACGCTGACCCGCAGCCAGGTGACCTTCAACCCGGACACCCCTGCTGCCACCGACCTGTCCAACTGGTGGCAGGCAGAGGGCCAGACCGCGACGCTGGTGCCTGTCACGGAGGCACCCAGCCGGAGCCCTGGGTGCGTGGCAAGAGGTGGCGTGCTGCTTGGTCAGGGTTAGAGTGCTGCGTTGTGCGTAAGAGGTGGCGGGCGCGTGGCAAAGGGGAGCGTGCTGTGTGCTGCTGCGGCTCTTGCAACGGCAGCGGCGGCAATTGGGAAGGGGTAAGGCCCCGGTGCTACTGCCGTGCATGTGTTACTGTTGGGAGGAGGGGTATGGGCTTAGAGTGAGGCTGGTGCACATCGGGGTAAGGGCCCACCCTGGGTTAGGACCCAGCTGGAGGCATGGGTGGGTGGCGAGGGGTGGCGTACTGCGTGCTGCCGTCAAATAGGGACAACGGTACCCTGTAGCAGGGGGGAGGAGGGGGTTGGCTTCCCCTGCTGTCGTGTGTGCGCTGCTGTTAGTAGGGGGGCCCAGCCAGAAGGCATGGGTGGCGAAAAGGCATGGGTGGTGAAAAGGCATGGGTTGGCGGGGGTGACGGGGAGAAGGGCGGCATGGAAGAGGGAGCGGAAGGAAGAGGATGCCATGAGGTAAGCACAGGGCTGCGCTAGGCACCCCGGAAGTGGCATTGCGAACCACAGCTTTGCCTGGTATGTAAAACACCCAGAATGCACTCGCTTCTCATGCACCCAAGACCTGATGCGCGCCCCACCTGCACATGAGACTGCGCCCAAGGCCTGGCGAACGCCCTCCACACCACCATGCGCGCAGGGGTGGGGGAGAGGCCGCCAATAACCGCAACCAGCTGCATCTCCTCGAGGCCGCCACCTCGCAGCCAATGCTGGAGGAGGGCGCACGCCCCACATACCACAATGTGCTGTGCGTGTCTATGTACATCAACCCCGACCAGACCATGTACTACTTGGCCAACCCGCAATCCGGCAAGAAGGTGAGGTGTCATGCAAGCAGGCAGGCAACGGTTGCAAGAAAGCAGGATGTCAGGGAAGGATTCAGGCGAGGAGGTGAGGTATCAGGCGAGGAGATGAGGTGGCTTACGCGCCTGTGCGGGCCTAACCCTAACCCTAACTCCCCAATTCACCAGCACCAGGGCTTCACATTGCGGGCGCGACCTCTGTTGGAGCCTGGTGCATCTGAATTCTTTTCTGCCAACAGGCATGGTGCACGGTCCGTGCGGGTGCTCAAAGGTGCTCAGGGGCAGTGCTGTGTATCCTTCGCTGTTGAGAGGCGTGCTCCAAAGGCCCTGTGGGCACTCAAGGGCCTGGCAGAGGCGCTCAAAGACTGCAGAAGCAGGTGAAGATTTTGCGCGCAGCGGCTGGCTGGCCTCTTGCGCATCCGAGTGCATCACAGCCCTGGCACCGAAAAGCCATGGGAGCTGTGCGCGCAGTGACATGGACCAAATCCAACGGAACCTGCTGCGGGCACGCATCCTCCGCATGCACTTGCGCAGCCGAGTGCTCAAAGCCTTGTATGGGCAGCGTGATGCTGCTGTGCCACGGCACTGGAGGCGGGGCGAATGGGGCGTGCCTGGCGTGACACACAAGCATGCAAGCGTGTGAACAAAGAGTTTCTTACTTCCTTGGCCTGCGCGCGCGTGTGTGTACGCACTGCCTTAGTTGTGCACGTTTGTGTTGCAACACATGGCGGTTCATCTCCCACACTGCAGCAGCGCTCTCCTTTTCCTATATTGATGCAGCAAGTTTTGTGCTGCCTGCGTAAGTTTCCAGAGGGGGGCGACTGAGGCCCAAAATGGGTATGGTTTTGGCATGATCCCAGGATATGGTCTGCGTAAAGGGCTAGTTTCAAGCCCAGTGCCCAAATGCAGCCCTGCTTACAAGGCCTTTAAAGCACTAAAGCTTGAAACTAGCCAGTCATGGAGACCGTGCCTCATTGGCCGCAGCGTGAACGCTACTTTGTAAAACAGCCAAATGTCCACACACCAGATCACGCACTGCACCAAATTACATGAGTTTTGGTTTTTTGGTGTCCTTGCACTAAGTGAACATCATTGCAAAAGAATGGGAGTGAAAAGACCCAGCGGTTGGTGAGATGAGCGTATCGGGTCATTTGCCTGGGAAAACACAGCAAATGGGTGCCAAAATGGGTCAAAAGCTGACCCCCTCCAAACCTGGGTTTCAACATGCAACATCATTAAGCAGCATAATAGAGGTATACTGGTGGGGTTCTGGGCGTTAAAGGAGCTCTGATGGGCTCGTGGTGAGGGCGCTATCTTCGCCAAAATAAGCCAAAAACAGAGCCTAAGCACCCACCCAGACCACTTAAGGCATCCATTTCACCCTAAATTTTTTTGGAAGAGACTGCTCACCTTTGTGAATCTTACAACTAGCAATTCTTTTTGGAACAGTACAAGGATAAATGTATCACAGAAAAAGAATGTAATGAAATTTAGAACGGGTACTCTTTACACTCAGAATTTGGCAGTAGCCTAGTTATATGAAATTGTTACAGTTAGCATCAAAAAAGGAGCATGCCCGGAGATTTGCTCAGTTGCCCCCTCTGGTAATTTTCTTTTCTTTCAACAGCGCCCAGCATGCTCATGTGCTGCAGCACAGGCGCAACCACGCGAGCACGTGCATGCACTCCAAATAGAGATTGCTGTTCTTCAAAATTAGGGTCCTGCATGCCCTCTGCAGGTGGTAGAGCGCGACGGCCAGTACGTGGACTCTGACGGCAAGGTCATCGACACCGCATCCCACCGCTACGTCATGCAGCTCAAGGCTGCCGACCTCAGCGGCCCTGCAAACATCAGTTGCTTCAACGAGCAGGTGCGTCGCGCCCAGAGGCACCCTCACACCAGCCTTGTGGCCGGGATGCGGCATGCACACCTGCTGGCCAAGCACCCGCTGCTTTACCATGTGCACGTGGTGCAGTCAGTCACATTTGCACGCAATGCAGTCAGCTTTGATGACACACGCATGCGTCACAGCAGATGGCACATGCGTGCGTCACAGCAGATGGCACATACCCGCTCCGCATGCCCCGCCCATGTGCCTCAGCCGCCCTCAGCCCTCGGGGCTCTCTCTCTTCTGTCTTTGTCAGCTCCCAACTGCCCCAGCTTGCAGTTGGCAGCCAACGACCTGCTGGTGCTGCCGCTTTTGCGGGGGCTTGTGCACAGGCGGAGATGGTCCTGGGCGTCAGCGCTGACCAGCTGGCGGAGCTGCGCGCCAAGGACGAGGCTGCGTACAAGGCGCAGCTGGCGAGCGCGCAGTGGTGCGAGTGGAAGATGACGGTGCAGACAAAGGTGCATGAGTACAAGGGCGAGCGCAGGCTGCGTCACCAGGTGAGCATGGCTGCGCATGTGGGGGATGTGATGGTGGTTAGGTCCAGGCGAAGCCTGGTGCAGTGTGTAGGATGTGATGGTGGTTAGGTCCAGGCGAGGCCTGGTGCAGTGTGTAGGATGTGATGGTGGTTAGGTCCAGGCGAGGCCTGGTGCAGTGTGTAGGAGAGGGGGGGGGAGCGCGGGTGTGGGCGTGGATGTGTGCAGTGGAAGCCAGGCAGGAGCCCGAGTCTTTTTGAAGAGTCAGGGCCTTGCCGGCATGTGCATGATGATCGTAGCCACGGCGTGTCCGGCTGTGGCTGGGCGTGGGCATGAAGCAGCAAGCGCGAGCTGTGCGGTGTGCTCGCTCAGCTGTGCTCCCTTGGAAGCACGCACGAGGCCCGTGAAGGCTCAGGGGCCGGGTAGCAACTGGCATGGCACACAGCATATGGCGCTCAACAAGTGCAAAAGGGGGCGAGCACAAGGTCACGAGTGGTGCAGCATATGGAGCAAATGGTGCTCAATCAGTGCACCACCTCAATCGCCTACTGATCCCCTCCGGCCCCCTGGAACCGACCGGCCCACCATATACTGTGCGCGTGCTTCTTGCCCTCAGGCCTTCTCCCTCCGCCCGGTCAACTATGCTGAGGACGGGCACCGCCTGCTGGAGGCCATCCGCAGCTACAACGTGTAGGCGCAAGGCTGGGGGCCATCCGCACCTGCGATGTGCAGGCACAGGGCTAGGGGCCATCCGCGCCCGCAATGTGTAGGCTCAGGGCTGGAGGCCATCTGCGCCTGCAATGTGTAGGTGCTGGGCTGGGGGCCATCCATGTTTGCAATGCCCAAGCGCGGAGCTAGACGATACCTGCAGCTGCGATGCGCAGACGCAGGGCTGAGGTCCATCCCTGTGCTTGCATGCAGCTATGTCCTACAAGGCGCATGTAGGCGCTTTGTTGTGGTGGGCATGCGCAGCTGCCGGCTCAGCGCATGTAATGCTATCCTGGCACGGTGTGAGAGCAGCATATGATGTGCCCTTCCTTTGTATGGGAGACTCGAGAGCCCTGGGGCAGGCGTTGTGCGCCCTGGTGGTGCATTGTATGTATATAAGCGTAGGATGTGCAGCATGGGAAAAAAAGTATTGTTTGCAGGAGGGCATCTTGGGTTTTGTGCGGCATGGACTGATGCAGCCACCGTTGCTGCATGGAACTCTGCAGCAGGCGGTACAATGCTATTCATGGACTTGACAGGATAGGAACTTTGACATCAGCAGCATAAAGGTGCATCATAGTAAACCATACACCATGCTTAAGTGTCGTGGGAGCCTCAATCTGATGGGCTTTTTTCTGGCTCTGAAAATATTTTTTGGTTCTCAGGAACTGCTCGATTTTACACTGCATGTATTATTTGCTTTTTTGTTGTTTGTGTCTAGGCCCCTGAGCCATGCTAATGCTGAGCAGCTGGCAAGTGCAAGTAGAAGAAGTAAAGATAAGTAATCTAGAGGTACTAAAGATTACTTGAAGTGCGCAGGTATAATTGCCAAACAGGGGCACTGCTGGCAGCCTAGTCAGATCCTTAGTCAGGGAGGGGCCCATAAGTAAGAGCATAAGAGACTTTTGGGGCATGAGAGTGTATGAAACAAGCTAGCAGCCTACTGCACCTGGCGAGCCTGTCACAACGATTCATAGTCAGCGATGACTCGTAGTCAAACTGAAGTTGGTTAGTCAGTTGCTTGTGTTTCTGGTAATCCATCTCTCCCAATTTTGTCTGGACAAGACTAAGAGGACTACCATTAGAAAGATGCAGAGCTTCTCTGGCATGGAGGAGTAGAAGCTTGACTCTGAAGGGGGCAAACGGCATGGCAGCCAAACCGTTAAGGAAGAGGAGCATTGTTTACAAGTTTACAAGTTTAAGTTTGACCTTCAGCCAGGTAGTTTGACTGATCAGGTTGCTGGTGAACACCAGCCATCATATAAACATCCATAAGCTTTGAAATAAAACGATAGGAATCATTA
>LKMJ01006083.1_pt1 | contig 11387 bp, 9 predicted proteins | sample 643391 | NCBI WGS metagenome assembly LKMJ01 (sample SAMN04112250, study PRJNA286221) | soda lake metagenome | biome: soda lake; feature: Kulunda Steppe; material: water; isolation source: sample PL-Br10 brine of Picturesque Lake | place: Russia: Kulunda steppe | collected 2010-07
CAATCAGATAGAAACTGATGTCTGAGACTCGCTCCCGGGTTCGAGACTGCATCTATCACAAACCTGGGATTCATTTTAACGGGATCAGCCGAGAGCTGGACATTGCGACTGGCCAGACGCAGTACCACCTCCGGCAGTTGTGCACCGACGGGCGTGTTACGAAAGAGGAAGTCTCGGGACAGACTCACTACTATCCGCCAACCTATTCGGCGTGGGAACGCGGTGTGATTGCGCTGTTGCGCCGCGAAACGAGCAGGGAGATTATTATGTTCTTGCTGCGCAACGAGGAAACAACGCCAGCAGCAATCAGCGACCGACTCGATCTGGCACGGAGCACAGTCGAGTGGCATCTCACACGGCTGGTTGACCACGAAATCGTCGACAAACGATCGACTGACTCGGGAAACACTGTTCTCGCGCTTCGACACTCCGAGGATGTGTACCGACTGCTCAGAGAGATCGAACCACGCCTCGTCGATCGACTCTCTGATCGCTTTGCACGACTGACCGACAGTCTGCTCGACGACTGATCGTGGCTGGTTGCGCCGTGGCGAAAATCATGTGACTTTTGATACATCGAACACTCCGAACAGTGGTTGCTATCCGCCTGCGAATTCAGGCTGTGGTTTCGATAGTAGTACCACCACAGTTTCTGATACTGCCGGCTGTAAGCAACGTACAAATCTTGTCACCCCGGGGTAGTAAGTACTGTAACGAATGTACAGCCGGCAGTATGAGAAATTCCCCGTCGACCGTTCATCGATCTCTGTTCCGGACCTCTGCTATCCGTATTCTAGCTGGACATCATCGAACTATCTTCGAAATACGCGTTAGCTGGTACTGACAACTGCCTGAATTTCGATGACTGCGACTATCCAGCTTTCGACTGTCCGTACTACTCTGTGCTTTCGAACAATGTACCAGAAGCCAAATTATTGTTACTCTGCTTTCATTCTCTATGACAGAGTCCAATTCTCGCTGGTACAGAACGCTCTCCAGACGCCGTGTCTTGCAGACTGTCGGCGCGGGCACAGTCGTTGCACTGGCCGGTTGTGTCGGCGGTGACGACGATACTGATGAGCCAGAAACCGAGGATCCGGCCGGTGAAACCGATGGTGAGGCGGCAGACGCATACGCCTTCGCCGAAGATGGCGTGTTCGAACTGGATACAGAATCCGGTGAGGCGACAGAACTGGCCGACACTCTGGGTGCTGGCTGGGAGGATATCATCTCAACGTCTTCGTACATCTTTGCTGTCGAAAATGCGAGCAGTCAGGTCCACGTGCTTGATCCTGCTGCGGGTGAGGTCATCCAGCGTATCGATGTCGGCTCGAATCCTGTCCATGGCGCCTACCTCGAGGACAGTGACGAAGTCTGGGTCCACTCCGACGACGAAGCACAGTTTTATATAATCGACAGCGAATCTCCGGCAGGTGTCGAGGAGACTGTCGCCGTTGGCGATGCCAACACCGGCCACGGCAAACTCGCTGCCACCGGCGACGGTCGGTTGCTCGTCACAAATATGGAGAAAGGAGGTCTGTTCGTCGTCGATACCGAGGGGAAAGAAACAATCGATCACATCCAACTGGATGACGACGATCACGACCACGACGACAATCACGACCACGACCACGACGACACCGATTACAGCTACAGCACTGGGTCAGCTGTCGAGTTCCTCCACGACGACGGGGGTGGCACCCATTACGTCGCCTACAACGAGACGAGTGGACTCGCCTTCGTGGAGGAGATGAGCGAGGACGACCATCACCACCACAGCGGTACTGGAGAGAGTGAACTGCAGTATCTCTCTGGCGACGGTGCCGAGACTTCGCAGTTACACGACGACGATGATGCCCGGACTGTGATCGTCGATGTCGAGACAGGTGAGGTCACTGGCTCGTTCGATGCGAGCGGTGGATTGTTCGGACTTGCCGCGCATGACACAGTCGCAATCATCGACGGTGACGATCTCCACTTCGTCGATGCGACAGACGACCACGGCCACGAACAGGAAACAATCACACTCGACGGGGCATCCCCTGGCTCTATTCATTACAGCGAAACGACCGCCTACACGCCGAACCCACAGTCGGGCGATATCTCGGTTCTGGATCTCGACAGCGACGAGGAGATTGACCGCCTCGATATATCAGGTGAGGATCTTGGAGATCTCCCGGCTGGCAGCGATGGCGAGCAGTTCGTCACGGTCGGTGAAGACACTGTTACTGTCGTCGACATGACCGAGCAAGAACTCACCGAGTTCGACATTCCAGGTGTTCAGATTGTGGGTCTACCGACGGCTGGTGCGGTGTCGCAATAAGTATATCTCTGTAACTACTCACGTATAGATTGTCGTACCCGCAGTCGCCCACCCCGGTAATGTCAAACAAAAGACTATCACTGTTGATCGCCGCGCTCGCGCTGCTGCTCGTACTGGCAGGGTTCGCCACACCAGCAACTGCTCACGCATTTCTCGCCGATTCGGATCCTGCGAACGGTGCACAACTAGACGATGCTCCCGAGGAAATCGAACTCAGCTACAGTGGTGACGGTATCGTCGAGGCAGAGATCGAGATTGTTGGTCCGGAAGGCGACGATGTAAGCGGCGCAGCCAGCATCGGCGGCGCAAACAATCAGGAAGTTACCATCCCAGTCGAAGACGACGGTGAGGGTATCTATGTCGTCGAATGGGAGGTTCTGGCTGATGACGGCCACACCACCAGCGGAACGATCTTTTTCTCGGTCGGTGACGAGCAGGTAGACCGGGAGATGCTCCTCGAAACGCAGGAGGGAAGCGTCGATGACGACATCTCCTGGTTCGAGGCAGGAGCGAAAGGACTGTTGCTCGTTGCGCTGGCCGGTGTTGTTGGTGCGCCGCTCGTCCTCGGCGTTGCTGTTTTTCCGGCTCTCTCCCGGCGTGGGATCGACGAGGAGACAGTCGAACAGTTCGAATTCCGATCGCTTCTATTACTCGGTGGCCTTGTCGGGATTCTTGCCATCTCACTTGTCGGGATGGGAATCTCGCAAACGCTCGCACTCGGATCGCTCGATCCGTCGACGATTGTCTCGTATCTCGGCACCTCACTCGGATTCGTCTGGCTCCTGCAGTTTGCTGCAGTGTGCTGGTTGGTTGCCATTCTCGGGATGTCGATCCGCGAACGAGAGCCACCGGGGATCGCCTTCGGAACCAGCGCGTTCGTCGGGCTGGTGGTCGCGGCCGGCATCGCCTGGACGAGCCACTCCGCGACGGCGATTGACCGTCTCGTCGGGTTCACGATCGGCTTTGTCCACCTCGTCGGCGCAGCGCTCTGGGTCGGTGGACTGCTTGCACTCGCTGCCATACTGCCCGCGCTTCTCGACCGTGTTCCAGAAAGCGACCGCAGATCGATCGCAGCGACGATCATCCGGCGCTACTCCGCGCTTGCAGTCGCCGGTGTTGGGGCGTTGCTCGCGACGGGGCTCTTTCTTGCCTCGTGGCATGCAAACAGCGCCGACGCGCTGCTCGACACCCAGTACGGCCTTATTTTGGTGACCAAACTCGTTCTCATCGCCGTTGCGCTCGGCCTCGGTGGCTACCACCGCTTCGTCGTGCTCCGTCGACTCGATGCTCGCCCATCGATCGTTTCACGGCTGCTCGGTCGGCAACCAGTGACCGACGGCGGGCAACCGACAACCCAATTGAAGCAAACAGTTCGAATCGAACTGCTCGTTCTGGTCGTAGTGCTGTTGCTGTCCGGTGTCCTGACATCGGGTGCCACCGCGACTGTGGTTCTCGGCGAGACGGATACTAGTGAAACGATCGAACTGGCGTTCGACGAACAGGAGAACATCGATGCGATTGTCGAGCTACAGCCAGTGATCGACAACGAATCGAACAGTGAGATTACTGTCGAAGCGGAGCAGCCGTTCGTCCTCGATGCGACGTTCGAGCGAGACGGAGAGACGGTCCATCCGGCCGAGCAGATCGAACTTCGGGCCACGTCACGAGAAACCGGGACGAATCTGGATCTCGACATGGAGCGGGATGGATCGCGCTACAGCGCTGTCGAGGTGCTCCCAGATCCCGGCGAGTGGGAGCTACGAGTTGTCGGCGATCCTGCTGGTGTCTTCGGCAGTGTTTCGTTCGACGTAATCGTTCAGGATGAAACGGAGGACGAAGAGGACGAATCGGAAGGCCACGTTCACGGAAGCGGTCCAGATTTGTCGTCGGATGACGATGCTGATCACGACCATGGAGAGACCGGCGGGCTACTCGACGACCCGCTTCGGATTGCTGGTCTCGTCGTTGGTCTGTACGGCCTGTTTGCGGTCGTCTTCGAAGGACATCTGCTCTCTCGACGACAGCGGTGACAGGTGATCTCCTCTGTTCGTGTCTCACAGATCGCCCTCGCCGTCCTGATTCTCCACTGTTGTTTAAACGCTCGACAGAATTAATAATGTACGTGTACAACGCTCTTTGTGGACGACGACAACATCGACGACCTGCTCGACGAACTCGACAGCCACAGTGATCTCTCGAAATCCGAGCAATCCTTACAGATTCAGATCGACGAACGCCGCTACGGGAAGGCGGTCACGATCATCGAGGGGTTCGACGCAGAGAAAACCGATATCTCGTCGCTGGCGTCCAATCTCAAATCACAGTTGGCAGCTGGTGGCACCGTCGACGACGGGCGGATCGAAATTCAGGGTGACCACAGTGATCGGGTTCCCTCTCTGTTAGAAGACCACGGCTTCGTCGTCGAGGAGTAGAGTTTTGCAGTGCTAGATCGGCGGTTTCATAGATAATATAAGGCGGATACCTCGGGGCTTGACCCCGAGGCAGTTGACCGGTTCCAAACAGGGCGAGAAACAGCCATGCCCGGCCCCTGGCACGCTTTCAGCCATCGAATCCAATCAACCGGAGCCCGATCAGGGCGACAAGCACCGTCGATCCTTCGTGACCGACGACAGCAACCGGCAGCGGGATACCAGCAGTGAGGATCGCACCGACCATGATCGCGATCGCTCCGAACGCAATGGCGAAGTTGATGTGTAGTGTCTGTTTTGTTTTCCGGCTCAGGGATAGTGCGTATGGGAGCCTGCTCAGATCGTCCGACATCAACACGACATCAGCGGTTTCGAGTGCAACATCCGTTCCAGCTCCGCCCATTCCAACACTGACATCAGCGGTTGCGAGTGCCGGTGCATCGTTAACACCGTCGCCGACCATTGCAACGCTTTCGTATGACTCCTGTAGGCTCTCCAGTCGTTCGACTTTCTCCTCTGGTAGCAGTTCCGCGTGCACTTCGTCGAGATCCAACTTCTCGGCGATGTAGTTGGCGACTCGTTCGTTGTCCCCCGTCAGCATGACGAGGTGATCCACCCCGCGTTCGCGCAGCTCCTCGATTGCCCGTGCTGCTTCGTCTCGGATCGTATCGGTGTAGCCGATCCAGCCGAGGACCGCTAGTCCGTCGGCCGTTTCGCTGGCGACGAGCACTCCTGTTTTCCCGCTGGACTCGAGCTGGCGAACGCTGGAGATCCCAACACTCAATCCCTCGATCGTTGTGTCCTGGGTCACCGTCTCGAAATACCGTGGATTCCCGATATGTACTGTCCGGTCATCGATATCCGCGTGGACACCCTTCCCGACGACAGCGTCGAACTGTGTCGCATCGGGGATCGAAAGCGATCTGTCAGTTGCAAGATCGACGGTCGCTTCCGCGAGATGGTGCTCGGAGTTGGACTGGACTGCGGCGGCCAGTTCCAGTAGCCGGTTTTCAGTAAGCGGTGTCCCCCCAAAAGTCGCGCCAGTCCGGACGTGGATATCCGTCAGCTCGATATTCCCTTCGGTCAACGTTCCCGTCTTGTCGAAGGCGACTGCGTCGACCTCGGCCGCAGTCTCAATATGTTCCCCCGCTTTGAACAGCACTCCCTGACGGGCACCAGCCGTGATCCCCGACAGGACAGCTGCGGGCGTCGATATGATGACTGCACATGGGGACGCGGCAACCATCAGCGTCATCGCTCGGTAAAACGTCGAATCGAACGGAGCGTCCCAGACGAGAAGCGGCAACACGATCGCCAGAAGCGTCATCGCCAGCACGATCAGCACGTACGGCTGTTCCAGCCTGTCGAGGAGCCGTTGTGTCGGTGCTTTCTTCTCCTGTGCCTCTTCGACCATCCGGATCAGTCGGGAAATCGCAGAGTCATCGGCCTCTTTGAGTACTTCGACTTCGAGACTGCCTGTCTCGTTTATCGTCCCAGCGAACACCTCATCCCCGGCTTCTTTCCTGATGGGGACGGATTCTCCGGTAAGTGAGGACTGATCGACCGAACTCTCCCCGGACAGGACGACGCCGTCCAGTGGAATCCGTTCGCCAGGACGGACTCGAAACCGGTCACCGACTTCGACGTCTTCCAGCGCCAGCGTCTTCTCTTTGTCATCACGGATTACCTGTGCTGTCTCCGGCCGCATCTTCATGAGGGATTTGATCTCGGATCTGGAACGGTCGAATGCGTACGTCTCGAGGACGTTCGAAAGCGAAAAGAGAAACAACAACATCGCTCCCTCGAAGGGTGCATCGACGACCAACGCACCCAGCGCGGCAAGAATCATCAGCAGATCGATCTCGATGGCGGGCTCTTTGAGTGCCTCGATACTCTCTTTGACTCCGTGCCAGCCCCCGGCCACGTATGCAACTCCATAGCATGTCCAGACAAATGCAGATGGCGCGCCCAACCACCCACCAAAGAGGCCACTGATCATCCCGATAAACGTTAGAACAACTGATACTCCCTGAATGGTGATAATCGACACGTCTGGGAAGCCGGAACTGAGACGAGTCCAGACACGAGTCGACTCGCTTGCCTGCATATATCTACCTATCTCCTCTTTCCCCAAGTATTTTGCCAATTAAAAACATAAGTTTAGGTGGGCCAAAATAAATTTAGGCATACCAAATCATTGGTAGCCCGAAATCATCGACGGCTGGATTGGTATCATCGTGAGCAAAAGTTCACCCGTACGCTCCGGAAAAGATACCGGAGTCGGTACTCGAAGACAGTTCAGGTCCCGAACAGCACAGGTGACGAGCTCGAACCGATCATGCCGCTCTCTCGGGACAATTTCCAGCCCAGCGTGGATATGTGGAACTCGATGGGCCATCGTTTCTGGTGGCTACTGGTCGCTGATCGGCTCGAACGATTCCCTGTCCCGGACGGGACTCGAATCCGTGACACTCATTGCTCAGAGCTTCCCGGCAACCACCGACCAGAGGTAGATAGCGATGGCGACGAGGACGATCGTCGCGCCGGCGGCGACATCGTACTGATAGGACAGTATCAGCCCAGTGATCACGGAGATTTCGCCGATGATGATGGCGAGAACGATCGATCGGTTGAAGCTGGTTGTCACCTGCATCGCGGCGGCGACAGGGACGACGAGCATCGCAGCGGTGAGAATTGCGCCGAGGATCTGCATCGCTGCGACGACGACCAGCGCCGTGAGGACCATAAGCAGTGTGTCGTAGAACCAGACGTGCATGCGTGCCAGCCGCGCTGCCTCGCGGTCGAAGGTGATAAACACTAGCTGCTTGTGAGTGAGCGCGATCACGCCGAGTGTAACCAGGGCGAGTCCGATCATCAACTGAACGTTTTCGAAGGGAACGAACAGGATATCTCCATACAGGAAGCCTTCGACCTCACGGCCAAAGACGATCGCATCGCCGTATGAGATGATCAGGACACCGACCGCGAACCCGCCTGTCAGCAGGACTGCCAGCGGGACGTCGGCGTACTCGTCGGTCTTGAGAGCAAGAACCTGCAACCCTAGCGCACAGAAGACTGCGATGATGGCCGCCCACAAAAGCGGGAAATCAAGCGGCACAGTGACACCCAGGATATCTACTGTCGGGATCGTTGCCCCGATGAACAGGCCGATTGCGACGCCACCGAAGGAGCTGTGCGCGAGCGCATCGCCGACGAGTGCCAACTGGCGGTTGACCAGATAAGCTCCCACAAGCGGTGCGGCGATCCCGATCAGGAGCCCTGCGGTAAAGCCGTTCTGGAGCAGGCTGCTACAGAATAGGAACGAATCGCCCGCATTGCAAGCGTTGTCCCAGAAGCTATCATAAAGCGTCGGAAAGGGCCCGTAGACGAACGCAGCGGAAGCGACAATCAGAATGGCCATTGCCAGCACGACCAGGGCGGGTTGCCGGTTCCCCATCAGCCGTTCGACGACGGCTCGCCGGACCGAACGGTCGTCATCAGTCAGTGTGGACAAGACGATCACCTCGACTTACTGCGTGCGAGCTGAAGGCCTGTTCCAGTGCATCCGTCTCGAGAAACTCCTGTGCGTCGCAGTGTTCGTACAGCTCACAGTCGATGCAGGCGATACTGTCGGCGCGTTCCGTGACGACACCGATATCATGTTCGACCAGAAGGATCGTAATCCCCTCGTCGTTGAGTTCATCGAGCAGGTCGTAGAACTGCTCTTTGACGTCTGCATCGATACCGACAGTTGGTTCGTCAAGGGCAAGTAACTCGGCCTCCGCTGCCAGCGCGCGAGCGATGTATGTCCGTTGTTTCTGCCCCCCGGAAAGCCGGTTCACCTTCCTGTCAGCCAGGTCGGTGATGCCGACCCTGTCTAGCGAGTCGTCGACCACCTGCCTGTCCGTCTCGGAAAGTCGGGAGAGACCAGCGTGGGCGTACCGGCCCATCCTGACAACCTCGCGGACTGTCACTGGCATCCGCGAATCGGATTCGCTCGACTGCTGGGAGACGTAGGCGAGTTTCGTCCCTTCACGAAAGCGCTTTGGCGGTTTGCCAAACAGCCGGACCGATCCACTGTCGGGGGATTGTAGTCCGAGCATAATCTTTACCAGCGTCGTTTTACCCGAGCCGTTCGGCCCGATCAGACCGAGGAAATCCCCCTCGGCGACCGACAGCGAGACGTCAGTTAAAACCGGCCGGTCATCGTAGGCAAAAGTGATGTTTTCGACGGCGATAGCATCAGTCATTGTATTATCATTCTCAATGTTACACTCTTTTGAATGGCTCCTACTCGGCCTGGAGCGCGAGCTCCAGTGCTGGAAGATTGATCTTCTCGAAGTGCTCGACGTACCCCCACTCTGGGTCCATCTCGAGGTCCCTGTCGTCCGGGAAGCCGATCTCTGGTTCACCGTTGATCTGGGTCTCGATCGGTGACAGTGGAACGATCTCTGCGCCGGTATCTGCCGCGAGCTGCTCGGCGAGCGTCGCGGGCTCACCCAGATCATAGAGGATATGCTCGATACCGAGTTCGTCGATAGTTTCCTGTATCTCCTCGATTTCCCCCGCGGACGCTTCAGTGTCCGGGTTGATTCCAAACGGTGATACGACTTCGACACCGTAGCGGTCGACCCACCAGCCAAACGAGTTGTGTGTGGCCAGCGCAGCCGTATCCAGCTCCGCCCGGTCGACGATGTCCTGAAACTGTTCGTCGATGTCGTCGAGGGTACGCTTGAACTCCTCGGCGTTTTCCTCGTAGTTGTCTTCGTTGTCGGGATCTAACTCCGCAAAGCTCTCGGCGATATTGTCGACACCGTCTTTACACGCGATCGGGTCCAGCCACCAGTGTTCGTCGTCCTCTTCGACTGGGCTGTCGAAAAATTCGATCCCTGCAGAGGAATCGATAACTTCTACGGTGTCACTGTCTTCGTGCTCCGCGACGAAGTCGTCGATCCAGCCGGCAAAATCGCGCAGATAGACGAACGCATCGGAGTTTTCGAGGGCTTCTACGTCACCGGAACCTGCCGAGTAGTCGTGGCCGTGTTCGCCAGTTGGAACGACATCGAATATCTCCATGTTATCGCCGGCAACCTGACGACTAAGGTCCCAGATTGCGGGCATCGCCGCACCGGCATCTCCCTCAAGATCGTTGTTGCCACCTCCAAGACAGCCAGCCAGCGCTGCGACGCCTGCTCCGCCGCTAAGGATCGTGAATTCTCGTCTCGATACTCCCCGCGATTCGTTCCGCGTCTTTTCAGAACTCATCACTCACCTGTTTTCCAAGGACCGACATTAGTTTTTGGTATCTAATTAATAGTTTAGATATTTCTAAATCTCTTGTTCAGTCGATGATTCACTCGATTCGACCATCACCTGTCGTGCAGCGTGATCCGGAACAGTGACGTTGCGGTCGCTCCCAGTAATATCGAGTTTGATTATCCCGACCGGAGAAACGTCGTCGATCTCAACGGTCGTCCCCGGACCGAGCCCGTTCTCAAAGAGGTACTCCCGCAGTTCCACTTCTCTGTCCGGTACCTGCTTGATGGCGAGTTGCTCGCCTGTATCGCAGTCTGCGAGGCTCTGTGTTTCACTGTTTTCCGGGAGCTGAAGCTGTGCATCCGGGATCGGATCACCGTGGGGATCTGTCCGGGGATGGCCAAGAAAGGCAGCGAGTCTGTCTGCCAGCTCATCGCTTATGTGATGCTCAAGGTGCGATGCTTCCGAGTGAACGTTGGACCACGGCAAGTCAAGCTGTTCAGCCAGAAACGTCTCGATCAGTCGATGCTTCCGGATCAATCGCAGGGCAAGTTCTTCCCCTTGCTCCGTGGCCCGAACGCCTTTGTACTCGATGTAATCGAGATACTCTTCCTCGGACAGCTTCTGGATCATATGCGTGGTTGTCGCCTGTGTTTTCTCGACTGCCTCCGCAATTTCGACGGTTCGAACCCGCCGAGAGTACTGTTCTTCGAGTAGATAGACCGTTTTGACGTACTCCTCGGCAACCGGGTCGTTGTCCATCACGTAGTACTTGTTCTGGATTGATTAATATATTTGCCCTTTCAAACTCTTGTTTTAGATTAATCTAATATGGCTGCTGCGTGTTCAGAATCGCAAGACCGAAACGACAACCGTATCATAGATTTTCTGCTGCGTCGAGAGGCCACATACTGCCAGCGAACGGGAAAAGAAGCGATCTATCCTCATTAAATGTTTCACAGTTTCTCCCACCTCTTTCATTTTGCGAACAAAACACTTAGGAATCCTTGGTTCGGCAACACAACATAGGGGAGTGATAAAAATGCACATGGTAACGCTGACCAAAGGCGTCCCGGACTTTCGGGAAGGAAAAGTATCCTTCGACGAGGATGGCCACCTCGAACGGGGGAAGACACCGACGGTAATGAATCCAAACGACAAGATCGCACTCAAGGCCGCCCTGCAGACGAAGGTTCGCAACGGCGGCCAGCTCTCACTGATGAGCATGGGTCCGCCCGGCTACAAGGAGGTGCTCCAGGAGGGGATGAAAGACGTCTACGCCGACGATCTGTATCTGCTCTCCGACCGTGAGATGGGGGCTGCCGACACGTGGGCAACGGCGATGACGGTCGCGACGGGAATCGAACAGCTGGATGAGG
>LKMJ01006085.1_pt1 | contig 11385 bp, 13 predicted proteins | sample 643391 | NCBI WGS metagenome assembly LKMJ01 (sample SAMN04112250, study PRJNA286221) | soda lake metagenome | biome: soda lake; feature: Kulunda Steppe; material: water; isolation source: sample PL-Br10 brine of Picturesque Lake | place: Russia: Kulunda steppe | collected 2010-07
ATATAGGAGTGACTCTGGACACCGCCTCAATGGAAGCTTGATAGTCATATAGGAGTGACTCTGGACACCGCCTCAATGGAAGCTTGATAGTCATATAGGAGTGACTCTGGACACCGCCTCAATGGAAAGGCGTGCTATGAAACATTTGGTCCAAAGCCAGTGTGGTGTGGACTCGGAGTCCTCTAGAAGCAGAGGAAACGAGGGGGGATCACAGCAATGCAGCCCTATTGCTAAGCAGCACTGGTCTCAAAGTAGGCCAGACGGGCGCTCATCACGGCAGGATCATCTTCTGAGAGAAGCTGCACACTCCAACCACAGTTACATACAACTCCTCATGCCCGCCTTTGCGCACAAGACAGTGTCAGCAGAATGCAAGCCTTACAGGGCACATACAACTTTCCATGGACATTTCCAAATGTACACATGTGCACCCACCGCACCCACACTGCACGCTGCACACTGCACACAGACACACAGACACACCTCAAGGGTTGCAAAGCCTGTGTTGCTGTGCTTCTTGACGTACTTCAGCAGCTTCACTGCTGCTTGTTGCACAGGGCTGAGAGATGCTGGGCCTGGGGGAGGGCTTATCGGCTTCCCAAACGTGGCTCTGCACAAGTGTGCAGTACGGGGGCAAGCGTGCAGGCAAATGCAGGGGCAAGCGCGGGGCTGTTTGTGGGGCGCACAGGGCTGGGAAGGGGGGACCCACAGGCTTCCTTATTGATGCGCATTAATAATGTGCCATGCAGCAGAGTTGAGAGAGCAGGGCTGACCAAATGCTGGCCTTTGCGCAAATGAGAGAGCAAGTGCACTGTGAAAATCATCAATGATTCATGACTGTGCTAAAAAGAAGGCACAATGTGCCCTCCAACTCTTAGAAGAGAACCACACGTTCAAGAACTTGCTGAGCGGGCGCTGCACTAGTAGGTATCAGGACAAATGCTCCATGTGTATGTATAATTTGAACAACATACTTATTGCAGCCCGAAGGAGACGTCCAGTGTAATCAAAGTGCACCCCCACCATGGTGAGTGCATGCAGCGGCTTGCCAGCCTGATCAGGTGGGGCGCATCCGTGCACCAGCAAGCAGACAGGCTGACATGAGCCACGTGATCCAACAGAGGGGCAAAATTGAGAGCCGGTGGGCCGTGCCGTAATCTCCAAAAGCACTGGCACACAAACCATGGTGGAAGGCGTGGTGCTTTGTGCAAAAGTCCCTCCAGGGTCCCCATTAGAGGAGGGGCAAAGCATGGAGCCCGAGGCTCAATGGATCGCCCCTCCCCCTCTCGGTCTGCATGCTGCTCCTTCACCTCGCGACTGTGCGCAGGTGCCAGCACGGCTACCAAGCAGGTAAGGATCCAGATCATGCGCGCCCTCATAACCTTGCTTAGGTGCCAGCACGGCTGCCAAGCAAGTGAGGACCCAGATTATGCGCGCCCTCATAACCTTGCATAGGTGCCAGCACGGCTGCCAAGCAAGTGAGGACCCAGCTCATGCGCGCCCTCACAACCTTGCATAGGTGCCAGCACGGCTGCAAAACAGGTGCGTGCACAGCTCATAGCACAAGCGCGCAGCTCATGCGCTCTCCCACCGCTGAAATGCCAGGGCTTCATGCTGCTCTTTAATCTTGTCATCGTACAGGCGCCAGCACAGCTGCTGAGCAAGTGTGTGCGCAGCTCATGCACGCCCTCACCGCTCAAACACCAGGTCAAATGAGTAACCGGCCAGGACCTCGGCCGCTGCAGCCCCTGCACCGTCACTTGTGCCCTCGCTGGGAGGCTCCAGGTCCACGTGGATCTGCAGGCGCGTGTTGATCAAAGCACCTGGCGCGTCGGCTGTGCGCCGCCGAGCAGTGCCAACCATGCATCACCCTGGCGTCTAAAGCTGCTGCCTGTCGCTGCCTGTGAGGCAGTCCACACGCCAAGGCTGATGCACCCTCATACGCAGACGCTGAGGCAGCTGCAACCCTCATTCCACCAAAACTGCTACAACCCCATACGCTGGGGCAGCCGCAATCCCAACACCATTGAGGTTGCTACAGCCCCAACACCACTGAGGCCGCCGCAACCCTCACACCACCGAGGCTGCTGCTATCCTCACACCTCCAAGGCTGCTGGAATCCCTACACCACCGAGGCTGCTGCGATCCCTACACCACTGAGGCCGCCGCAACCCTCACACCACCGAGGCTGCTACAACCCTAACACCACTAAGGCCGCCAGAAACCCTCACACCACCGAGGCTGCTGCAATCCCTACACCACTGAGGCTGCTGCAACCCTCACACCACTGAGGCTGCCGCAATCCTCGTGCTGTGAAAGCTGCAGCCCTGAGCCACCGCGGAGCGCTACGCTTGTGCTCTGTGCGCAACCCACATGCTGTGAAGGCCGCGGCCCAGAGCCCCTGCAGAGCGTAATACTTGTGCTCTGTGCAGCACTTCGGCCGCAGCGCCACATGTTCACGGCACGCAGCAAGGCCAACGGCATGCCTCTGCTCAGATGAGGCACGGCAAGGTGAAGGGATGGCAAGGTGAAGGGACTGCCGCCAACCAGGTACTTGTGAAGTCCTGTGCCTGCGCCAGCACCAGTCCCCACCGTGATCACCGGTCACTGCGCAAGCAATGGCTCTGCCTGCCTTCTCCGGAGCGCACCCTGCACAAATCGCCCCGCCCTTCGCTCTCTGCATCCTCCTCCAGCTCCACGAGGTCCTGAATCGGCGTGCTCCTGCTCGCGTCCACCCCACCACCAACTCGGTCCTGCTGCCCCCTGACCCAGTCCAGGATGCGCTCCGCCACCCCGCTCAGCTGTGGAGGCTCATACTCCTGCGTATCGCCCACTGCAGCCTCCCACCACCAGTTGGTCAGCTCCCCGGTAATCGCCTTCTTCTGCGTGCACGCAGATGCGCGCCGTGCGCATTGCACGTCGCACGCGGCATGATACGCATGATGCAGAGCAGCTTTTTGGTGCCGCATGCAGGGGCTGCTTGCAGCGAGGGCTGTGTGTGGCAAGGGACCAAATACCTGCGACGGAGGGAGTACTGAAAGGGGTGCAAAACCCCTCTGTGATGCAAGCACGGCACATTGCCGGACGTCCGTGTGTGCTTGCATATGTGCGCACAGCCCCTTGACCGCACCCTCACCCGCCAACGCCGGCAGTGCTCAGCTCAACTGACCAACCAACCAGCTCAACAGGGTTTTTCGAATTGGTGCGCCCCGTCCCCTCCCCGCATACCATTGTTTATGTTGATGCTTGTTGCGCGCAATTTGGGGTGCGCTGCGCAGTGAGGGTCAGTTGCGCTTAGGGGCGGACCGACCGGCTGGTCCAGTTTGGTTCTGATAAGGCATCAGCACAACACAAATGCCTTCGACAAGGACCAAATGGCTTCCACAAGGTATCTTAAACATGGCATCAGCACTCCAACAAAAGGCATCAGTACGAAACACACGCATCAGCTGGTACGCAGTGCGCATGCCATGCGCATCTTGAATGCGGCACGCAGACCCACCTTCAAGACCAACCTATGCGACTTGAAGCGCGGGTGCTGCTTCAGCACCTGACGCAGAACCTTAAGAATGGACATTCGCACATTCCTGGAAAAGGGCAGAGACCAGAAAGGCTTCAAATTTTAGATCAGGATCAGGTTTGTTGTCCAGCATGCTCAAAGCAGACAAAGCAGCCGCTGTAGGCTGTAACATTCCTAGGGCAGTACAAGCCAAGTCTTAGGCAGCACATGCCAAGAGAGAAGCTCCCTGGTTGCACCGCTGGCAGTCACAGAGACATAGCACTGGAGAGTCCATGAGCCAGGCACTTAAAGTCAGGAGTTCTTCAAAACCAAGTCTTTAAGATGGCTCAAGAGCTTTAAGGCTGTGTACTGCTAAAATCTGCAAGTGCTTTATGCAACGGGCACACCAGGCTCTTAGGGCGCATAGGGCACATCCCCCAAGCTGTGTGTGCTTGCTTTCGACCTTTTTCATTTGAAACGTTTGATTCATGATCTGCAATCATTTCTCCCTATGTCTCTCAGACCACTGCACAATGAGACGTGCTTATGCCGCAGGAATCATCATGTGCATGTAAGCAAGATGTTGAGCACGCATTGATCTTAGGTTTTCTGAGATGATCGATGCCCTGAAGTCTGAGCTACTAAGGTTGAAAGGCAGTTCTACTGGGTGAGAAAAGGCACACATATAGGTGAGAGAAAGCATGCAAGCGCCAACCTGGTCACTGTGTACAGGCCCTGTTTGCGAACTGTGAAGTCGCAGTCACCGCCTCTCAAAGCTGTGCCGGCAGCAAGGGAACCTTCAATTGTTAACTGTAGACTCGAGCAGCCTGCATTATAGTTTTGCAAGTCTTGTTTGCTCGGGATGAGAGTGTTGTTCTGATTAAACAGGCACAGAGCATTGTACATGGGCAATACTATAGCAATTTGTTGTTTTGAAGTGCTCATGAAAGGTTGCCTCATTCGCATATACCACCATAGTGGGTGATGTGGTCTTGTTCTTGGGATCTTTACGGAAGATTTGCTCTAACACCGAGCAGCACCAACCTGTCACTTCTCGAATAAGCACTTCCAGCAAGGGCTGCAAACAGTGCTTGTATGTTTCAGCCTGCGCATGCGTCCAAACGGGTTTGTTTGTTTGTTTGCATGCACAAGCAATTGAATGTGAGCATATGCACCTGAGCTCACATGTTATATAGTTTTTGTGTATGTGTGTGCACGCGTGCATGCGTGCGTGTGTGCATGGTCGAACCTGCTGCTGATCCATCCCGTGCATGTCTGCAAAGCCCTGCAAAATGCTGCTCATGGATGCCTCCTTGAGATCAATCAGTTCACGTTGGTCCATTCTTAAAATGAAGTGCTTTAAACGAGATCATGATGTGACGGGGTCCATTCTTAAAGTGAGGTGCTTGAGACGAGATCCTTGAGCTATAAAACGCGCACAATAATGAAGGCGATAAAATCAGCTCCATCTTACGCAAGGGCCTGTGGGCCCAACCATGTAGTGGGCTCACCACGGCGAGCCATTGCTTGCAAGGCTTCCGTAGACCGTCGGGAGCTGCTTGCTGGAGGTGCCACCTTGTCTTTGGCTCTGCAAGGCAACCTTCCCTCCTGTGAGTGGTGTGTGCAAGTCTTCAGGTTGTATGTCCATTGGATCCTCAGAGCCTTCCTGCTGCTAGGTGTCTGGAGAGCAAGTATGGAAGTATTGTGAGGGAGTGTTGGATTCAGGAGGACCCTCTGCATGCGCTCATTAGTGCTTGAATGCTCATTGGTCCTAGCTCATTCACTGCTCTCACGTATGCAGATGCTGCTCCTGAGGGATCCACGATTTATGACTTCTCTCTTGACATGAAGGGGGAGCCTGTGAGCTTGAAGAAGTACGAGGGCCAGGTGCGCTGATTCAGTGCGTGCCGTGGCCACAATTTTTTAGTTCTACCACGTGTTCATGAATGCAATGCTCATGGGATGCGCTCTGAAAGCATGCCTGTCCCAATCAAGTGACCCCGACCAAAGCTAAGCTTGAACAGCCCTCTCCTCATGATGGCGGCGTGCCTGTCCCCTCGTCGTGTGAGCACAGCAGGAGCTGCGGGTGCGCCCTCAGTCTGCATGACCTAGAACACGATCTATCAATTTAGCCTTTCCTGGTATGCCCTCGACCTCCGCTGCGCTCACTGGCAGGTGCTGGTCATCCTGAACATCGCGAGCGAATGACCCCTGCAGGTGAGGCTAGATGCATGCAGTTGCCGTGCTCTGACTCCATGGAGGGCTGTGCTGACATGGACCTATCGTGCAAGCCGGCACCCATCTTCTGGTCTCCCAGAGGCCTTCAAGGTCTTTAATCCTCTAAGTGACTGTATGGCAATGCCCAAGGGACACGCAGGCAATGTTGCTGGCCTCCATTTACAAATGGATAGGCGCAAGTACCCTTGGGCATGCTTTGCACGGCACCCCTTGTCTGCTACCTTTATGCATGCCAAGTTGCCTCAAGGCGTGCCCAAGGGTCTTGTAAAGATACACACATCACACCTAGTTATGTAGCATGCGTCCACTTGCACACAGAATGTGAACTATCCTGGTCTGAGGGCACTATACGACAAGTATAAGACCAGCGGGTTCAACCTCTTAGCAGTTCCTTGCAACCAGTTTGGGGGCCAAGCCCCAGGCACCAGCGAGGAGGAGCGGGCATGGGCTTTCAGGTGTGTACCAGCGCACGCGTGCGCACTCACGCGTTTATTTGTGCATGTGTGTGCGTGTGTGTGCGTGTGTGTAGCAAGCTGTTGGAAGAGGATAACAGAGGAGTGGATGTGGAGAAGTTGCTGCGCAGGTTCAAGCTGCAAAGAGACTGACACCCCCCCAAGCTCACAATGAGTGGATGCATTCCGCAGATCATCACTTCTCACGCTTACATTTGGGTCAGGCTGTCTCCTCAAAAGACAAGGGGCCTGTTCAGGCAGGCATCCTGGTGCTGAACCACACCGTTGGCCTAGGGCAGCTAGTCATTCACTTGGACCAAGATGTGCCTGGGTGCTTCACATGGGGAAGAAAGGCCATGCAAGCAGCTCACCTCAGTACCTTGTGCAGATTTGCTTCCATGGTTGGCTTGGTTAAACAGCCTCCTTGCTGTCTGCTTGCCAATTCATTCATCTAATTATTGTTTGACATGTAGCACAACACCTGCCATTCTACCAGACTTTCTTATAATAACCCCTCCGATTGCTGCAGCTTTTAGTCTTTGTTGGTTCCAAATCCTTGCATGCAGGAAGTTTGGCTTTGAGTTTGATGTCTATGACAAGGTACGATACTGTGCCTTGAATCTTACTGCTCAGACTTCAGGATAACCGCATGTAGTTAAGGAGTTGAATATTGGATTGAAGCACTGGTAGATTGGGTGCTGCAGGCTGTGTGGGACTGAATTGTCTGTGCTGAGCTGCACAAACAAAAGCGGCTGAGCTCAACGGCCCTGCTTTGGACGATGGCGCTAGTCCCACATGCGCTCAATCACCGCTGCCACTGTGTGCGCAGATAGATGTCAACGGCTCGAATGCGCACCCCCTGTACAAGTTCCTGAAAAAGGTGAGTGAGCATGCAGCATTTGTTCTGTGGTGGCTCTTGACCTTTCAGTAGCCTGCCTGCTCCTTGCATGAATTGAGCTTCATCCATCTTTAGCCGCCTTTGCCAGCCCTTGGGACCACTTCAGCTTATCATGCTGCAACCATGGCCTGCTCTTCTGCTGTGCTCTCATTGCTTCCACCCGTGGGCAACTCATCTCATATCATGGTGTGCTTTAAGACGGAGCGGCGCTCTTGATCATGACTCGTGGTGCATGCACTCCTGCTTGTTAACTACAGGCCCAGCCAATCTCCTCACCAAGCACAATCCCTAGCCGCCCTAATGGAGACATTGAGTGTGAGTGACCAATGCTTGCCTGTGGTATGAATCTTCAAATCGAGCCTCACCAGTTTGGCTGGTTCTGGCTTTGGGCTGTCTCGTGGGGGTCTTGCACAAACATGGCACAGGTACACAAACTGCACAAAGCTACATGGCAAGTGCCCTGATGGCCCGTGCTTGCTCTTATTGCTCCAGGGGGCAGGCCTGGACTGGGGCACACTGGCCTCACTCCAGTCTGTGCATATGACATGGGCTTGCAATGGTATGCCTAGCTGGCTCGCAACGTGCTGGTGTGCACCATGCAGCGGTGTGCCTGCAAGGCTGGACAGGGGTGAAGATGGGCAGCGCGTGGTGCCATTGGTCAATGGGGGGCAGGCAAGGTGGCAGCCCCCTGGTCATGGCTGCGCATGGGTGAAGCACGCAAGCACAAGTAGTTAGTAAGGAGCCTTTCAGCTTATGGCCACACGTGTCCTGTGCGTGTGTGTGCGCACCTATGACAGGGAACTACACCAAGTTTGTCATCGACAGGAACGGCCAGGCGGTGAAGAGGCTGAAGCCTGGATTCGACCCTCTCGAGGCCGAGTCAGACATCCGGCTCCTCTTGGTGAGCCTTCTTCTTGCAGTTGTGGAGCAAGGCCTGCTGGCGCTCTTGTAGACTGGGCATGGCATTGTAAGCTGCTTAGCACACATCCATTATTTGTTGCACGCTCTCTGGAGGCTGTGCCGTGTACTGACCATTTCCAGGATTGCAGTGTTGCCCAAGCTACCCCAAACGTGGCAATGCCCATCTGATGGTGCTCTTGCATTGCAGGCGGGCAAGGCGCCACTGCCCCAGGAATGCATCCTTCATCCTGGCAGGAGTGTGTGCAACGTGGAGAAGCTTCTCCAAGCTTAGCTCACGATGCCCGAATGTCTGCCAGTGGCTGTGAGGCCCTCTGGGTCAAGGGTCCGCAACTTAAGTCCAGTCCGGGAATGTATTGCAATGCAGCAGCAAGGAGTTGAAGATGCTTTGCCCATGCCTTGCGCACCAGGTATGACGGTCGACAGAGCCAAACCCCCTGGATGGTCAGGGAGGCCTGCGGCTTGAGAAACTAGCAGGCATGAGCTTTCCTTGTGCCCTCAGGTGAAAAGCTTATCGCAGCCTAGCTAGCTGTTTGTGCATGTCATGTGCTTCTCATCTTATACAGCCTTGAAACCTTACCTTACCTTACCTAGCTAGCTGTTTGTGCATGTCATGTGCTTCTCATCTTATACTTAAAGTCCTGTAAGCACGCTTTGTCAAGTTTACATGCAAGTAACCGCCAGCCTAGTCCTTCAGCAAATCATTAAGAATTGGTTTGTGGCTGGTCATCGCTAGCCAAAAAGTAGTCCATGATCATCATGATATTTGCAATCATTTGGAATAGTTTGGTGTACCATTGAGAAGGAAATCAAACACAGCAGTCTGGAAGGTGTCAGCTTGAAGAAATTGCCCTGACCCCCATTGACCAAATCAAGTCTTGTAACAAACAAACAAACAAATCAAACCTGCTTTCAATAGTGAAGGTGCTTATGCTAGGGCACACCTGCTTTTAAGGGGTAAGGTTGGGTTAGGTTAAATTTTTAAGGGGTATACCCTTTCTTAGGTAAGCCCTTATTGCCTTAGGTTTAGGTTAAGGCTGTGTTTGCCGAACGACGGCAGCTTGAGGAAAGAAAAACTACGTAGGCAGTGAAACACCCCCTACATCAATTAAGGAAAAGGAGACACTTAGGTCCGAAGTATTGTACGTCTACCCCCACCAGGTCAGAGAAGGAAGAGAAGCAAGTCTGGAAAACCCCACAACAGGCTTCCACACAACAAGTGCAGGGGCAAAAAACCAGATACACCCACTCACACGTCCAAAGCAGACGGGACAGGTTCACCAACCCACAGACTCAGGTCAAGTCCTGACTTACTGCAGCACAACAGCACCGACTTAGAGCAGGAGACATACCACTAGGACAGGTTCACCAACCCACAGACTCAGGTCAAGTCCTGACTTACTGCAGCACAACAGCACCGACTTAGAGCAGGAGACATACCACTCGCCTGTGCCAAGGAGGGCAGCCACCACCAAGCGTGTTCCTCCGCGCGACTAAAGTAGCCCCTATGGCAGCTTAGCCAATCGATTCCATTGAGGATCGAACCACGAACCAATAGGTTACGAGTGCGGACAGTCGACTTCCCATCACAGGTGCCCCGCCCCCTACTCGAGTATCCAGAGCTGGATTTTTGCTTGATTGGCTGCCTTAGGTAGGGCAAGTTCTCCGGGACATCTTGAAATTGGAACAATACAGAGAAGATTAGCATGGCCCCTGCGCAAGGATGACACCATGAACACCAAGAATGGTCCAAACTTTTAAACAAAAGTCTGAGGTGATGTGCTTCAACTCTTACACCAGCAATCTGCCCCTCTCTTTTATGATGGCACGCATCTTGTCACGCTGAGAGACTGCTGCATCATGAGGTACAACATTTTGGCAACATGTGTGGATGTGTGCCATGCCATGTGGCTCAGTGCTTGCAGAGGTGACTCCCATGCTCTGTAGCCCCTACAGGCCTACAGGCCTACAGGCTTGTTGGGGCTAAAGAGCATGGAAGCTCGGCTGGGAGCTGCCACGGCTGCCACCGAGGCGAGCAATGTTGAACGCTCAGGCCGCGCTATGGAGGTGCAGCCCTGCACTGCGCAACACAGGCCTGCAGCTTAGACCACAGTGCCTGCAGCTCAGGGCTGCACAGGTGGAAGGGACGCGGCTGCCTACCCGCACATGCAGCAGCCAACAGGGCCATGTTCCATGCACCCTGTGCACGAAGTGGGGGAGAGGAGGAGGGTCGCACAGGATATCATGCCCATGTGGGACTGCCCTTGCTTAGTGCGGTGTTTGCATGAAAGAAATGTGTTGTCAGTCGAATGTCGATGAGCTCAGGGTCCGCGTTGCCAAGCAAGAAGGCAGGCAACTCTCAGCCATGCTTGAAGCAGCGCATACGGCACGTGCCTTCCAAACCACACACCCGTCAATGGAAACAATTGACCGAGGAGCTGGCCTCGGAATGGCCTAGGCCCAAGGGAACTGCATGCCCACCTGTACATCCCTGTCCACCGGTCAATAGCGCGACAGCGGTTGCACACTACCAGGCTCGCATTGGCTCATTGTTGAGCACAGCATGCACTGGCGCACCCTGCAAGCACATGCGCCAGGAGACCTGCTTTAGCGCACGCCCTCCACCTCCCAATCACACTTGTGGGCACGAGTGCCTGAAGCATGCGCCCAACGCTCCAGCTTAAAGCAAACATTGGGCTGCTTGGTTCAACACTACCATGTTACTGCTGCGTCAGCTGCGTAGGGCCGATGCTACTCAGCCCAACATATCAGTGCATGGAAATCCAAATGCGGAGCAGACAAGCAGGCCTTCTCCCCGTGTTTTGGACACCTGTCCAACTCGAAAGGAGCCCGCAGGCCCAGAAAACCCTGTATGGCTCATTGCCGCGAACATAACCCTAGGATGCTTGTGCATGAGCTGAGTGCACGCTAGAGGTCAAGGACACAGGCATACCTCCCGCTAGGGCCGCTTTTGAGACGCGCGGGGTTGAAGCAGCGGAAGCAGAACTGCATGGTGTGGTACTCGCTGAGCCCACACAATGGTCACGCGGCGCTGTCCACAGCCAGCAGCAACTCTGAGCATGCAGGAAGTGAGTGTGCATGCACATGTATACGTGTGTATACGCGCAAGTGCGTGCTCATGTATGTGCATTTGTATGTATACATTCTGGTGTGTTTGTGTTTGTGTGTGTGTGTGTGCGTGTGCGCGAGCGTGCGTGTGTGTGTGCGCATGTCAATGTGCACATGCGTGTGTGTCAATGTGCGCGTGCGTTTGTGTAAATGTGCTTGCGCGGGTGTGCGTATGTGTCTGTGCGTGAGTGTGTGTGTGTGTGTGTGTGTGTGTGTGTGTGTGTGTGTGTGTGTGTGTGTGTGTGTGTGTG
>LKMJ01006086.1_pt1 | contig 11381 bp, 9 predicted proteins | sample 643391 | NCBI WGS metagenome assembly LKMJ01 (sample SAMN04112250, study PRJNA286221) | soda lake metagenome | biome: soda lake; feature: Kulunda Steppe; material: water; isolation source: sample PL-Br10 brine of Picturesque Lake | place: Russia: Kulunda steppe | collected 2010-07
AAGGACGAGAAGGACGAGAAAGAGGAGAAGGACGAGAAGGACGAGAAAGAGGAGAAGGACGAGAAGGACGAGAAAGAGGAGAAAGAGGAGGACACAAAGAACGCAGAGGACGACGATAGTGGAGAAGCCAACGAGGATGACGACGAGAAATCAGGGACAGATGACGGCGAAGAAGACCCGGAAAGCGACGATAGCAACGAGGAAACCAAGAGTGACGATACTGACGAATCAGAAACCAACGACGGTGAAGAGAACGCAACCCAGGAGGAAGACGGTCACACCGTCACCGGTGATGACGAGGACGGGAGCGAGAGCGACGATAGCGACTCGAAGGAGGCCGATGACGGAACTGCGGGGAATGACGACGGCGAGGAATCCCCCTCCGATAGTGGCGACGAGTCAAGAGACAACGACGAAGGAAACATCGAGAACGACGACGGTAACGAGGCCGGAACTGACGACGAAGACCAGGAAGGCGATGACGAAGAGGCGTCAAAGCATGACGAGGAATCGAGCGAGGGACAGAAATCAGCGGACGACGACGGGTCAGGGACCGACGATGATGGTTCTGAACACGACAGTGATGACGCAACGGAAGGTGACGACGGTGATGAGGCCGGGTTCGGTAACGAAGCGAGCTCCGGGAACAACGATGACACGAACGAGCTCGACGGTTCCGCCCAAGATAATTCTGAAAGCGACGATGGCAGTCTCGGTATCGCTTCGGGCAGCGGGGAGGAAACGGGTGTTCTGGCCACGACCCCCGCTCACGTCAGTTTCCTGCTTCTGGCGCTCTTGCTACTCTTGCTGATTGCTCGGCGTCTGCAAACCGCGAGTAACGCCTCCTGAACACTACTGGACGAGAGGCTTTTAGTTACTCATCACCCTCCGCTGGAAAGCTGTGGCAGCGGCGGGGTACGTTGCCGGAAAGCGTACACGTCGAGGGTGACCATACTGATGAGGCAGACGATACCCAGCAGAATCCACACAGACACGGGGACGAGACCAAAGAGCCCGAACTGCAGGACTCCGAGTGAGACAATGACCGCACTCCCGAGCGTACCAATACTGGTGAGGCGACGATACCCTTCCTCGACAGACTGGTCCAGATACGGTTCGAGAATCGATGCTGTTACACGAAGAGCGACCATCTTCGCTCTCTCGTCGTAGTCGACGATGTCCATCTCGTTCATGAGTGGAAGATGAGTCTGATAGAGACTCACATAGACTGCCTTCCGCTCGCCCGACGTTACTTCCTGTACTGTCTTGTCCTGCTCTTCAGAGGCAATCCACTCTGCAAGCTCTCCTGCTGTTGCGGCTCCGTCGATATTCTGTAGATACTGAACAATCTGTCTGCGTCGCGGGTTCGATAAAATCTTGCAGATCTCTCCGGCAGTAAGCTCTGTGGCGGCTGGTTCCTGCCTCCTGCAGGGCAGGACATGACTGATGAAACTACTCATTTTCTGGCCTCCTGTTTTGAACTTCCGCGCCGCATTCATTATGTGCCGGCTTCCCCCGCCACAACGATGCTATCTCCTCAATCGGCCGCTGACATATCCAGCAAATTGTCGAAGGAGGAGACGCTTCCTCGGATCTTGGTTCACTCGCTCCCGGCCGAATCTCTCCAAGCCGGTCCCCACCATTGAGCTTGTGGTATGATGACATCATACGGTCATCAACTTCTCTTATATTTGTAAAGAATAAATTAACACAATTTCAATAGCTCATTACCATCGATTCAGTAAGTACTACTCATCTCATTGTTAGTTACTTATAATTGCTCTTGGATCCGTTTTCGTTCACAGTGATGGGATACGTCCAGCGACATGAAGAAACGACTATTCGGTCGTAGAGTGCTGAAAAGAGGCCATTCAGCGATGTTGGCACACAATCAGCCTATAGCTAACCCAGTCTGTGCGTGATGCAGGACAGTTATCCAAAAGTTGAAATCACCATCTGCACCTACAACAGAAGCTTTACAAAGCAAATACGTTCTGAACCTCTGCTACATGACCACTACACGGCGAAATCGGAGCGTGCAATCGGGTTCATCTCTGAGTTGTTTGGAGATGTCGAGGAGGTGGGTTGTGTGAGCACGGACGATTCGGACGCCAGCCAACCGGTCAACTCGGATACCACCGATAGTAAACGCGACGATTACGCCACTGATGACTCCGATGAGGTCGCTGTGGGCAGTTATACGTGGCAGGATTTCATGCGGGAGTACGGCTACGCGGACGAGGTCGACACCGTTTACACCGACGAGCAGTCCAAAGAACAGCCGTTCGGGCTGCTCTCGGCGCTCACGAACGGCGAGAGCCACGGTCCGGGAGCCGAGGATTGGGAGCGTGTCGAATTCCAGCCCAAACAGTACCTCGGCTTCCGTCCCGAGCAGCTAACGTCACGTATTGCGCGCGCTGCGGGTCAGGCAATGGTGTGGAAGAACCACCTCGCACGGTGGATCGAGGAGACGCCTGTCGTGAAAGACGAGTACACGTGGGAACATTTCAAGTGGGAATATTACTACGACGACGAGGGCCGTCCGCCGCAAAGTACCGACGAGAATGCGGAACCGTTCGACCCGGAGGAGCACCTGGGCTTCGACCCCGACGAACTCGAGTCACGGCTCTCGTCGGGAGCCGCCAGTGCGAAACGCCTTCGGGAAATCGAGGACCGGCGGACAGTCAACGTCAACCCCGAACTCGACGAAGACGGGTTCTTCTCGACGGCTGACGGCGCGACGACGCTCGTCAACCGCTACGACCTTGAGAAGCAAGTGCCGTTGCCGAAAAAAGAGCACTTCACCGAGGTCGAACGATACTGGGTCAACAAACCGTACGCCTTCATCATCATCTTTTACTCCAGCAAGGAGAACGAGAAGAAGTACTACGTCGTCGACCCGTACCTCAACGAACTCGAGTCGAATCTCATCGAATTCTATTCGGGAAAACTCCGGACCAGCATCAAGTATTCGGACGACGACGCCGTCGTGAAGGGGGGAGACGAGGACAGAGGCAACGTGCTGGAAGAGGAGACGAAGTGGCTGATGGACCGCAACAACCTACGGAAGACGCAGTCAGGAACGTCGCGGTTCCTGGACGAACTCAAACAGCGGTTGGGTCTCCTAGAGGAGAGCGACGAACCGGACAGGCCGGAAAGCTACCTGGAAGGCATCGAGGCTCGGCCCGAACCGGCTGTGCTGGAAGAGGACCCCGGACAACTCACGGAGTACCAGGTAGAGAAAATCCTCCACATCGTTCGACGTGACTTCGTCGGCTACGAGCGCATCGACCCCATCAAGCACGACATCAACGTCGAGGATATCTCCTGTGACGGTTATAACTCCCCTGTGTTCGTCTACCACACCGACTACGAGAACCTGATTACGAACGTCGAACACGGTAGGGGCAGACTGGACAATTTCGTCATCAAACTGGCTCAGCGCTCGGGCAAGGGTATCTCGAAACGCCAGCCGCAGGTCGACGCCACTCTCCCTGATGGGTCTCGTGCCCAGTTGACCCTCGGTGCCGAGGTATCCGACCACGGGACGAACTACACAATTCGCCAGTTCAAGGACGTCCCCTTCACGCCGGTGGACCTCATCAACTGGAAGACGTTCTCGCTCGAGGAAATGGCGTTCCTGTGGCTCTGCATCGAGAGCAACAAATCTCTCATCTTTGCGGGCGGTACCGCATCCGGAAAGACGACGAGTCTGAACGCCGTCTCGCTGTTCATCCCCTCCAACGCGAAAATCGTCTCCATCGAGGACACTCGCGAGGTCGAACTGCCCCAGCGAAACTGGGTTGCCTCCGTGACGCGTCCCTCGTTCAGCCAGGACAACGTCGGGGACATCGACGAGTTCGACCTGCTGGAGGCCGCACTGCGCCAGCGCCCGGATTACATCGTGATGGGTGAGGTCAGGGGTGAGGAGGGTCGGACGCTGTTCCAGGTCATGTCGACGGGGCACACCACCTACACGACGTTCCACGCGGACAACGTCGACGAGGTCATCAAGCGATTCACGACCGACCCCATCAACGTCTCGAAGACGCTGTTCACGGCGCTGGATCTGGTCTCCATTCAGACCCAGACGAAGGTGGAGGGACAGAAGGTGCGTCGGAACGAGATGATTACGGAAATCAACGCCTACGACGCCGAGAACGAGGAACTCATCGTCCAGGACATTTTCCAGTGGCGGCCCGACGACGACGAGTTCGTCCAGCAGGGCAACTCCCAGAAGTTGCAGGAAATCGCGTTCGACCGCGGCTGGTCCCAGGACCGTCTCGAGGAGGAAATCCTCAAACGCAAGACTGTCCTTGCCTATCTCATCGAGAACGGGCTGAACACGTACACGGAAGTCGCAGCGACACTGCAGGCTTTCATCAACGACCCCGAGACGACGCTGGCGCTCATTGCGAACGCCAAGCTCGAACGCTCGCTTGAGGACCTCCGGGAGATGGAGCGCGTGTTGATCAACGTCGACCCGAAGGAGGAGGCGCTGGTACCTCGTCCCGACCCGGGGCAGGACGTCCTCGAGACGGTCGACGGTGTACTGGCTGACGCCGAGGACCGTCTTCTGGAGGAGTACCGTGGCGTTCCATCGGGAGACCTCGCCGACGCTCTCGCCGAGATGCGCGAGGCAGACGACATCGCTGCGGCGCCGTCGGACCTGCCTGTGCTGGAGTCACTGGATGTGGGCGACGGTGATGACGAGGAAGCGTCGGGTTCGATACTGGCTGAGGAAACGGCGACCGACACGGGCGAACACGTCACGGAACCAGCTGCGGAGGACGATTAGCACTATGACCGACCCAGGTGGCTACGATTGATTTCAACGTGCGCATGAGTACGAAATATCCGAGCCATATCGGAGTGAGACAGGGACGATATGTCGATACGCTCGTCGACGCGTTCCGTCCACTCTATGACCTGCTCTTCGACGAGGACGACCAGTTCGTGGTCGACCTGCAGACGAAACTCGCGGAGGCCCGCATCGATACGCCTGTCCGACTCTATCTCACGAAAGCACTGGCGTTCGGCGTCCTAGTTGGGCTGACGCTGTGGACGATGGGACTCGCACTCGGATGGGCGCTCTATCAAGTTGGGATATTCCAGATCAATACGTTGACAGGGCTAAATATTCCGATTGACACGCTCTCTGCGTTCATCGACGTGGCCCGAATTCCGTTTCTAATTCTCTCGACAGGACTCGTCTTCGGAGTAATCGGGTTTGGAAGTGTGCTGGGGATATACGTAGCGATGCCGTACAGCATCGCTGGACGTCGCAAGCGTGAAATCGACACGCTCCTGCCGGATGCGGTCTCGTTCATGTACGCGCTGTCAGTCGGTGGAATGAACCAGATGGAGATTATCGAGACGATGGCCGAGTCCGAAGACACGTACGGGGAGGTCTCCCGGGAGTTCCGGACGATTCTTCAGGAGACGATGTACTTCGACACGGACTACCGGTCGGCGATTCGCAAACGTGCCGCCGAGACTCCGAGCGCGGAACTGAGTCAGTTCCTCACCGACATGCTCTCGATTATCGACAGCGGCGGCAGCATCCGTGAGTTCCTCGACGATAAGAAAGACGTCCACTTTCGGACGGCTAGGGAGGGGCAACAACAGCGTCTCAGGACGCTGGAGCTGTTCAGCGAGGTATACATCACCCTATCGCTGTTTCCCCTGCTGTTGCTCGTCATCCTCATTATTCTCGACATTATCGGCAGCGGACAGCCGCTACTGTTGTATGCCATCGTCTACCTGCTGATTCCCGGTCTCGGTGCCGCCTTCCTGGTGCTCGTATCGACGCTCAAAACCGACGAACCCGGTGACGGATATCTTGAACTCGACGAGTCAGAACAGCAGTTCATCCAGGGGCGGGATACCGGGGCGTTCGACCTCGGGCTGATTAGCAAATACAGCGGGACGTATCACATCTTCGACCGCATCGAGCGCAGCGAGGGGACCAGAGTGACGCTCGAGGTCGTGAAACGCCCGCATATCTTCTTCCGCGACAACCCGCTCCACACGCTGGCTATCACCGTTCCAGCCTCGGCGATGTTCCTGCTCGTCGCTATCGTGACCGGGTCCGTGTCTCTCACATGGGGTGGTATCCTCGAGGAGCCAGAGTGGTCGACCATCATCTACGTGTACGTACCGCTGTTCACTGTCTGTCTTCCGCTCGCCATCTTCTGGGAGTGGAACCTCCGGAAGCGTCGGGCCGTCCTCAACGGACTTTCGGAGAACCTGCGGAAACTGGCGAGTTCGAACGCGACCGGGCTGACGCTGCTCGAATCTATCAGAGTCGTTGCCGAGACGACGCCCGGAAAATTTGGAACCGAGATGGAGAACATCTACAACAAGAGCCACTACGGGATGCACCTGAAGGAGTCGCTGGTTGTCTTCAACAACAAGTACCGAATTCCTCGGCTGGCCCGAACGGTCAAGCTCGTGAGCAAGGCCCAGGAGATATCGAGTCAAATCTCGTCGGTGCTCTCGACAGCGGCGAAAGCAACGGAGACCCAGGAGGAGATCGAACGCGAGCGCAAGCAGAATGCGCTGATTCAGGTCGCCATCATCATGATGACGTTTCTCACGTTGCTGGGTGTCGTCGCGCTTCTCAAATCCCAGTTCCTCGACGTTATGGCGGAGGTAACCGAGGAGACAGGTGGCACGACCGGCGCAACTGGACAGGCGTTCGGTACCACGATGGACGAGAACCTGATGGGGATGCTGTTCTTCCACGCAGTGACGCTACAGGCAATCGTTTCGGGACTGGCCTGCGGGTACATCCGCGAAGGGGACATCCTGTCCGGCATCAAGTACGTGGTCGTCCTGTCGTTCGTCACCCTCGGTGTCTGGCTGGTGATTGCATGACGAGACGCAACTCGGACGCGACAACTCGGCGTGGTTCGCCCCGAAGGAACTCAGACCGCGCCCAGACCTTGCCTGACTTCGCGCTGGGCATCACGATCTTCCTTGTGACGCTTGCGTTCCTCGTGGTGTTCGTCCCGCAGTTGACCGCCCCGTACGGGGACACTGAACAACCTGTCGTGGCCGACCGGGCGGCCAGTACCGTAGGTCAGACCCTCCTCGCTGACGGTCGGTCGCCCTCGATGCTCAACGAGAGCTGTACGGCCGCGTTCTTCGAACAGGACGACGGGTCCGGATGTGCCTTCGATACGACCGAATCAGTACCGTCGCAACTCGGAATCGGCTCGTCGTACTCAGTTAACGTGACGCTCAGGGATGAGCCGAGTGATGTTACCGACTCGACTATCCTCTGTGAGGACTGGCCGGGAGACTGTGGGACGAACGCCGACAGTCTCGCCGTGGGACCGTCGACACCCGACGACGACCGGTCTGTGGCAGTGGCCCGCCGGACGGTCTATCTCGACAACTCCAGTGCGGTCCTCGAGGTGGTGGTCTGGCAATGAGCGAGAGAGGGCAAGTATTCACGCTTGAGGGCGTGGTCGCGGCGATACTGCTCCTCGCGACGCTCGTCTTCGCGCTGCAAGCCGTCGGAATTTCCGCCAACACGGGGAGCGGTGGTGACACGGAACTCCAACAGCAACACGTCGGTCTCACAGAGGGAACCCTGAACGAAGCGGTAGACAACGGAACACTCAAAACAACACTCCTCTACTGGAACCCCTCCGAGGGAGCGTTTCACGGGGCTGACGACCAGGACGACGGCTTCTACATATCTCGCAGTCCTCCGAACGAGACGGTAGTCGGGGAGGCAATGGAGACGCTGTTTGACGACCGACAGGTGCGGTATAACGTCAATCTCTACTACCGCGATGGGGATGGCAACCGGGAGATGCAACGGCTCGTCGAGTACGGCACCCCGAACGACGAGGCGGTTCGAGTCGTCGAAACCGTGACCCTGTACGAACATGACCGGCTGTACAACTCGAGTGGGGTAGCGACGAACCAGACCCTCGCCGACCTGGACGACGACGAGTTCTACGCCCCGCCGGTCGATGAGCCTGGCCTCTACAACGTCGTGCGAGTGGAGGTGGTGTTGTGGCAGTCCTAGCGAGCAGGCGGGGACAGGTTCTGATTCTCGCCGCTATCGGGATGGCTGTCCTGCTCGTCGTGATGACCCTGGTGTTGAATACGGCGGTGTTAAGCGAGGTCCACGTCGCTCAAACTGACGAGAGTACGAACCACGAGCGGTCCACACTCCAGTATCAGGACAGTGCCGAACGTGCAATCGGCGGTCTGATTCTTTCCATCAACGAGAATCAGCCAGCCTACGAGGACCGAGCAGCGGGACTGGAGCGCGAAGTCGAAGCCTGGAGTGAACTGGTCCAACCCGAGTACGAACGAGACGGCGTCGTGACAAACGTCTCGATAGATGCTGTGTACTTCGAAGCCAACACGACCATTTTACACGAAAACGCGTCCCGGTCGTTCACCAGTAACGAGTCGGCGACGGACTGGACGCTGGCGGACGAGGCAGACGACGTTCACGAGTTCGAGATGAACGTGAGCGACGAGTACCTCGTGGAGACGAACCAGACCAACGAATGTGCCGGCGGAGAGGACTGCTTTGCAATCGAAGCGGAGGGAGCGAACGGCGAAGTATGGACGATGTACGCCTACATGACGGAGGCTAACGGCACAGTATTGACTGTTGAACAGTCCGGCGGGTCCATGACGACCTGTGAGACGGACGCGGCGAACATCACGGCAGGAACGTTCGAGAACGAAGGATGTGAGGAGTTCACACCGTTCACTCACGAAGACGAGAGTCTCACTTCTCCCTATACTCTCAACTTCACGAACGCAGACAGGGCCAGCGGCGAGTACGAACTGGTCGTCGAGAAGGTCGTTACAGACGACGACCGCTATGCATCGGCGGATTCTCCACGGCTCGATAAAACCATCGAGGCCGCTGACATCTCCGTCACGTATCAGTCGGTGGCTTTGACCTACGAACGGGAGTACCGGGTCGAGCCGGGTGAGAGAGATGGATAAGCGGGGTGTTTCGCTGGCCGTCAGCTACGTGCTCGTTATCGGCATCGTCACCATTCTCACCACGACGCTGTTTCTCACGTTCGGCCCGTTCGTCACGAACCAGCAACACGAAGCGGCACACGCTGGACTCGAAGTCGTCGGGCAGGACCTCGCCGGCGACCTCGAGAGCGCAGACCGACTCGCTCGACAGACGGACGGGAATGGGTCGGTCCAGCTTCAGACGACTCTTCCCGAGCGAATCGGTGGAAGTCTCTACGAGATCGAAGTCGAGGAAGACGAGCTAACGATTCGGGCTGCAGACCCGGAAGTCGTTGCGAGAATCTCCGTCGAACTACAGATGGACATCGACGAACAGACCGGGAGCGATGCACTCGACGGTGGAACCCTCGTCATTACGTACGACAGTGATGCGGGCGACGAACTGGTGGTCGAAAATGAGTGATAGCAAAGCACGCCCGAGCGAGAGAGAGCGTCAAACACAGTACGAGCCGAAGCAGTCGGGAGCGGTGACCCAACGGGGAGAGCGACCGGCCTGGGCCCGGACAAGTCGCGGACGAACCAGACGCGGACAGAGCGAGTTGGTCGGGTTCGCACTCATCTTCAGTGCCGCAATCGTCATCATCGCGCTGGCGGCACTCACAGGGTCGATCGGTATCGAGAACGCCCAGGAGTTCCAGCAGACGAGTAACGCAGAACAGGCGTTCATTGCGTTATCGAACGATGTCGGCGACGTCACACACCACGGTGTGCCGAGCCGCATGACGGAGGTCGGGCTCGCCGATGCCCAACTCGACGTGGCCGGCCCGGAGCAGTTCAACGTCACTGCAGGAGACGAGTCGGTGATGGAGACGAGTCCAGTTGTCTACGATACCGATTCCGGAACGATAATTTCCTACCACGCTGGCGCCCTGATTCGTCAGGACGGCGGGAGTTCGGTCATGTTCGATGAACCCGATTTCGGGCTGAACGACGGGACGATGATTCTCTCGGTCGTCACAACGACGGCTGACGGCGTTGAATCAGTTGGAGGGCGAACTGACGTCGGAGTTCTGGCCGAGCACAACGAGACGACGGTCCACGCCTCTGGGGAGACCGTGGACACCGTGACCATCGAACTGACCACGGCTCACGAAGATGCCTGGACCCGGTATTTCGAATCGCTCGAATCAGACGACCAGGTCGATTCCGTCGCAGTTACCGAGAGCAGTGACGAGATATCGGCCACCATCAACTTGAGTGGCCCTGTCGCCGTGTATGTAATCGAGACGAACGTCGAGGTCTCGTTCAGATAGCACGGAAAACACGACTTCCGAAACCCGTGGAGGGTCGCCTGAACCGCGCGAGTCACGCGATGCGACGACTGACGTCGATAGTGACGTCGGCAGTTAAATCGAGGTCGATTGCCTCCGGGAGCGACCGACCGCTGCGGAACTTCGGAATCGAGAGGATGTTCTCGATGCTGTCCCCACGGAGCATCGTCGAGAGCTGGAAGATGATATCTGCCAGATACTGTGTTCGGTCCCGTTGAGGGGGAATCTGCTCGCCGTCGAGACAATGAAGGACAGTCAAACTCTCTGTCTCTGCGGTCCTCGCTTTGATTTTGTTGAACAGCTCCCGGTACTCGTCCGAATCATAGGTTTCGAGGACGTGCATGGGGTCGATGATGACCGTCGAGGACGAGGAGAGGTCTTCGAAGACCGCTTTTGTTTCCTCCAGAACTTCGTCGTGCGGTGGCCGATGCACGGTGACGGTGTCGGTCGAAACGCCGACCCCTTCGAGGCTCTGTCGGACAGCGGCCGCGCTCCGCTCAGTCGTGATGTACTCCGTTGACCGTACGGTGGCCATCTCGTAGAGGAACAGTTCGGACTGGCTGGCCGGCGACGCGGACAGGACGACGGTGCAGCCTGCGGGAAACCCGCCGTCGAGTTTCCGGTCGAGGACCTCCATCCCCGTCGAGAGGAGCTCAGTCATGTCTGGACCCCCTGTCCACGACGTGTTCGGTCACATCGGATTCGGATTGCAGCCGGGAGGGCTGTCGACGTTTTCCAGGGTGAGTGTATCCCGGTCATGACTTGGAATCGACGTTCCAGAACAGTAGTAAATATCAGTTTGTAGTCTAATCCAGTTCGTCAGCCCACGCCTTCTCGAAATACACGCAAAATCGCTCCTACGAAGGCAGATTTTGGGATTTCACAGTCCGTCGATACCCGTCTACACACTCTGCATTACTAATCCCTTTCCAGATTTGTTACACGATACCATCAGCCGACTGGTGACCTGGGCGCTGGAGGCCATCGTGTGCCAGCGCGCTCGGGTGTCACGAGCTGATGTCCGAACAAAAACGAACGGAAAACCATGAAACTGAAAGAACTATTCACGGAAGAACGTGCCGT
>LKMJ01006087.1_pt1 | contig 11380 bp, 8 predicted proteins | sample 643391 | NCBI WGS metagenome assembly LKMJ01 (sample SAMN04112250, study PRJNA286221) | soda lake metagenome | biome: soda lake; feature: Kulunda Steppe; material: water; isolation source: sample PL-Br10 brine of Picturesque Lake | place: Russia: Kulunda steppe | collected 2010-07
TCGATCGGGCCGGGGGAGTCGACGGCTTCGCCGATCGGATCGACACTCGAGCGGCCAACGGGTTCGAACGCTAACTCGTAGGTGTGCCAGTCGCCAAACCGTGCCGTCGGGTCGAGAATTTCGGCTTCGGTAAACCCTGCGGGCTCGTCGGTGACGACGACGCTTTTGGCGGTCGGTGCCGGCACACTCGGCTCGAGTTTGAGTTCGTAGGTGTGCCAGTCACCGAAGCGGGCGGTCACGTCCAAGATATCGCCTTCACTGAAGCCGCTGACGGGCGAGGTAATTTCGTACTGTTTCGGATCCATGCGTATCCATATGTCCGCCCTCGACGGTTAAAAATCTGTATCACGCAAATTATAACGCTAAAATGTACGTCTATATAGATCTATGTCCGCCACATTTGTAACGAACATCAACAATTAACTCAGGCAGCGGTGGCCACCGGCGGTTGCCACGTGAGCCCGGCGTCGAGACGTCTGCGTACGGACCCAAAACGGCTTTGCCGTACCGTCGACCAGAAGCGAGTATGTTCACCGGCATCGTCGAGGAAACCGGCGAGATCGTTTCTCGAACGCCAAGCGAGGATGGGCTCAGACTCCGGATCGGCGCTGAGACGGTCGCCTCGGAGCTTACACACGGCCAGAGTATCAGCGTCAGCGGAGCCTGTCTTACGGTCGAAAAGTTCGAGGAGGTGGGACGTGTCTCCGAACAGCCGGGCGATGACGAACCGCGTGGGTGGTTCGAGGTCTTTCTTGCAACCGAGACCGTCGAGCGAACCTACCTCGGCAATCTCGAGGAAGGCGATGCGGTCAATCTAGAACGGGCAATGCCCGCCGACGGTCGCTTCGACGGCCACGTCGTCCAGGGTCACGTCGACGCCGTCGCGACCGTTTCGAACGTCGAATCCGTCGACGAAGACTGGTTTTTCGAGTTCGAACTTCCCGACGGATACGGCCAGTATGTCGTCGAAAAGGGCTCGATCACCCTCGATGGGATCAGCCTCACCGTTGCCGACTTCGACGCTGAGGCGGGGGCGGTCACCGTCGCGATCATCCCGACAACCTACGAGTTGACCACGCTTTCGGAAAAACAGTCCGGTGATCCCGTCCACCTCGAGGTCGACGTCCTCGCAAAGTACGTCGAACGGCTGTTGGAAGCACGATTGGACTGATACTGCCGGACGTAAGTCGTGAAAGATTTTCGCCGCCCCGGGTGACAAAAATCTTCACATAGTTCCATCCGATAGTATGACTGTCGGGCGATGTTCGTCGACGATCAGGGTCGTGGCTCGAAGTATCGTCGTAGTTCCGGACCGAACTCCGCGAGCAACTCGGCGATATCCTCGTCGATGAGTACCTCATAGCCCTCCTCGAGTGCAGTTTCGACGTGTGTGCCAAGCCCGACATCGAACAGCCGCTCGCTCTCGAGGTACGCACGCGCGGTGGTAAACTCACGAGGGCGTTCGGTAACGTATCGATCACCTTCGATAAACGGGCCGTAGGTATCGGTCCCCGCGTAGGCGTCATAAAAGCCCCGTGCGTGGGTTTCGACGTGGGCCGGTGGGCCGTCGTGACGTTCGATCGCTGGCCGTTCGAAGACGCTGAGTTCGGCGAAGACGACGGCCGTCTCGTCGGCCATCGTCGTGGCACGAAAGACGTCGAAATCACGACTGGCGAGCCCGCGGGTGATCCCCTCGAGTGATTTGTACAGTTGGGGATAGAGCTGATCGTCGACGATATCCGGTGCGTCGAATCGGACTGCAACTGGCGTCGTCCCACGACGTTCGAGATGGTCGTGGAGTTCGCCGACCGAAAGCGGATCGGGATCGTCGGGCTCGAACACCTCGAGGTTTGGGTCGTCGAGAAACGCTCGAGCGTAGTGTTGAAAGCGGGCGAGATTTTCGATCGAACAGACCGCGGCAACGTTGCGTTCGGGATCCGTCGGATCGAAGACCACGAGCGGATCGTCAAATCGCGCGGTGCCGTGAGCTTCGGGATCGAGTTCGATCGGTGGATGCCACGTTGCGACGGCCTCGAGCAGCGGACGAAAGCCGCCATACTCACAGACGAGCAATTCGGTGAGATAGCCACTGAACCCCTGCGTGCGAAGGTCGCTGCCGTAGACGCCGATCCCTTTCATAAACTGCTTTGTGAGACGGACGTCAGCAGCGAGATCGTCGTCGAGTCTCGCCTCGAGATACTGGGTGTGAAACGGCGTTCGGTCGACGGCCGACCGGATCTCGGTCGCGGACTCGAGACGAAAACACGGGACGACGTCGATGTCGAACCCCTCGACTTCGCCTTTGATGTAGGGGTGTTCGGCGTACTCTGCGTGGCCGTCGGGGACGGTCGCGTGGCCAACCTCGAGGCCGTAGCGCTCGAGATCCGAACGCTCGAGGTCGGGCGGGAACCGAACGAAGATGTCGATGTCGCGGTCGCCGCTGATCCAGGTGCCACGCGCGGTCGAGCCGGCTCGCAAGACATCCGCGTCGGGACAGCGCTCGGTGGCGGCGGCCTCGGCGCGGTCTGTGAGTCGGTCGGCGACCTCGCGGAGGTGACGTCGCTCCTCGGGGTCTGGGTCAACGCGGCTGCGAACCGTTTCGACGACGGCTTCGAAGGCTCCGTTCGCGTCGGTATCGGCCCCAGAGCCGTTGGTCGAGCCCTGTGTGTCGGCGTCAGCCTCGTCCTCGTTCATCGGGTTCGTCTACTCCCGCAATGCGTGAAAGCGTGTCGAACCCACAGCAGGCAAAACGAAAGCCCTATCAAATACACCCTGCTACCACAAGTTGAGCCGAAGTAGCTCAGATGGTAGAGCACCTCGCTGTTAACGAGGTTGTCCCAGGTTCGAGTCCTGGCTTCGGCGCTTTCGCTCTACTGAATTCTCGTGAGGAGCAATCGCTCCGAACGGTTAGTAGAACGAAAGCGCTACAAACAGGACTCGAGTACGCGAGTCGCAGCCGGGCGCGAACGAAGTGAGCGTCCCGGACCGTCTCGCATCTGTTCGAGTCCTGGCTTCGGCGTCTCCGTCGACGGACGCCGCCTCACTGCAGTCGATGGTTATCCGTCTCGAGACGGCACACTCAAGAGCGGTGTATTCATAGCCGAGAGTAGTGAGTCAGGAGCCGTTTACAGCGTTGTTCGGTGATCCGTTCGCCGTGATGAATACGATCGGGCTGGTTGCGTTTGCGCTCGTGGGTGCAGCCAAGGCAATTCGTGAGGAGTTCGATCTGTTCGGGATCACCGTTGTTGGGCTGGCGATGGCGTTTGCCGGCGGCGTAACGCGTGATCTGTTTGTAAGTCGGGTGCCGCTGGCGCTTCAGTCACCGATCGAGATCAGCCTGGGGCTGGTGGGGGTTGGGTTGGCAATTGCGTTGACGTTCGTTCTTCGGTCGCCGGACAGTCACCCGATTACGCTCGTCTCGGATGCGATCGGACTCGCTGCGTTCGCGACGACCGGTGCCATCGTTGCGACCGAAGCAGGCATCTCGGCGTTTGGCATCGTCGCCATCGCCACGATCAACGCCGTCGGTGGCGGTGCGGTCGCGGATATCCTGCTGGATCGGGCCCCGTTTATTCTCTTCGAGGACTTCTATGCGAGTTGTGCTGTGTTAGGTGGGATCGCATACTGGCTCGCAATCACGCTCGGGGCGGCCGGACCCACCGCCGCCATAGCCTGTGCAGCGGTCACCGTTGGATCCAGACTCGCTGCAGTTACCTACGGCTGGGGGGTCCCCAGGGTACAAGATTGGGGACATCCGCGCAACTGATACTCGAGTAACTGTCTCTCGAAGAGCCGCTGTATCCGTATTTTTACTACGGGCGTACGGATTTCCATGCCTTAGGAAGATATCCTTCACGAATAACAGCGTACTTTTTGAAACTGCTCGGATCCACAGTGTGTCTTTCGACGTGAACGTCCGGGGGGTATTAAAAGCCCTGTATATTTGTGCATGGTACTCACCCTGCGGAGGGTCATCTGAACATGTATAGAACTATGCCGTACGAAAAACAGCAGGGTGTTCTGGTAAGCGACACCCACAGGCGTAGATGCATGGTGTCCGGGCCACCCCGGACGAGATGTATGAGTGCTTGTTCAACTGTTTCTGGGTGGTTGCGATGAGTCAATCGACCGAACGCTCGCCCGGCCTGTTGGATGACCTGCCGAGTGGCAAGCGGTTTTACTCGTGGCTGGTCTTCATCGCCGTTGGACTTCTGATCGGGGCCTACGGCGTCTTGATCACGCTTTTGGAGGGGACGACGACTCTCGGCCTGACCGATCAGGTGCCGTGGGGGATTCTCATCTCCACGTACGTGTTCTTTGCGCTGTTGAGCACGGGCATCTGTATCGGGATTACATCGCTCTCGAGTGTCTTCGGGATGGAGAAATACGATCCGCTGGTCAAACGGGGGATTTTCCTCTCGCTGATCACGCTGGCCGCTGGTGGCCTGGTGATCATGGCTGGACTCGGCCAGCCGTTCCGGGCAATCCCACAGATGTTGCTGTCGCCGAACCCAGCCGCGCCGATGTGGTGGATGATCGTGCTGTACTCGATCTATGGTGGCGCATTAGCCGCGGAGTTCGTCCTGATCGACCAGTTCGACGACCCACCGGAGAAAGTCTCGAAGACCGTTGCAGTCGTTGCACTCATCGCGCCGATTCTCGCGGGAGCGATGCTCGGAGCGATCTTCGGAACCGCCGAAGCACGTCCCTACTACGGTGGGATGTTCGCGTCGGTGTTCTTGCTGGTGACCGCCGTAGCCTCGGGTGTCGCCCTGATCACTGCCGTCACCGCCCTCGAGCGCAAGTTCTCAACGAAAACCAGAGCTGTGGTAAGCGAGGAGTTGCTGACCCAAACGCTCGGTAAGTACCTCGGCGTGATGGCTGCGGTCGTGTTGCTGTTGACCGGTTTGCGACACGTCTATGGCCTCGTCGCAACTAACGAGGCACTCGCGTTGGCACACCAAGAGATGCTATTCGGCGGTACCGGCGTCGTTTCGGTCGGCGTCGGCATCGTGTTGGGACTGCTGGTCCCATTGGCATTGATGGCCTACCCGAAAACCCGGACCGTAAACGGCGTTCTGGCGGCCTCGGCGCTCGTGCTCGTTGGCATGTTCGCCAGCCGCTTTGAGTTCGTCGTCGGCGGGCAGGTCGCTGCGCTGACGGCCGACAACTTCCATGAGTTCCCGGTTGCAAGCTACGTGCCGTCGGCAACCGAGTTCGCCATCGTCATCGCTGGCATCGCGCTGTTCGCGCTGCTGTATACGGCCGGCCGGGAGCTGTTCGACCTCGATCAACTCCCACACCACGAGGAGGATGAGATGACACACACCGATGCAGTAACCGACGGAGGACAGGCCGATGAGTAGTGAATCGCTCGACGCCCAGATGGCCGCCGAACTCGAGGAAAGCGACCTCGAGGGCGAAGGCGTCAATCTGAGCATGATTATCGACCTCCAGCGGTGTACCGGCTGTGCGGCCTGTAACATGGGCTGTGCATCCGAAAACAACCTCCAGGAGGGGATGGCCTACTCGAGTCGGATCATCAAAACCGAAGGGCAATTCCCCAACGTGAGCTACGAGTACACGCCCACGCTGTGCAATCAGTGTGAGGACGCCCCGTGTGCGGAGGGGTGTCCGACGAAGGCACTCTACAAGGGGACGGGCAACATTACGATGCACGACCACGAGAAGTGCATCGGCTGTAAGGCCTGTATGGTGAACTGCCCGTACGACGAGATTTACCTCAACAAGGAAGACCCACACCCGACGTGGGAAGTCGAGGAGGCGGCGATCGAAAACGGTACGGCAACCCCGAAGGAGGTCAAAGAACGCGCCGGCGTTGATATGGACAACGCCCCGGCGTACTACAACCCGAACCGGGAGGCAAGCGACACCGAACACCCGACCCGGTACAAGGGGGTTGTCGAGAAGTGTAACTTCTGTGTCCACCGGCTCGAGGAAAACGAATTGCCACGCTGTGTCGAGGAGTGTCCCTGTGAGGCCCGGATCTTCGGGGACTTGAACGATCCCGATAGCAAGGTAAACGAGATCCTCGGACAGTACAACGAGGATGTCCTCAAAGAAGACGAGGGGACGGAGCCGAAAGTAAAGTACGTCAGAGATTACAACGGCGGCAGCTACGAAGCTGACTACGGCGAGCCAGGATTGGGTGAGTCACAATGAGTCAACGAGATACTACGAGCGACGATGGCGGGAAGTTCGGCTTCTCGCTCGGACGCAGAGACCTGATGAAAGCGGGTGCGGTCGGTGCGGTCGCCGCCGGACTCGGTACGGGCCTGACGAGCCTGCAGTCGGTCGCGCAGGCTGATGACTACCGCGACGCGCTGGTCGATCACACCGGGACGTACAAACCAAGCACCTGTGCGGGCTGTACGTCGTGGTGTTCGGCCCAGATCCTGGTCGACGATCAGACGAGCCGCGTGATCAGAACGCGCGGGCACGAAGAGTCGGAAATCCACGGCAAACACGATTGTCCGCGACAGGACCTGGGCATCCAGCAGCTGTACGATCCGGATCGGATCACCCAGCCGATGCGCCGAACCAACCCCGAGAAAGGCAAGGGCATAGATCCCGAGTTCGAGCCTATCTCGTGGGAGGAAGCCATCGACATGCTGGCCGAGGAGATCATGGAACTCCGGGAAAGCGAGGAACCGGAGAAGTTCATGGTCACGCGTGGTCGCTACACCTACTTGCGGCCGATCCTCTACAGCTACCTGCCACAGATAATCGGCTCGCCAAACAACATCTCTCACAGCGCAATCTGTGCGGAAGCCGAGAAGTTCGGGCCGATGTTCACCGAAGGTGAGTGGGCCTACCGCCAGTACGACGTCCAGAACACGCGCTATATCATCGCGTGGGGAGCAGACCCCATCTCGTCGAACCGCCAGGTATCTCACTACTCGAACGAGTTCGGCGACTTGCTCGACCGGGCGACTGTCGCCGTCGTCGAGCCACGGCTCTCCTCGACGGCGTCGAAATCCGACGAGTGGCTGCCGGTCGAACCCGGCTACGACGGCGCGCTTGCGTCGGCGATGGCCCACGTCATCCTTCGGGATGGCCTGTGGGACGAGGAGTTCGTCGGCGAATTCGAAGACGGCGAGAACCACTTCGAAGCCGGCGAACAGATCGACGAAGACGAGACGCCGTTTGCGGAATCCGAAAACAGCCAGGGCGTCATCGAGTGGTGGAACGAAGAGCTCTACGACAAAGACCCCGAGTGGGCCGCCGAAGAGGCGGGTGTCGACGCAGAACAGATCGAGCGTGTCGCCACCGGCTTCGCCAACGCCGGTCCACGGGCCATCTCGTGGCTGGGTGGCGGCCCGGCGATGCAGGTTCGGGGCAGCTACACCGCCATGGCGATCCACGCACTCAACGGGCTTGTCGGTTCGGTCGGCAATCGCGGTGGCACGATGTACACACCCAGTACCGGTGTCGAGGATCTGCCCGCGCCCGACGAGTACGTCGACGAGGTCGCCGAAGCAGGCCTCGAGAACGAGGTGATCGACCAGCGTGGTCGACTCGAGTTCCCGGTACTCAACAACGGCGAGTCGGGTGGCGGCGTCGTCACCAACAACGCGGCTGATGGCATCATCGACGAAGATCCAAACGAGATCAAGGTCCTGATTTCGTACTGGAACAACTTCGCGTTCTCGAACCCAGAGGCACAACGCTGGGAAGAGGCACTGGCGAAGATCCCGTTCCACGCGACCATCGAGACCCACGCCAGCGAGACCGCGTGGTTTGCAGATCTCATCTTGCCGGCGACCCACCACCAGTTCGAACGCTGGGGCCAGCTCAGAAGCGACGGTGCCCGACGGCGAACCATCAACCTGCATACGCCGGTGATGGCCGACGATCCGGACGACCCCGAAGACGTCCTCGAGAACGGTCGACTCTGGGACTGCAAAACCGACGAGACGGAGATTCCGTACTTACTCGCGGAAGCTCTCGCCGACAGAGGCTTCGAGAACATGCTCGAGTTCTTCGAGACCGAGTACCCGGACCCCGAGACGGGCGAGAGCCTCCGTGAGGAGATACCGGGTGACGACTTCGAGAGCCGTGAGCTTCGTGCCCAGGCCTTCTCACGGAACGCGATCAAAATCCGCACCCAGCCGATCTGGGATTCGGAGTACCGGGAAGAAGAGTTCGACTGGCCCGGTGGCGAGGAGTTCGACGACTGGGTCGAGTTCCGCGAACGCGGTATCTGGCACACCGACGAGTGGGAGTTCCGTCACCGCTGGCCGAGCGAAGGCGGCGAGTTCGACACCGACTCGGGCGTCTTCGAGTTCGACGGCGAAACACTCGCAAACTCCCTCGAAAGCCATGCAGACCGTCACGACACGGATATCGATACCGTCCTCGAGGTCTGTAACTACCAGGGACGGGTCGACGACCCGGATTCGCCAGATGCCTTCGTCCCACACTACGAGGAGCCCTACAACATGGGCGACACAGAGGATTTCCCGATGAAGTTCGTCGATCACAAAGACCGACTTGGCCGGGAAGGCCGCTCGGCAAACGTCTGGTGGAGTCTCGAGTACAAGGACGTCAACCCCGGCGATGTGCCCTACACCGACGTGGCGAAGATCAACCCACGTGATGCCCGCGAACGTGGGATCGAAGACGGCGACGAGATCGTCATCAACTCGCCAGTCGGCGAGATTGAAACGGTCGCTGCACTGTTCGAAGGGATCCGTCCGGGGACGGTCGCGAAAACGTGGGGCCAGGGCCACTGGGCCTACGGCCAGCGTGCCTCAGAGGAGATGGGCGAGGAGGCCAAAGGCGGTCACAACAACCGTATCATCGGCGCGGAGTACGACCGACTCAGCGGGAGTTCGGTCTTCTACGGCGACGTACAGGTCGAAATCGAGAAAAAATAACAGCCCCAGACCACCGCCACGAGCCAGGGGGCCACACCGGCCCTGGCCGGTTGTGAGACAAGCGTTTTGGATTGCAGGAATACACTCAACTATGTCACTTACGAACACGAACCCAATGGACGATACGCTCGGCGTCGAGACGGCTTTGAGAGCCGAACAGCGACGCGCAGCGACCTACCGACGACTTGCAGCACTGTATCACCAACCAACGGACTGGCCGCCGGGGCTCCTCGAGGGCGACGAGACTCCCGAATCCGACACCGTCTACATCGACCTCGAGACACTTCGCGAGGCAGTCCCAGAGGACAAGCCACTCCGGTTGGATCACGCCCAGCTGTTCGTCGGCCCGTTCGATCTGGCGGCCCCACCCTACGAGTCGGTATACGTCGACGACGAAACGCGTGTGATGACCGACGCCACCGCGGCCGTCCAGGCCACCTACCTTGAGGCCGGCATCGACATCGATATGGACGAACCAGCAGACCACGTCGCAGCGGAACTCGAGTTCGTCTCGTTGCTCGTCGCGACCGAGTGCGAAGCGCTCGCCGTCGGCGAGTTCGAGGCGGTCGAACACTATCTCGACCGCCAGTATGAGTTTCTTGGCTCCCATCTCGGCCGGTGGATCTCCGAACTGGCGGACAACATCTGCGACCACGCCGACACCGAGTTCTATCGCCTGCTCGCCGAAGAGAGCCAGCGGTTCGTCGAAGCCGACGGCCAATTGCTTGCCGATCGACTCGAGGCCCTCGAGTCGAGCAACGAGGATATAACGGACGTACTCGAAAGGATCACCCATGACAGTCGATGAGAATCAGGTTCGCGAGCGGCTCCGGGCGGTCGAGGACCCCGCCCTCGGCGAGGATGTCGTCTCGCTTGGATTGATCGATGACGTGCGGGTTGACGACGACACGGCCCACGTCTCCGTTGCGTTCAACGCACCGTACGCCAGCGACGAGAAAGCGATGGGCGATCGGATCCGCGAGGAGATCAGAGGGCTCGGCCTCGAGCCGGAACTCGCGATTTCCCGGTCCTGGGAGGATCCGACCAGCCCGCTGCCACGCGTGAGAAATATTGTGCCGGTGGCCTCGGGGAAAGGCGGCGTCGGCAAGACGACGGTTGCGACGAATCTGGCGACGGCGCTTGCAAAAACGGGAGCCCGCGTTGGCTTACTCGATGCCGACATCTACGGGCCGAACGTACCGGCGATGATGGGCATCGAAGCGAAGCCGGGGCTGACCGAGGACGGCGATATCATCCCCCCGGAGGCCGATGGAATCAAACTGATGAGTATGGCGTTTCTGACCGACGACGATACCGATCCGGCGATGCTCCGGGGGCCGATGGTCGACAAACTGCTCTCGGAACTAATCGAGGAGACCGGCTGGGGTGAACTCGATTACCTGCTCGTCGACCTGCCGCCGGGGACCGGTGACGAACAGCTCACGCTGTTACAGAGCGTGCCGGTGACCGCAGCAGTCGTCGTCACGACGCCCGAAGATATCGCCATCGAGGACGTCCGTAAAGGCCTGCGGATGTTCCACGACCGCGGGACGCCGGTTGCCGGTATCGTCGAAAATATGAGCTTCTTCGAGACCCCCGATACCGGCGAGCGCTTTGACATCTTCGGCAGCGGCGGCGGCCAGACCGTCGCCGCCGAGTACGACGTTCCGCTTTTGGCCGAGATTCCGATCGATCCCGAGATCAGAGCCGGCAGCGACGCCGACAAACCCGTCACCGTCTTACAGGGAACCGACGCCGCGACCTACTTCTATGACCTCCGAGATGCCGTGATGAACCAGGTTGGGGCGGTCAACCGCGCGACGGTCGCAGGGCTCGACCCACACGACCCCGAGACACCGGTCGTCCCGGCACCTGAACAGCCATCGCAGGCCGGACACCCACCCGAATCGGGCGAGGGCGGCTGCGGCGGCCGATAATAGTCGGAGGTTACCCCGACCACTCGACGAGTTCGATATCGGTTCCGGTGACACTCGAGGGGAGGTCGCCGATCCGATCGGTGGCGTCGTCGACGAGCGCGGCGGAGAGATAGTACCGACAGGCCTCGAGTTCGGTAACGGGGTCGTCCGCGTCGGCGTTGCCCGGAACGACGTTTCTGATCCGTCGCCACTCGTCGTCGCCGGTGTCGACGAGCAGGTAATACGCCCGAGCGTCGGCTACCGCCTCGAGCAGCGACTCGCGGTCGGTAAGTCGGTCGAGGTCGGCCGCCGCTGGGACCGAGACGTCGTGGTCGTCTTCGGCGTCGACGACGAACGGCACGAGATCGGAACTGACGCTGGTGACAGCCGTCGCGAGCGCGAACTCGCCGTCGTCCTCGTAGGCGTCGCGGTCGAGCGATTCGACGATCGAGAGGTCGTCGGCGAGGACGGCCCCGTAGACGAGGTGGCCGGCCTCGAGGCGGTCGTGAAACGGCGGTTGGGTGTGGTCGTCGGTCATTCCGTTTACCGACTCACCGACCGCGA
>LKMJ01006088.1_pt1 | contig 11380 bp, 9 predicted proteins | sample 643391 | NCBI WGS metagenome assembly LKMJ01 (sample SAMN04112250, study PRJNA286221) | soda lake metagenome | biome: soda lake; feature: Kulunda Steppe; material: water; isolation source: sample PL-Br10 brine of Picturesque Lake | place: Russia: Kulunda steppe | collected 2010-07
GAACTCGTCGGGCGTGCCGTCGGCGTACTCGTGAAGTCCTTCCCGGAGCGCCTCGGGCGGTTCCCAGTCCGGGTTCCCGCTGACCATATCGATGACGTCCCTGTCGGCCTCGCTGGCGTATCTCATCACGTAGAAGAACGGTGGCGTGTCGTCGTCCATACAGAGACGTGCGTGCGGTGTCACCCTATCTCTTTTGCTGTGGCCGCCTCCAGCACCGGTTTGAATGGGTGTCTCACCACTCCCACTCTTTGGCCGTCTCGACGAACGCTTCGACCGATTCGACTGGCGTGTCTTTGTGGACGCCGTGACCGAGATTCAGGATGTGACCCTCCGGCCCCGCAGCCTCGATGATTGCTTCCGTTTTCTCCCTCACGAACTCGGGGTCGCTGTAGAGATAGGAGGGGTCGAGGTTGCCCTGCACGGGGGTGTCTCCTAACTCCTCACGGGCGGCGTCCATCTCGACGGTCCAGTCCAGGCTGACCGCGTCGGCACCGCTTTCCTCGAGCAGATCGAGGCGGCCGTTCATCCGCCGGACGAACACGATCGTCGGCACGTCGAGGTCGGCGAGAATCTCCTGGTGGAGGGGTTGCAGGAACTCCCGGTAGTCCTCGGTCGTCAACTCACCGGCGTAGGTGTCGAACAGCTGGACGACGTCCGCGCCGTTGTCGACCTGGAACTGCAGGTACTCGCGGACGACCTCCGCAAAGGACTGGAGGAGGGTCCGGAACGCCTCGGGGTGGCGCGCACGGAGCTTTCGCAGGGGGAGGTGTGTTCGACTCGGCTGGCCCGCCACGGCGTAGGAGGCGAGCGTGAACGGCCCGCCAGCGAAGCCGATGATGGCGGTTTCGTCGCCGACGCTGTCGTTTAGCCGTCGGAGCAGTGCGCCGACGTAATCCAGCTCCTCGCGCACGTCGTCGAAGGTGCGGTCGGTGTCCTCGGGCCCCTCGATGGGGTTCTCGACGACGGGGCCGACGCCGCTCTCGATGTGATAGGACAGCCCGAGCGGTTCGAGCACCGTCAGGATGTCGGAGAACATCACCAGTCCGTCGGGACGGTAGTACTCCCAGGGCAGGAGTGTAATTTCCTCGGCGACCTCGGGCGTTTTGATCGCTTCGAGAAAGCTGTACTCGTCGCGTATCTCGCGGTACTCGGGGATGTGTCGGCCGGCCTGTCGCATCATCCAGACAGGTGGTCGTTCGGTCCGCTCACCGCTGGCCGCGCGAACGAGGAGATGATCCATTACCCGGCAGTTTGGTCAGCGGGCGTTAAGCGTTTGCGAACTCCCGTGGGAGCTGTCTCGCCTGCCCGAAGCAGTACGCCTTCCCGAGCAAACCGGGCCCGCGGAGAGAAACCAATATACGGCCTGTCTCCGATACTGTACATGTTCTGTGGAACGAGTCCTGTTTGTGAGTGCGTGGCTGTTCGCTGTCACCCATCTCGATACGTTACTCGTCATCGGCGCGTTTTGCGCCGACAACGACTACCGGCACCGCGAAGTGCTCCTCGGCCATTACGTCGGTTTCGGTGTCGGACTCGCCGCGGCCGTCGTCGGCGCGATCGTCGCCGCCGAACTCTTCCAGGAGTGGACGTTTCTGCTGGGTGTCGTCCCCCTCTGCCTGGGACTGTGGGGATTGCTCCGCCGCCCGCCGGAAACGACAATCGAACGGTCGCCGGTTGTGCCGAACTCGCTCGGCCGTGTTGGCGTGGTCACCGCCGCGGGAATCGGCCTCAGCGGCGAAAACATCGCGATCTTCGTCCCGTTTTTTGCTGAGCTTTCGCTCTCCGAGTTGACGCTCGTCGTCCTCGCATACATGGTCGGTGCTGGACTCGTGTTTCTCACCGCGCTCCTGGCCGTGACCCGCGTCACTGTCGATGGAATTCCTGACTGGCTCGACCGGTGGTTAGTCCCCTCCGTGCTCGTCGTTGTCGGCGGGTATGTCATCGTAACCGGATGGTTCGTAGCTTGAGAGTTTTGACCGAATCAGTCGGTCCCTCTCGTGTCTTAACCAACAACGAGCAGACAAATATCGCTGTTTTGCTGTCTTCGGTAAGCGTTGGCGTTCCTTCCGACTGGCCGCGTCGTTCCTTCTTACTGGCCGGAAGGTTCAAATTCTAGTGCGTGTGACTATCAAACATGGGGGAGAGGGTCCTGTTACCACTCGACGGAAAGGAACACGGGAGAAATGCATACGAGTTCGCAACAGAGCTGTTTCCCGGCAGTACGTTCGTGCTGTTGCACGTGATCAATCCATCAGACGCGAGCGTCACCGTCGACGGAACAATGCCAAGTTTTCCGGAGGGCTGGTACGACCAGCAACGGACCCAGGCAAAGAACGTGTTCAAAGATATCGAGAATCTTGCGGCGAGGGACGGCATTGAAACCGATCAGGTCATCGAACTCGGCAAGCCAGCGCGGAAGATACTCGACGTCATCGAGGCGGAGGATATCGATCACGTGGTGATGGCGACCCACGGCCGCCAGGGCGTCTCGCGACTGCTACTCGGGAGCACCGCGGAGACGGTGGTCCGGTGTTCGTCCGTTCCCGTCACGATTGCGCCCTAGGGAGAGAGCTCACTTACCGTTCGCCATCCCCAAACGACGGTGACCGAAGTATCGCTCGCGCTCTGCTCCGCCATCCGACACAACGCCGCGCCCGCTCCGCCAGGATTTTCGCCCGCCAGTTATGAATTGCGAGCGAGCAAATGTGTAAGGACTTAGTAGATGGACGGACGAGTTGATTTCAATATGAACGTCGAAGATGTCATGACGAGCCGTGAAGATGTCGTCACTGTCGAAGTCCCCGGGACACGTGACGACGCCCTCGAATACCTCCAGAACAGGCGGTTCTCCTCAGTTCCTGCAATCAAGGAGACAGACGACGGTGAACAGTTTCGGGGCATCGTTTCCCGGAGTTCGCTCATCAAACGCCCCGACGAGGACCAGCTCGCCCTGCTCGCCGAGGACGTGCCCGGAACCACAGCGGAGGAGTCGGTTGCAGCGGTGGCCGACCTGATGCTCCGGGAGGGCGAACGCCGGATTCCAGTGCTCGATGGCGACGAACTCACGGGTATCGTGACGGTGACCGATATCGTCCGCGCAATCGCACGAGGGGAAGTCGAAGAGACGGTCGAAGTCGGGACCGTCTCCGGGGAGAAGGTCAACTGTATCTACAGCGGTGCGCCGCTGACCGTCGCCGAGCGCGAACTCGCCTACGCGAGAGTTCCCTACGCGGTCGTGCTCGACGACGACGGCGAGATGACCGGCATGCTGACAGAGGTCGACATCATCGACGTCGCCCGGGTCGTCGAAGGTGAGGAGGACACCGGTGAGAGTCTCGCCAGCGACGACAGCGACTGGAAGTGGGAATCCGTCAAGGCGGTCGGCAACAGCTACATGCCGACGCGAAACGTCGAGATTCCGAACGGGCCCGTCGAGGAGTTCATGACCGCGAACGTCATCTCGGTGAGCACCAAACGACCAGTGAAAGAGGTCGCTCAACTGATGATCGAGAACGACATCGAACAGATACCCATCGCGAGCGGCGGCCGCCTCACCGGTATCGTGCAAGACATGGATCTGTTGGAGGCGATCCGATGACCGACGAGGGCGACCGCCTGGCCGAACTCGCCAAACGCCGGGGCTTTTTCATCCAGAGCAGCGGCGCGTACGGCGGCGTCGCCGGCTTCTACACCTACGGCCCGCAGGGCGCAGCGCTCAAAGACAACGTCGAAGCCGCCTGGCGCGACCGCTACGTCACCCGCGAGGGCCACATGGAGATCGACGCCCCGACAGTGATGCCCGAGGCCGTCTTCGAGGCGTCGAGCCATCTCGAGACGTTCACCGACATGCTCGTCGAGTGCGCCGAGTGCGGCGACAGCCACCGCGCCGACCACCTCGTCGAGGACGACCCCGACTCCGAGGTTGAGGACGCTGAGGCACTCCCCAACGAGGAGGTCGGCGAACTCATCGCGGAGTACGACATCGACTGCCCGACCTGTGGCGCTGCACTCGCCGAGGAGCCGGTGACGGATTTCAACCTGATGTTCGAGACGAACATCGGTCCCGGTAGCTCCTCGCCGGGCTATCTGCGCCCCGAGACCGCACAGGGCATCTTCGTCGACTTTCCCCAGTGGGCCGAGTACGCCCGCAACCAGCTTCCCTTCGGCGTCGCACAGATCGGCAAGGCCTACCGCAACGAGATCAGTCCCCGGAAGTCCATCATCCGCGTCCGGGAGTTCACGCAGGCCGAACTCGAACACTTCATCGACCCCGACGAGGACGAGCCACCCCTCGAGCGCGTCGAGGACGTGGTGATTCCGCTGTACTCGGCGACCGAGCAACAGGCCGACGACGGCGGTGTCCGGGAGATGACGGTTCGGGAGGCCGTCGACGAGGGCGTCCTCGGGAGCGACTGGATCGCCTACTACCTCGGCCTCTCGAAACGCTGGTACGAACGCATCGGCGTCGACATGGACCGCTTTCGGTACCGCCAGCACCTCTCTGGCGAGCTCTCACACTACGCCTCCGAGTGCTGGGACGCCGAAGGTGAACTCGGAGGAGATTGGGTCGAACTGACCGGCTTCGCGACGCGGGGTTCCTACGACCTCGACAAACACGCGGAGCACTCCGGCGAGGAGTTCTCGGTGTTCAAGCAGTACGACGAGCCTGTCACCGTCGAGCGACCGACAGTCGATCCCGAGATGAGCTACCTCGGTCCAGAGTTCGGCGGCGCTGCCGGCGATATCGTCGACGAACTCGAGTCACTCGCCGGACGCGACCCCGACGCCTTCGAGGGTGACACTGTCACCGTCGACGTCGACGGCGAGAGTCACGATATTCCCGTCGAGAAAACCGGTTTCGCCGTCGAAGAGGTGACCGAGTCCGGCGAGCACGTCACGCCACACATCATCGAGCCCTCCTTCGGTGTCGGTCGCCTCGTCTACACCGTCCTCGCCCACAGCTACCGCGAGGACGAGGTCGACGGCGAAGCACGCACGAGACTGGCGATGCCGCCCGAAGTCGCGCCGACGACCGTCGGTGTCTTCCCGCTGATGGACAAGGACGGTCTCGGCGAGCGAGCACGCGAGCTGGCGAGCGAGCTTCGGGAAGCCGGCCTCGAAGTCACCTACGACGATTCGGGCGCAATCGGACGGCGGTACCGACGACAGGACGAGGTCGGCACGCCGTTCTGTGTCACCGTCGACTACGAGACGCTAGAGGAAAAGACAGTTACCGTCCGCGAGCGGGACAGTACAGAACAGACGCGAGTACCAGTGTCGGAAGTCACAGAGACGCTGCAGGCGCTCCGTGACGGCGAGAAACAGTTTGCCGACCTCGAGTAGGCCCAAAAAAGAATGGACACGACGACAGTCGGACGAGTGCAGACCGTGCTACTGGACGGAGAGCTCGGGCGACGGCTCGTTCACGCGAGCGGCGCCGTCCTGCCGGGGCTGTATCTGGCTGCTCTCACGACGTGGACCCAGACACAGGCGCTGTTCGTCGTCGGCGCAGTCGTCGCAGTCGTACTCGAGATACTGCGACACTCGGGGAAAATCAACTGGCGGATTTACCAGTATCTCACCCGCGAGTACGAGCAGGAGACTGTCGCGGGCTACGTCCTGTACATGCTCTCCAGCGCGGCGGTCGTACTCGTCTTCGAGCCAGCAGTCGCCATCCCGGCTGTCCTGATGTTGATGCTCGGTGACCCGATAAGTGGGATGACCGCCGGCGACGAGTTCCGACAGGTGAAACAGCCCCACTCGCTCGCCACGATGTTCGTCGTCAGTGCGGCAATTGCGACACCGTTTCTCCACGAAACGCCACTCGCCATCGTGTTGGGCGGACTCGGCGGAATGATCGCCGACGGCGTGAAACCGATCGTCCGCGGGCACGTCATCGACGACAATCTCACTATCCCGCCAGTTGCAGCAGCACTGATGGTACTCGGTATCGAGTTGACGGCGATACTGTGAGTTGCAGGATATGACGGCGATACTGTGAGTTGCAGGATATGACGGCGATGCTGTGAGTTGCAGGATATGACGGCGATGCTGTGAGTTGCAAGGTAGTCATCAAACAGGTTCGTTACCGGCCGATATTCACGCTTTTATAATACCGGCTGCCTTAGACAGAGATACATGAGGCTGATCGAGCGTGGGTCGGGGTCACCCCGAATCGCTATCGTCGGCGGAATTCACGGTGATGAACCAGCAGGCGAGCGCATCGTCGACCAACTGGCCGAGGAGGTAACAGTTGACGACGGGACGTTACAGCTCGTCGTTGCCAACGAACCGGCACTCGACGCTGGCAAACGCTATACTGACACAGATCTCAACAGAACTTTTCCAGGCGATATCGAGAGTGACGACTACGAGACTGCACTTGCACCGCGACTGACCGCGATTCTCGAGGGTGCGGACGCGGTGCTCGCACTGCATACCTCCCACAGCGCACCACCCCCCTTCGCTATCTACAGCGAGCTCACCGAAACTGTGCGAAAGAGCGTCACCGGCATGCCCGTCGAGTACGTCGTCGACGCAGCCTACCTCCGGGACACGACGCTCGATTCGATGCTCGAAAACACGATCAGCCTCGAAACCGGGCACCAGGGGAGTGAGGAAGCCGTCGAGTTCGGCCTCGAAGCGGTGCGTGACTTCCTGCGCGTCCACGGTATCTTGCAGGACGAACCACCCACGTTCACGGAGACGACAGTCGTGAAAGTCGAAGAGGAGGTCCCCAAAGGCGAGGGAGAGCCGGAAGTGTTCTACCGCAACTTCGAGGAGATTCCGGTCGGAGAGGTCTTCGCCAGAGACGACGTCTACACCCACCGCGTGAAAAGCGAAGGTACGGTCCCAGTGCTCGCCAGCGAACGAGGATACGAGGATATTTTCGGTCTCTATGGCCGCGTTACCGGGAAAATAGAGCCGTAGCGACGGGAAAAACGCGAGCAAGTCGTAGCGACGAGAAAGGCGAGACAGGCCTCCAGTGGACAGTATCACTTCCACCACGCTACGCGAACGCTTAACCACGGGGACGGACAATCACACAACGAATGGCAGCGACGGACGCCGACCAAGAGCCTGAAACGATTTCCCGCCCACTCGTGACGCCGGAGTTCTTAGAGCGCCGCGAGTACCAGATGACGCTGGCCGAGCGTGCGCTCGATACCCATACGCTGGTCTGTCTCCCCACTGGTCTGGGGAAGACCACCGTCTCCCTGCTCGTGACGGCACACCGTCTCCACGAGGTGGGCGGGAAATCGCTCATGCTCGCCCCCACCAAACCGCTGGTCACCCAGCATTGCGAGTTCTACCGCGAGGCTCTCGAGGTCCCCGACGACGAGATTGTCGTCTTCACCGGTGAGGTGCGACCCGACGACCGGGCAGCGCTCTGGGAGGACGCACAGATCGTGATTGCGACACCCCAGGTCGTCGAGAACGACCTCGTGGGCAACCGCATCTCGCTTGCTGACGTAACACACTGCACGTTCGACGAGTGCCACCGCGCGACCGGCGACTACGCCTACAACTACATCGCCGAGCGCTACCACGAGGACGCCGACAACCCCCTCGTGACGGGGATGAGCGCCTCTCCAGGCGACGACGAGGAGGCCATCCTCCAGGTCTGTGTCAACCTCGGTATCGAGAACGTCGAGGTGATGACCGAATCCGACGCCGACGTCGACGAGTTCACCCACGACACCAGCGTCGAGTGGAAACGCATCGAACTCCCCGAGACCGTCGAGGAGATCCGCGACGCGATCGAGCAGGTCGTCGAGGACCGGATGGGGAAACTCAAGCAGTTGGGCGTCACCGGGTCGACGAACGCCAACGTCTCCGAGCGCGAGATCCAGAAGATCCAGGGGAAGGTCCAGCAGTTGATGAACAGCGACGATTCGGCGGGGTACAAGGGGATGAGCGTGCTCGCTGAAGTCCGCAAACTCCGGACCGCACTGACCTACGTCGAGACCCAGAGCGTCGAGTCCTTCCGGCGATACATGGACCGCCAGCGCGAGGCCGCCCGCTCCTCGGGGGCCTCCAAGGCCGACCAGCGGATGGTATCCGACCCCAACGTCAAAAGGGCTGTCCGCCTCGCCGAGGAGTACGACGATCTCCACCCGAAGTTCAGGCGAGCACGGATGCTCATCGCCGAGACGCTTGGCATCAACGACGGCGAGCGCGTCATCGTCTTCACCGAATCCCGTGACACCGCCGAAACGCTGACCGATTTCCTGAGTGAACACTTCTCTGTCGAGCGGTTCGTCGGTCAGAGCGACACCGACGGGAGCGACGGGATGAGCCAGACCCAACAGCAGGACACGCTGGAGCGCTTTCGCGCCGGCGAGTTCGAAGTGCTCGTCTCTACCTCCGTCGCCGAGGAAGGGTTAGATGTCCCGGAAGTCGATCTCGTGCTCTTTTACGAACCAGTTCCGACCGCCATCCGCTCGATCCAGCGCAAGGGCCGGACTGGTCGCCAGACCGAGGGTCGCGTGGCGGTGCTACTGGCCGAGGACACCCGCGACGAGGCCTACTTCTGGAAGGCCAGACAGGACGAAAAACAGATGGAAAACGAGCTCCGCCTGCTCAAAGACGCCGCCGGGGACATCGAGTCACGGCTCCGGACGCAGATGGGACTAGAGGGCGTTCCAGTGGAAGCGGAGGGGGCAGGCACCGATGAGAGTGACACGGAAACGAGCGAAACCGGAGACGCTGACGACGGAAATGATGCCACCGAGGCATCCCCGACACGGAACCAATCCAGCCAGCAAGCCGCCGATGACGACGACGGACAGGCGGGTCTCGACGCCTTTTCGAGTTCCAGCAGTTCGGCATCGAAAGAAGAGGATGACGATCCGCCGGAGAGTAGAGACGACGGTTCAGGAGCGACGAAAACTGAGGAGGAAGCCGTCGTCGCCGAGGCCGGTATCGATGGAACTGATGGTGACGAGGATTCCGAGAAGCCCACAGAAATCGTCATCGACCAGCGGGAACTCGACTCGGCGATTGCTCGGGACCTCTCGACGCGCGAGGGTATCCAGACGCGACTCGAGACGCTCGAAGTCGGCGACTACGTCCTCTCGGACCGCGTGGTCGTCGAGCGAAAGACCGTCGAGGACTTCCTCGAGACGCTCGTCGGTGGCGACCGCTCGATGTTCGAGCAATTGGGTGACGCCAGCCGTCACTACGGCCGCCCAGTGGTCGTCATCGAGGGCGAGAACCTCTACGGTAAACGGAACATCCATCCCAAGGCGATACACGGCGCGCTCGCCTCGCTTGCGGTCGATTTCGGCGCCAGCGTGATGCAGACGACTGGTGAAGAGGAGACGACGGACCTACTGGAAGTGGTCGCGAGTCGCGAGCAGGAGGATCAAAAGCGCGAGGTGAGCGTCCACGGCGAGAAACAGTCGAAGACGCTCGCCGAACAACAGGAGTACGTCGTCGCCTCCATCGCCGAGGTCGGTCCCGTGACTGCTCGCTCCCTGCTCCGGGAGTTCGGGAGCGTCGAGGACGTGATGACCGCCGACACCGAGGACCTGATGGAAGCCGAGGGCGTTGGCGAGGTGACCGCCGAGCGGGTCCGCGAGGTCGTGACGAGTTCCTACACCGGACAGTAGCTCTCTGGTCAGGGAGACGCTGATACCCCTTCTAGAAGACTCGTGAACTACGTCTCGTAGTGGCTTACCCGTGTCTCGCTATCGCTCGTTTCGAGTCTCATCCCGTCTTCAGCAACGTAGACATCCCCGTCGAATACATCCGATGCCCGTTGTCGCATCCGCTCAGTATCACGATACGGAAGTAAATGTGTCAGAACCAGCGTGTCGACGTTCGCAGACGAAGCGATCTTTCCTGATTCCTCTGGGTCGCAGTGTGTTCGACCGAGATTGTTACGCTGTTCGTCACTCATCGGCTGGGTTAACCGGTCCCAGACGAGACCCTCCCGCTCGGGAGGGGTTTCGGAGGTCGGGCCGACACAACAGTCCTGAATCAGCACGTCCGCACCGCTTGCAAACTCACCTAACTCCGGAATCATTCGAGTGTCTCCCGAGAAAACAACAGTTGCACCGGTGTCGGTTTCCTCGAACCGATACGCGTACGTTTCTATCGAGTGGTCTACCTCCATCGCGGTAGCACGCCATCCGTCAGCGCAGATAGTCGACCCATCAGTCGTCTGTTCCCACTCAGTTGCGTAGATTCCGGGCTCCGGATAATCGAATCGACTCCGATACTCCAAGTCGTCCTCGTACACCGAAAAGAGCGACTCCAGAAGTGTCTCTGTTTCTGGCGGCCCATACAGCTGTAACGATTCACGGCCGAGGGACCAGCCCGCGATGGCGAAGTTAAAAAAGTCAGCATTATGATCGAGGTGATGATGAGTGAAAAAGAGCGTCTCGATATCTTGCGGTGGGATTTCGTACTGTATCAGCCGGTGGACAGTACCGGGCCCACAGTCGACCAAGAGGGGTTCATCATCGACGTGAAAGACGAGACTCGTGCCTTTTCGTTCGAGTAACGGAATCGGACTACCAGTTCCCAGTACTGTGATATCCATTCGTTTTGCTCACCGGCCAAATGGTTCCAGTCGTAAGTACAAAAAGCGTGTGGCAGGCGTCTGACAGACTCTCGGAACTAGGAGTGGCTCGTTCCGAAGGAGCGTTCTCAGACCGAACAGTTCTGAATGGCGGCGAAAATCGCTCAGCAACTTTCGAACGATTATAAAGACTGCGCGTTGTCGGTTCGCCGGCCAGTGGTTTTAAGACACCAGGTAGAGAATCGGATGAGTATGTCAAAAAACATCACACGACGTGGGTACATCGCTGCAGCAGGCGGAGCGACTGTAGCCGGAGTAGCAGGATGTACAGGATTGACCTCGGACGACGACGACTATCCAACGCAGTCGATCGAGATGCGCATACCGTTCCCGGAGGGCGGCGGGACCGATCTGGAATCGAGAGTGTTGGCAGACCACCTCGAAGATGTTCTCGACGTATCGATTGCACCGACAAACGAAGGCCAGGCAGGCGGTGCCGTCATGTATCAGCAGTTGAACGGCGAAGATGCAGACGGCTATACGCTCGGTACATTTTTCTTCCCGTTAACACACACGCTTCCGGAAGTGATCGGTGATTTCGACTACGACCCAGATGAGTTCACGTATCTCGCTCAGTACTCACAGAACACGTTCAACATCATGACCGGATACGATTCCGAGATAGAAACGTTTCCGGATATCATCGAGAAAGCCGAAGAGGGCCCGATATCGATAGCGTTTACTGGTCCTGTCGCGCCAGTGGCGATTCCGATCCTCCAAATTCAAGAGGAGCTGGATATCGAATTCGACCCGGTGTTCGTCGGCGGCGGGGAAAACCTGGCAACGGAAGCA
>LKMJ01006089.1_pt1 | contig 11380 bp, 10 predicted proteins | sample 643391 | NCBI WGS metagenome assembly LKMJ01 (sample SAMN04112250, study PRJNA286221) | soda lake metagenome | biome: soda lake; feature: Kulunda Steppe; material: water; isolation source: sample PL-Br10 brine of Picturesque Lake | place: Russia: Kulunda steppe | collected 2010-07
AACGGCACGCCAAGGTCCGCGATCTCGCTCATGGCCGTGGTGACTGCCTCGGGCACCGCGCAGTTGATCAGCACGCCCTGGGCGCCCACGGCCACCACTTCACGAGCCGCTTCGGCAAGAGACTCGCCGGAGCGCAGGCGTGTGCCATCCCCGTCGTCCACCGTGAACGCCGTCCAGACCGGTAGATTGCTCTCCACCCCGGCGATCGTCGCGGCACGGGCCTCACGGGCGAGGGACATGGTTTCGCACAGGAAAAGATCGACCCCCTCGGCCTGCGCCTCGACCATCTGGCGATAGTCGGCAAGACAGGTTTCGTCGTCCGGCGCCACGTCGGGGCGATAGCTCGCCACCAGCGGCGGCAGGCAACCGGCAATCCGTACCCCCTGCTGACCGGTTTCCTGGCGGGCCTTACGGGCCGCATCCAGCGCCGCGGCGTGCAGGGAATGGAACAGATCAGGCTCGCCGTCACGAGCCAGACGCCGCGGCGTAGCGCTGTAGGTATTGGCGGTGATGACCTGAGCGCCGGCCTCGATGAAATCGCGATGGGCCGCGACCACCAGCTCCGGCTCTTCCAGCATCACCTGGGCGGACCACAGCGGTGATGCCGGGCGGCTGCTGCGCCGCCGCAGCTCCTGCCCCATGCCACCGTCCAGTACCACGACCCGATTGCCTTGAGCATTCACCATTAAAGTATCCCCTTGTTTCCTCAAAAGCTGTCGACCCCGGCGGGGCCCGCTCGCCCCGAGGGTGACCGCCTCACCTTACGCACAAGGGGCAGGCTCCGAAAATAGCGCCGCACCCCGAAGCCGACGAAATTGGAGCCGCCGCGGACCCCGTCGAACAGGCCGAAGACGCCGGAGCGGTGGTGGATGCGCACGAATCCACTCCAGGCCCGTCCCGGGGGCTTGCCCTCCAACTCCAGCAGCAGGTAGTTGAGCAATCGGGTGGATGCTTTCTCGTCGTCCTTATCCCCACGGGGCTCGATGGGGGGCTCCTCGGTCGCCCAGGACAGCCCCTCACCGAAGGCCGCCCGGGTATCCAGCCAGCGATCCCAGGGGAAGCGGGTCCAGCGCGCAACCAGGACGCCGTTGATCTCCCCATGGCGCTGCAGACCGGTGTGCCGGACCAGCTGCCCCTCCACCTCCAGGTCCAGGCCGCCGCGGCGGGCGAAGCGGGTACCGTAGGCCACGCTCAGCAGATAGCTCTCCTGCCGGCTGGCGGAGGCCCGACTGATGATATGAACCAGCCGGTTCTGGGCGCTCTGGCCGACGTAGAGCGCCACATAGGAGCGGTTGTCACCGGTTCCCGCCGGCTCTGCCCGCTCCATGGCCGCAGACGACGGGCCCGCAAGGACCAGGATCAGGGTGACAAGAGCGAGCCGGCCTCCGCTCATAACGATCACACCTTTGCGCCCGCACGACTCCGCACCCCCCAATGTAGCCCAGCGCTCCCCCGCCCTCGCCGCGGCGCGGTGCGAGCCGTTACCCTGTCCGCCATGAACCGCCAGCCTGCCTCACGGAGATCCGGATGCGCTTGCTGCTGAGCCTCGCTGCGGCGGCCGGTCTGATCTACGTCGGCTTCGGCGCGCTGCTTTTCTTCGCGCAGGAGCGGATGGTCCACCTGCCGCAGATCCCTTCCCGCGAGCTGCAATCCGCCCCGGCGGACCGCGGCTGGGACTATCAGGATCTGGCCATCCCGAGCACCGACGGGGTCACCCTGCACGGCTGGCGCATCCCGGCTGATAGCCCGCGCGGGGTGGTGGTGTTCTTCCACGGCAACGCCGGGAACATCTCCCACCGCCTGGACACGATCGCGATCCTCCGCGATCTGGGGCTGGATGTGATCATCTTCGACTACCGCGGGTACGGGCAAAGCGAAGGCAGCGCCCACGAGGCGGGGCTGCACGAGGATGCCCGTGCGGTGGCCCGGTGGGTGCGCGAGGAACTGGGCGTGCCCGGAGAGCGGATGGTCTTCCATGGCCGCTCGCTGGGCGGCGCCCTGGCGGCCAGCGCGGCGCGCCACACCAGCCCGGCGGCGCTGATCCTGGAGTCGAGCTTTACCTCGGCCGAGGCGGTGGCCCGCGATCTCTATCGGTTCTACCCGACCCGCTGGCTGACGCGGCTCGAATACGCCACCGCCGATTATCTCGCCAAGACCCGGGCACCGGTGCTGATCGTCCACAGCCGTGACGATGAGATCATCCCCTACCACCACGCCCGCTCCCTGCGCGAGGCCGCCCCGGGCGAGGCGCAGCTGCTCACCATCCGCGGTGACCACAACACCGGTTTTCTCACCAGCGGCCAGGCGTATCGCGACGGGCTGCGGCAGTTCCTGGACCAGCACCTGCCGTGACCCGACCGGCCCGAGGCACCCCCAGGGGGTATTAGGGGCGCTCCCCGGGGGTATCCAGCCAGGGCCAGGTGCGATCCGCACCCGAGCTGGCCCGCATCAGCACCACGGGGCGGGCCACGTAGAGCGCCAGCATCGACAGGACTAGAATGATCAGCGAGTAGCCGCCGCCGAATCTGAACGAGGGCAAAGAACCATGAAGGCAGTAGACGGCAAGGTCATCGTCATCACCGGGGCCGCTGGAGGCATCGGCGAGGCCACGGCACGCCACCTCCACGCCCAGGGGGCGCGCCTGTTGCTCACCGACCGGGAACTCGATGGTGTGCAGCGGCTGGCCGCGGAGTTGGGAGAAGGCACCGCCGCCATGGCGGTGGACGTCTCCAGCCAGGCCGACAACGAGGCCATGATCCGCGAGGCCGAGTCGCAGTTCGGGGCCATACACGGGGTCTTTCTCAACGCCGGCATCGAGGGTCGGGCCGGTCCGCTGGAAGCGGCGGATGACAGCGTCTGGGAGCAGGTGCTGGCGGTCAACGTGCACGGCGTCCGCTACGGCATCCAGGCCGCCCTGCCCGCTCTGCGCCGCGCCGGTGGCGGCAGCCTCCTGATCACTTCGAGTGTCGCCGGCGTGCGCGGCGTCGCCGGGCTGAGCCCCTACGTCAGCAGCAAGCACGCGGTCATGGGCCTGATGCGCACCGCCGCGGCTGAGCTCGGCGCCGAGGGGATCCGGGTCAACTGCGTGAACCCGGGCCCGGTGGACAACCGGATGATGCGCTCGATCGAGGATCAGGTCAGCCCCGGGCACGGCGACGAGGTCAAGCAGGGGTTCACGGCGCGCATCCCGCTCGGGCGCTACGTCAACAACGACGAGGTCGCCGCCGTGGCGGTCTTCCTGCTCTCCGATGCGGCCTCGGGGATCACCGGGTCCAATTACATGGTCGACGGCGGGATGACTGCCCACTGACCGGCCACGCGTGGGCCGCCCACCCGGGTGGCCCGCGTGTCTTACGGCGCCGTGGCCAGGAGCAGCCACACCACGCCGACCGCCACCGCGGCGGCGACGGCGGCACGGTAGAGCGGCGCGATCCAGGGCGGTGCAAAGCCGTTGCGCTTATAGCCGCTGATCATGGCCATGAGCAGCCGCTCACCACGCACCCAGCGGTACACCGCGATGGCCACCACGTGGAGGGTGACCAGGATCAGCAGCAGGTCAAAGGTGCGGCTGTGCAGCCGGGTCATGGTCCGCTCCATGTCGGAGCCGACCCAGCCGGTCAGCGGGCCGCTGCGCAGGATGTCGTCGGTGGCGAACAGCCCGGACACCGCCTGGACCAGCACCACCGCCAGAAGCACGACCACCGCCCAGCCGCCCAGCGGGTTGTGGCCACGACTCGGGGTGCGGTCGCGCCACCAGTCCCGGAGGTAACGGGCAATGGTCCGTGGACCGGCCAGAAAATCGCCGAATCGGGCCGTCTCGCTCCCGAACCACCCCCACAGAAGCCGGAACAGGACCAGGGTGATGACCGCATAGCCGCTCCACTGATGCAGATCCCAGCCCGACAGCCCCTGCTCCGCGCTGTACCAGGACAGCCCCAGCGCCACCACCAGGGCCCAGTGGAAGAGCCGTGTGGGTAGATCCCAAACCAGAACCCGCTGTTCTCCGCTCATCATCCCCTTCCATGCGCGGGTGACTCGGGCGCCCACCGCTGATCCGGCGCCTCTTGAGGGGTGTCCAGACTAGCGTCTCACCGCCTACCTGTCAGGCCCCGCGGTGTTTGATCCAGCCCCAACCACCGACTACGCTTGGTCGGGTGCTGCCAAGCAACGGATCCATCGGGGCCCACTTCCCTGGACCCGACTAGCGCGAAAGGAGGTGCCATGATGCGCAGACTGCTCTCCACCACCCTGGCCATCGCAACCGGATGCCTGCTGGCCACCGGTGCCGTGGCGCAATCGGACGAGGACCAGATCGACTACCGGCAGGCCGTGTTCACCCTGATCGGCGCCAACTTCGGCCCGATGGGCGACATGGCCGAGGGTGAGATCGACTATGACGCCGAGCAGTTCGCCCGCAATGCGGCCCGCGTCGCGGATCTCAGCCGCATGGCCAAGGAGGGTTTCGAGGGCGGCCCTCACGATGGGGACACCGATGCCAAGCCGGCCATCTGGGATGAGTGGGACCGCTTCTCCGAGGGCATGACCAATTTCGAGTCCGCCGCCCAGGAGCTTGCCGAGGCCACCGAAGGGGGGGATCGCGAACTGGCGGATGTTCAGGATCGCTTCATGCAGGTCGCTGAAGCCTGCCAGAGCTGCCACGACAACTACCGGGACAACTGATCCCCGGATGATGGATCAGGGGCGCCACTCCAGGCGCCCCGCCCCTTCGCAACCAGGACGGAAACGCGCCAGGCATGGCTCTGATCCCTTCTCGATACCGGCCACGTCTGGGCGTCGGGGCTTTGCTGCTCCTGAGCATCGCCTCGCTGCTCGCCGCGCTGATCACCATTCACATCATCGGCGGCTACATCCTGCTCGATCGCCAGCAGGCCCATGATCAGCGGGTCAATGCGGCGTTGGTCGAAGGCGTGCGGGCCGAACTGCGCGCCGGCTACGCCGATCTTGAGCGGTTTCTGGAGGCTGGCGAGGACCGCTACCGTCAGGCCCACGAACGGGCCCGCCAGATCATCGAGGCGCAGGGGATTGAGGAGGTCGACCTGGATGCCCTGGCGGCACGTCTGGGCCAGGCCCTGGGCGACCCGGTGCATCTTTATATCGTCGACCCGGAGCTGCGCATCACCCGGACGACCTTCGAGCCCGACCAGGATCTGGATTTCACCATGGAGGGGATGGAGGACGCCCGCGGCATGCTCGAGAGCGCGCTGGCGCAAGAGCAGGTTTTCATTGGGCCGCCCACCCTGGAGCTGGTCAGCCGGGAGTTCCGCTTTTACACCTACGGCCCCCTGGGTGATGAGGGCTACGCGCTGGAGCTCGGGTTCAGCCCTGACTTCATCGATGAGGTCTTTCGGGGCATGGAGCGGCGCATGGAGCAGCGGACCCCGTATGAGGGTGAGCTCTTCTTCCTGGTCAACGGCCAGTGGCTGATCCCCCTGGGCCTGGATCCGGACCTGGGCGGGCTCGACAAGGCCGAGGCCTTCGTGCAGAGCCAGGTCCAGCTCGACGAACACACCCGCCACTCCCTGGAAGCGGTGGAGCGCCGTGGTGTCTACCGGCCGCAGAATGCCGACGAGCCCGGCACTTACTACGCCTGGCTGAACCGCATCGATCTCGACGAGGACGGCCACCACCTGGACATCCTGGCCCGCCTGGAGATGGAGCAATCCGCCTCCGAGGACGTGCGCCGCGTCTGGATCGCCGTGCTGGCGGGGACCGGCGGGTCCATCGTGCTTGCCACCGTGCTTTTTCATCAGATCGCACGCCGGCTGCTGGTCTTTCCGCTACGCCGGACGGCGCAGGCGGCAGCCGCCCGGCGCCCCATCCCCATCCACGGCCCGGTGGCGTGGCTGCGCGAACTGCGACTGCTGGCCCGACAGATCAACCGCGGGCTGGCCCACAGCCACCGCGAACTCGCGGCCCTGAATCGGCAGGCCCATTCCGACCAGCTCACGGGTCTGCTCAACCGCAGCGGGCTGGATCAGCAGCTGGCCAACGAGATTGACTACCACCGCCAGAATGATCACCCCCTGTCGCTGCTGCTGATCGATCTCGATCGCTTCAAGCAGGTCAATGACGAGCACGGCCACGCCATCGGCGATGCCGTCCTGCGCACCCTGGCCAGTCAGCTGCGCGCCGGGGTCCGCGAGGCCGATACGGTGGGCCGCTGGGGTGGCGAGGAGTTCGTGGTCCTGCTGCCGGCCACGGATCTGGCTGGGGCCCATCGCACGGCCGAGAAGCTGCGCAGGGCGCTGGCCGATCACCCGGTGTTCCGCCAGTACGAGCTGACGGCCAGCTTCGGGGTGAGCAGCCTGGAGGCGGATGATGAGGGTGAGAACCTTTTCGAGCGCGCCGATTGCGCGCTTTATGCCGCGAAAACCCAGGGGCGCAATCGCGTCTGCATCCGCGCACCGGGCTCTTGATCCGACGGGCACGCGCGGCGGGAGCACATGCCCTCCGGAGCCGGTAAACGGCCCGGACGTGCACCGCCCGCCGGTGCTAACGCAGATCCAGGGTGATGCGGGTCCCGCCCTCTTCCACCGTAAACGCGGCATCCTCGAAGTCGGGCGGTCCCATGCGGCCCATGGCGCCGCGACTGAAACCGGCCGGCTCGCGCGGGATCCCCATGAAGTTGGTGGTCAGATCGCCACTGTCGTCCAGGTCCTGGAAGGCGGCCACGGCGTACTGACCGGGGGTCAGATCGGAGATCGTCAGCGTCACCGCGTCGCCCTCCACCGGACGGGTCTTGCGCGCGCGCGCCCGGTCCGCATCGGGGAAGGCCTCGGCGTCGTCGAAGAGTGCGACGTAGACACTGCCCCGGTCGGCCTTCGGCAACAGGATCTCCACCTCCAGGGTCGCCGCCTGCGCGGCCGCGCCGCTGATCAGCCACGCCAGCACGGCCGCGGGGAGGCCGGCAAGCCACCGCGCTGCCTGGGGCTGACGCCGCCACTGACGCCGTGCCGTGCCCTTCGCAACTGCCGGCAAGCTCATACCGATTTCCCCGGCTCGAGGCTCTGGATCAGCGTCTCGTTGCCCTCGCGGTAGGGGGCGAGCAGTCGGTCCATGGTCTCCAGCAGCCGGCGCCGTTCGCCAAGCGGCTCACGGGTGCCGGGGACCAGATAGGGCGAGACGCGGCGGCGATCGAAATAGAGGCCCCCGGACTCGGGCGCGCTGGCGCGCCCGCCTTCGTCATTCCGGGCAGCCAGCCAGACCAGGGTGTCCGCACCCTGCTCCGGACTGCGCAACCGATTCCGGGTCCAGCGCCAGAATCCCGGGATCGCCTCGCGCACCCCGGCGGTGTCCACCCAGCCGGGGTGCATCGCGCAGCAGTCCACATCCCGGAACAGCGGCATGCGCGCCATCTGCGCGTTGACGATGACCTGCGCGCGCTTGACGTTGGCGTAGGTGGCGACCTTGTCGTACCGCTCGTTCTCGAAAAGATGCTCCAGGTGCAGGCGCTGCAGGTACATCCCGCCGGAACTCATCCAGATCACACGGGCCCCCGGGCCCAGCCGACCGGTGCTGGCCAGATTGTGGACAAGCAGATAGTGGCCGAAGAGCTGCGAGGCCATCTGCATCTCGACCCCGTCCGCGTTGCGCTCGAAGCGCTCCGGCATCCCGCCGGCGTTGAGGGCCACGAAATCCAGCTGCGGCAGCTCCGCCGCCAGCCGCGCAACCTCCGCCCAGTCCGCGGTATCCAGCCTCCGGTAATCGGGATCTTCCGGGCGCTCTGAGCGGCCACAGCTCAATACGCGATGCCCCATCCCGCGCAGGCGCTCGACGGCCGCAGCACCGATGCCCCGGCTGCCCCCGGTGACGAGCCCGGTCAGTGCCTCGCTGGGGCCCTCACGCAGACGGTCCCGATACCCGGGCCAGGTTCGCGCGTGGCGCTCGAACCCGCTGCGGTCGAAGGAGAAGTAGATGGAGGCATCCAGCAGCCACTCGTGGGGTTTGCGCATGGGCGGGGATTCCGTGGTCCGTATGGCTTGACCTATACTCCGCAGCTTAATCGCGCCGCGCTCGACATCAAAGGGAGGGGACTCGAGCGATGCCGTCCATGACACCACTTCGATACCTCACTTCGATCGCCCTGAGCACAGCACTCCTCGCTGGACCCGTTCAGGCCGAGGACAAGCCACTCACCCGCGGTGAACTCATTGCCCAGAGTTGTTTCGCCTGCCACGGCCCGCAGGGCCAGGGTGCCGACACCATGCCGCCGATCGCCGGCTGGGACAAGGATCTGATGGTGGAGTATCTGCTGGATTTCCAGGAAGGCAAACGCAACCCCACGGTGATGGACCGCCACGCGACCGGCTACACCGAGGAGGAGATCCGCGAGCTTGCCGCCTATCTGAGTGAACTCGAGTGAGGCCCGTCGCATCATGAGCCGATCCCATCTATCCCGACGCGATTTCCTTCGTCTGGGCGCCTCGGGCGCGACCGTCGCCGCCCTCGGCCTGGCCGGCTTCCCCGCCCTGAGCCTGGCCCGCAGCCGGCTCGATGCCCGTATCGTCATCGTCGGCGGCGGCTCCGCCGGGGCGACCACGGCCCGCTACCTCAAACAGCACGCCCCCAATCTGCGGGTCACCCTGGTCGAGCCCAACGAGACCTATTACACCTGCTACGCAGGCAACTGGTACCTGGGCGGTTTCCGCGAGCTCGACACCCTCGGCCACGGCTACGACCGGCTGCGCGAGGAGTACGACATCGAGGTCGTCCACGACCGGGCGAAGGAACTGGATCTGGCCGGCAAGCGGGTCATTCCCCGCGACCACCATCCGATCGAATACGATCGCCTGGTGGTCGCCCCGGGGATCGATTTCGCCTGGGACCGCGTGGAGGGCATGGGGCCGGAGGACACCGAGCAGATCCCTCACGCCTGGGAGGGCGGACGGCCTTTCCGTATCCTGCGCGAGCAGATCGAGGCCATGGACGATGGCGGCACGGTGATCGTCTGCCCTCCGCAGGAGCCCTACCGCTGCCCGCCCGGCCCGTACGAGCGCATGGCGCTGATCGCCCATTACCTCAAGAAGCACAAGCCGCGCACCAAGGTGTTGGGGCTCGACCCCAAGGACAGCTTCTCGAAGCAGGCCCTGTTCAAGCAGGGCTGGGAGGAGCTCTACGGCGACATGATCGAGTGGGTCCCCGGTTCGCAGGGCGGCGCGCCGCATCGGCTTTCCGTATCCGATAGCAAGGTCCTGACCGACGGCGGAGACCAGGCGCACTCGGCGGATGTCATCAACTTCATCCCGCCGCAGCAGGCCGGTGCCATCGCCCGGCAGGCGGACCTGGCCGATGACTCGGGCTGGTGCCCGGTGGACCAGGAGACCTTCCGCTCGCAACGCCACGACGATGTCTACGTGATCGGGGACGCCGCCATAGCCGGGGACATGCCCAAGTCGGCCCACACCGCCAACAACCAGGGCAAGCTGGTCGCCGCCACCATCGTCGGCGAGCTCACCGGCGAGCCGACGCCGCACTTCCCCACGGTCAACACCTGCTACAGCCTGGTCGCGCCGGACTGGGCCTTCACCATCGCCGCCGTCTTTGAGCATCGCGGCGGTGAGATCCGCGAGGTGGAGGGCTCCGGGGGGCTTAGCCCGGAAGACGAAGGCCAAGCGTTTCGCGAGATCGAGGCGCTCTACGCCCCTGGGTGGTATGAGTCCATCACCCGGGACATCTTCGGGTAGGCAACCGCGGCCGGGTTGGCGATTCGTCACCCGGCCGCGCTAGAGTGGGGCCCGTCCCCAGTAGCGGAAAGGACGCCCTAACTCATGCTGCGCCTTCTCAAGTGGCTCCTCCTGGCCCTGCTTGCCCTGGTCGTCACCCTGGGGGTGGCGATCGCCGTGGCGGCCGTGGTGATCGACCCCAATGAGTACCGGGACGATATCGCCACGCTCGCCGAGCGCGAGCTCGGACGAGAACTCGAGATCGAGGGCGATATCGAGTGGTCCTTTTTCCCGTGGCTCGGTATCGAGATCGGCCGCACCACACTGGCAGACGCCGACGGCTATCACGACGAGCCCTTCGTTGAGATCGACCGTCTGGCCGCCGCCATACAGGTCTGGCCACTGCTGCGCGGCGAGCTTCACACCCGTGCCGTGGAGCTGGAGCGTCCGGTGGTGCGCCTGATGCGCGACGAGGATGGCCGGGACAACTGGGCCGACCTCGCCGAGCGCTTTGCGCCCGAGGACGACGACACCGACGCCGCGGCCACGGACGAAGACGCCCCGCCGACGGACGACCCGGCCACCGATGAAGAGCCGGCCGACCTCCAGGCGCTTGCCGGGGTGGTCATCGGTGGCCTGCGTCTGAGTGAGGGCGCCGTGCACTGGGATGATCGTGGCGAGGACCGGCAGATCCGACTGGACCCGGTGAACCTCGAGATCGACACCCTGCGCCTGGACGATCCGGTGGGCATCCAGGCCGACGCCCTGGTCGGGGACGCGGAGCGCATCGCATTCAGCGCAGAGGCACTGCTAAGTCAGGCGGACGCTGGCCCGCAGGTGGCCGCCACCTGGTCCCTCGCCGAGTTCGATCCCAAGGGGCTGCTCAGCGCCCTGGGCGAGGAGCCGCCGGAGACCGACGATCCCGATGTGCTGCGCAGTTTCAGTGGCTCCGGTGCCATCGATGCGACGGCTGAGCGCATAGCGCTCACCGAGCTCGCCGTCGAATTGGACGACAGCCGCGTCGAGGGCGAGGCAGCGGCTGAGCCTGAGCAGCCGAAGATCGAGCTGGCGCTGGAGCTCGATCAGTTGGATCTGGACCGCTATCTGCCGCCGGCATCCGAGGACGAGTCCGACGGTCCGGCGAATGGCAACGGCGATAACGCGGATGGCAACGGGGATGAGGCACCGGGCCTCGGGGACCTGCGCGAGGTGGCCCTGGACTTCCCGCTGGAGCCCCTGCGCCCCCTGGTGGTTGATGGGCGGATTGGTTTCGGTGAGCTGCGTGCCGCCGGCCTGACGGTCAGCGACTTCGAGGCTCAGCTCACTGGCGAGGACGGCAAGCTGGGGGCCGAGTCGCTCCGTGCGCGGCTCTACGAGGGCGAGCTGGCCGGCCACGCCTGGCTGGATGCCAGCGGCGAGAAGCCCGGCTTCGACCTGGCCACCTCGCTGGACGACGTGGCCTTCGCGCCGCTGCTCGAAGACCTGCTCGATCGCGACTGGCTGCACGGCCGTGGTCAGTTCCACTTCGAAGGCAGCGGCGCCGGCGAGCACCTCCACGGTCTGATAGAGGACTTCGAGGGGGCAGGCCGGATCGCTGCGGAGGACGGCAATCTGCTCGGCCTCAACATCCCCCACAAGATCCGTGAGGCCGCCGCGCAACTGCGTCGGGAAGAACCGCCGGAGCCGCCTGGCGACGA
>LKMJ01006090.1_pt1 | contig 11378 bp, 9 predicted proteins | sample 643391 | NCBI WGS metagenome assembly LKMJ01 (sample SAMN04112250, study PRJNA286221) | soda lake metagenome | biome: soda lake; feature: Kulunda Steppe; material: water; isolation source: sample PL-Br10 brine of Picturesque Lake | place: Russia: Kulunda steppe | collected 2010-07
CGAACTCGAGGAGCAATTCCGCGCCTATCTAAGCGACGTGCTCGAACAGCCCGGCCCGAACGATCCCCTTCAACCGGCTAAGAACGACGCGATGACGTTCGTTCCGCGGTCATGCTAAGCCAACTCCTTTCCTACTACATCCTGAACGACATCCAGCGCGTACTGTACGAGAAAACGGATCGGACGACTCAATCGAAGTATCCCGAGCTCACCAAGGTTGGTATCTATTTCGCCCGTCATGGTGAGCTTCAGTCTATTGAAATGGATGATGTTATCGACGACCGTGAGGAGTACGAGCGGTTTCGGGCGTGGTTCGTCGATCGTGCCATTGAGGAGAACCACGACAAGCGGTACAATTACTCGGATATCAGGGCGGCCCTCACTGAACCGTACGACTACAGGCGACAGCGCACACTCTTTGACAACTACTAAGCGGTAGAGGAGAACCACCGTTGACAGCGTGCTACCGCCTTGCAAGTGGCGCGAAGAGGTTCAGAAAAATTTCGAATTGAAACGTTTTTGTTACCGGGAGAACTCTCAGGTTAACCACAACTATCATTATGGGCTGGTAACTGAATTGGACTTATCTGATCTCCGATGAAAGACACCTCTATGACATATCAAGATATCACTGCAAGCGACATCGAGAACTGGGACTCACTCGATGACATTGCGTGTTCTTTTGAGAAACGAGGATTGAAGCAATCGACGGATCTTGGTGATGAGAACGAGCTCGTCTTACAACTCGCTGACGACGAATTCATCGTTCTCGTCGAAGCCGGCCCGGGCGAGGTTGCCTCTGACTGCAAGCCAGAACACCGCAACCGGCGGACGAACCTCGTCGCCACCAACGATTACGAGGAGTTCACGTTCCTCACGCGCTATCGAAACTGGGAGGGACAACAGCACGGCCGTCCAAAATATCGAAAGCTCGCGTTCACAAAAGAACAGATGACGAGCGAGAGCGGTGAGAAGCATACTGTCCTACAAAAGCTCAACAGTATCGAGTACGGTTCGTCAGAAGTCATCGAGCAAACGCTCTATGACACGCGACAGGTCGTCGAGGACTTCTATCGGCAGTTCGAGGAACTGCGAACCAACCTCGTGGAGGAGGTCGCCGGCGTTCCGGACGATCGTGGCGACGTCAATCAGCGGTACGTGCAGGTCATCCTCGACCGGATGATCTTCCTCTACTTCATCCAAGAAAAGCGTCTCCTCGACCGGAAGCGCGACTACCTGCGCCTTCACCACGATCGTATTCTCGACGAAGGGGGCGACCTCTACGATGAGTTCTACCGGCAGTTGTTCTTCGAGTATCTCGCCAAAGACAAGAATCACCGCGATTTCGGAACCCTTCCGTACCTGAACGGTGGCCTCTTCTCGCAGAGCCCGGTCGAAGAAGAGTTCCCCGACGCGAAATTGGGCGAGTCGTCGGAGCGTACCAACGAACTGTTTGAGGACATCCTCGAGTTCCTCGCCGGGTGGAACTGGAACGTCGACGAACGTCTCGACATCGTCGACCCGAAGAACCTCTCGCCGGCCATCCTCGGGCACATCTTCGAGCAGACGGTCAACCAGAAGGAGATGGGGGCCTACTACACTCCTGAGGAGATCACCGGTTTCATGGCCCGTCGGACGATCCACGCCCATCTCCTCGACTGTTTGAACGAGACGGTTGACACCGCTTACGAAGAACTCGACGACGTGTTCGGACTCTCCGCCACAGACCAGGAGGACAGCATCGAACTGCTCGCGGACGGCGGTGTGGCCGCAGCTCCGGTTGACATCGAAACCGTCGAAGTAGATCACGTGGAGACGCTCTACCACGAGATCTTGACGGAGATGCGCGTTCTCGACCCAGCGGTGGGAAGCGGGGCGTTCCTCCTCGCTGCGCAGGACGTACTCTTGGACATCTACGTACAGTGTTTTGAGGTATTTTGGGAAGCAAACAGATTCGAGTTGGAGTCCCGAACCAAGGTTGAACTCGATGAAATCGGAAACAGTCGACGGTCTGCCTCCCTCTACGCCAAACGGTCGGCGATTCTTAACAATCTCTACGGCGTCGACATCGACGAGGGTGCGGTCGAGATCTGCAAGCTCCGACTATGGCTGTCGATGGTGGCGGACATCGAGGACGAGCCGAGCGAGGTAGAACCACTCCCGAACATCGACTTCAACATCCGGCAGGGCAACTCGCTTATCGGATACACTGACGAGCTTCCGTCAGATGGAGACACGACGTGGGACGACTGGAATGTCCGCGACAAGTACCGCGAGATTATCGAAGCGGTACAGAACCATCGGAACGCAGTTGATAGTACGGAAGCGACCAAATGGAGAAAGATTGCAGAGGAGCGGATGGATCGACATCGACCAAAATTCGACGAGCAGTTGGCGAAAAACGCTCGCGAAGCCGGAGTGGAGGATCTAACCACTTCCGAACTCCGCTCTTCTGAACCGTTCCACTGGGTCATCGAATTCCCTGAAGTATGGGTCGATGGCCGATTTGACATCATCATCGGCAATCCTCCGTGGGAGGTACTCAGTCCGAACCGGGATGACTTCTTCTCACGATACGATGAAACGTTCCGGAAACACGGTTCGGAGCAAAAGGACGAGATACAGAAGCAACTTCTAGATGACCCCACCATCGCTTCGGAATGGGAGATCTATTGCGAAACAATGGAGCGACGGGCGGACTACTTCAACAACAGTTCGGAATACAATCACCAGTCTCCCAAAGTTGCGGGTCGCACAGTCGCTAGTGAGAACGACTTATCTGCCTTATTCACAGAACGAGTTTTCGATTTAGTCGCTGAGGAGGGATATAGTAGTCTGATCCTTCCGGGATTCGTTCTCAACGGAGCCATTGCCAAAGATCTTCGACGCTACCTTCTGGATAACACCGAGTTGGACACCATCATAGGGTTCGAAAATAAGGGAATCTTTGAACAGATTCATGGACAATACAAATTCGGCGTCGTTACATACCGTAACACCGGTGTTACGGACGGAATCAAGGGAATATTCTCACAAACAGAAACGAATGTTCTCCGGAATATCGACGAAGTCGCCGCAGACATCCCTCGGGAAGTTTTGACGGAGTACTCACCCGAGGCGGGAATCTTTCCATCGATCACTTCTCAACAAGAGGCCGATGTATTGGCGAAACTGTTAATCCATCCATCATTAGCGGAGTGCAAATCCGACCGTTGGAATGTAAGCGTCCTCACGAAGGAATTACATGAACCATCCGATTCCCATCTATTCGTTGAGTCGGAAGAAGATGGAGACTACCCCGTCTACGGTGGAGAAAACATTCACCAGTTCGCATATGACAATGCAGTCGAGACCGATATTAACCAACCACAGTACTGGAGTCGAGACTTCAGCGACCCAGAGAAAAGTGCGAAGGGACGAATTAGAGAAAAGAAGTTCAATCAGGGTTACCTGAAGAAAGCGGTTTACGAAGCGTTCGATGGAGACAAAACCAGCAAATCTCAGGTACAGTTCGTTGATGATTTGCTAAACAAGAGGCGAGGCAAACCACTCACTGAGGAAGATGTTCTCCTTGATTGTACGGAGTATCGAATTGCGTACAGGGATATTACAAACTCAACTAACGAGCGATCGCTAATTGCGGCTGTGATACCTCCGCAGACGGTTTGTTTGCACACCTTACAAACGGTTCAACCCTACGAAATAAACCCAACCGATGAATCAATCGAAAAGTTCCCGTTGCATGATGCTTACACGAGAGTATTCTCTGATGACGAGTTATTTGCAGCATTAGGCATGTTCAACAGCATTCCTTTCGACTTTATTATGAGAACGAAGATTGACACTCATATTGTCAAATATAAATTCTTGGAAGCGAAGATTCCCCGACTTACCGATGGTGATGACTGGTTCCACTACATTTCTGAACGGGCAGCCCGACTCAATTGCTACGGTGACGAATTCGCCGAGATGCGTCAACGTCTTGGAGGGTTTGAACCAGCAACGGATTCGGAGGAACGCAAGAAATTGCGCGCTGAAGTCGATGCAGCCGCGTTTCACGCCTACGGGTTGGGGCGTCCTGACGTGAAGTTCGTCCTCGACGACTTCCACCGGATGGAAAACCCGCGCTTTATGACAGAAGAATACTTTGATCTAGTGTTAGAGAAGTTCGATCTACTCGAACACGAAGGCCCGTACGAATAGCGTTTATTCCCTTTATTTCCCCACGATTCCCCAGCAGACGATCCGCGCTTGGACGGCACTCTCACCGACGAGTGTGTCCTGATACTCGACTGACTCTGCGATGTTCTCCTCAATGAACGCAGCCAACTCGCCGAGGAACTCTTCGGGCGGCCAATCCGGAAACCGGTCGTAGTCGGAATGGTGACGGAACGTCTCCCGCAGGATGCGATCCTCATCGGTGCCGCGCAACTTCACCCCCTTCAACCGATCGTGAAGCGCATCGCCCCACTCCTCGATCGTTTCGTGTTGTTCAACCGGTGCCGGACGGTCGCCCTCGTTCGGGATGAGGTAAAGACTCAGGAAGTCCAATATGGTCTCCTGCTCCGTCGAGAACTTCTCCCCCTGCTTGAACGCGGCCCCGACCTGGCCGTCGCGAATCGCCTCCAACCGGCTTTCCAGCTGTTCCTTGATTGCCCCTCGATTCGTTAGCGCGGTGCCGGCGCCGCCAGTGATTGCTTCGCCCGTCGTGGACGGCTCAATGCCTAAGTGGCGCACCGGCCGCTCGTTCACCTCGTCGCCGAATGGTTTGTAGTAGAGCGCCCGCCGGATGCGGCCGAGCGGGGCGGCCTCCGCCTCTCCGCTGTCTTCGTCCTCGAACCAGAGGTGGGCGAGTGCGAACACGCCCGGACGGGGGCCAACATCGTGGCCGACAGCGTTCGTGTAAAGCAACTCACGACCGTTCGGAAGGTCGTCGAAGTAGTCTTCGGCGAACTCGAAGTCGTCCGCTTCTAGACCGTAGTCCTCGTTCAACTCCAGTTTGAGCATGTATCGCTCGAACGCAGCGGCCTCATCGCTCCCCGCGTTTCGCAACAGCGGGTTTTTCGAGGCGTCATCCAACTCATTGTAGTCATTTACCTCGCGCGATTCGCGGAGCGTTTGCTCGATTTCTTCGACCTCCAGTTCGCCAATGGTCTTCTCCGTCTCCACACCCGCCCTCTCCAAGACGGAGTCCTCGTTCGGATCGAGAATGTTGTTCTCCTTTCCGACGATAAGCGCGATATCGTCGATCTTCGCTTGCAACCGCTCCAGCAGTTTGATCGCCGCCTCGATGTCGGCGTCGGGATAGAAGTTGTGAACGTGTTTGTCCGCCGTTGACCCAATGCGATCGACGCGACCGACCCGCTGGACGATTCGCATCGGATTCCACGGTAAGTCGTAATTGACGACCACGTGGATGTCCTGCAGGTTGACACCTTCGCTCAGGGTGTCAGTGGCGACAACGTACTGCAACTCCGTTTCGTTGCTCTCGGCGAGCGTCCGCTGGTAGCCCGACGCCTCCGGCGCGAATCGTTTGATGACGTCGCGCTTGTTGTCGTCGCCACCCTTTACTACGGCACTGTTCGCTTCGGTGAGTGGGGAGTCGGGATCATCGAGGAGCGTACGATGGACGTAATCGGCGGTCGCACGATACTGGGTGAAGATGAGTACCTTTCGGTCGTGGCCGGTCAACACCTCCCGCAACCGATCGATCTTCGGATCGCGGAACTCTCGTAGGGCGAACACCGACTCGTAAAAGTCCACCGTCGCCTTGTCGGCGTCCGACAGGTCACTATTCGGGTAGAGGATTGGGTTCACCTCGTCTTCGGGCACGTCCGGTAGCACCGTCGCGCGGCGGTCAGCGAGCCATTGCTCCAACTCCACCTCGGCGTCCGCGACGCCACCAGCGTCCTCGGCGACACGCCCGACGAACCGCGAGAGGAAGTACGCGAGCAGGGTCAGATCCTCGCGGATGTACGTCTTCACCTCGCCGACCGTCGCGTCGGCGAGTTCGACCTCGGAGTCGTTATCATTCCCACCGGCGCGGAGCGCGCCCGCGTCGAAGCCGAACTCTTCCAGCGTCTGCTCCAAGTCTTCCACGGCGTCCGCACCCTCCACGAAGTCGTCGAGGGTCACAGCGGCCTCGTCGTCGTGAACGGCTCGCAGGATGTCGATGTTCTCGTCGTCGGGGAACTGGTCGAGGAAGCCGAGGAGCGCCCGCTCGCTCTCGTGGAGCGTCCTGATGGATTGCACGAACGCGTACGTTGACGATTCCAACCGCTTCAGAAGGTTCAACTTGTAGAGTGCCTTCAGCGTGCCGCCGGCCTTCGGGTTTCGGATTGTGATGTGCGGGAGGTGGATCGCATCCATTACGTCGGGCAGCATTCGATAGATGGGCTGGTACACCGGTGGGAGGTCGTATCGTTCTTTGTGGAGCGTCGGCGGCTTAAAGCTCATCTCGAAGTCATCATCCTCCTTGATGGTGTCCTTGACGTGTTTGCGCGTTCGCAATACCATCACTTCGTTCAGAATCTTAGAAATTTCGCGGGCGTGGCTTCGGAGCTGGTCTGTCAGTTCCTGCTCCACTTCCTTGCTCACGTCTTCCTTCCCGGCGGCGATACGCTTTCGTCGCTTAGACTTCTCGATGTATTGTTCAAACGCATCAAAGTCCAGGGATGCCTTGTTCATCAACTCCTCCGCGCTGGTGAATAATCCGATGAGGTTCTTGAGGTCTTTCGCGGAGTTGTTGATCGGCGTTGCCGTTAGCATGATCATCGTCTTCTCGCGGAGCAACCGGAGGTTGGCGTGACGACGCGTCCCTTTGTAATCGTCATCGTCGACAGGATTCGGTTGCCACTTTCCGTGGTTGCGGAAGCGGTGGGCCTCGTCGACCAGCACCACGTCGAAGTGGGCCTCCAGTTCGCGCACATCCTCGTAGGAGAGATTCTGGAACTTGCTGATGCTCATCACCTCGAGGTGGGTGCCGTCGACGTCTAATCCGAAGTACGGATTTCCGTCCTCGTCGGTGTCGTCCTGCAGGAGGTCGTGCCACTGCTCAGTCAGGTTCGCCGGGACGATGATGAGACAACGGTCGCCCCGTTGGCGATAGTCGTAGAGGAGCTCCCCGCCAATGAATGATTTGCCGAGCCCGACCGAATCGGAGATGATGCATCCGTTGTACCTGGAAAGCTTCTCCTTGGCGCTCTCGTAGCCGATCGTCTGGAAGTAGTAGAGCGGACTGTCTCGGGTGCCGACGTTGCCGTTCAGTTCGTCATAGGCGAGGAGTTTGTACATCTCAAACGGTTCAAGGTACGTCCCCAGTTCCGGTTCCGATTCGTCGTCCCTCGTCTCTTCACGTTCGAGTTCTCGTTCCTGTCGTTGCTTCCACTCTTGGTAACGATCGCTGTCGTCGATGACGCGGACGATCTCCTCGCTGAATTCGTCGGCGTTAGCCCACTGGTTGTCGAACCAGTCCTCGAAGGCCTCGGCGTCGCCGCGCTCCTGACTCGTGAGGTTGAGTTCGATGTTGTTCCGCTGGCCGCTCTGAGAGAAGTTTGAGGAACCGACGATTGTGGCCGCTGGACGGCGGTCGGTGTCGCCCTCCCTGACGCTTGGATCGTTGACGGCTCCCCGGAAACATGCCCCCTTGGCGTGGAAGTAGCCCTGCTCCGGGTTCCGTACCCGGATGTCGACCAGTCCATTCGCGATGAAGTCGCGCAATCGATCCAGGCGTTCGATTTGAGCGTTGTTCAGCCGATCAATGTCCTCTTCGAGTTCCCATCGGAACTGCTCGTGGAGGCTTCGACCTTCGTCGATTTCATCTGCCGTCCGCTGGTCGGTTTTGCGCCCCATGAGGATACGGAACGGGGCGTGTTCCATCTCGGCAGAGTCGCGAAGGTTGGTTAACTCATCTTTGACGAGGTCGAAACCGGAAAGGTAGAAATAGCCCGTTGCAATGCGGATCTCCTCACAGTGGGGGATGACTTCCTTATACACATCTTCGAGCGTGCCATCAGCGTTATCGACGAGTGGGTCGAGCGCAAGCATCAGATGTGTGATGGTTGGGATGGGATCCAGTATAATATTTCGGCACTATGATGGATGGGAGAGTTAGCCCTCGGCGTTGCGCGCCACCTTGCTTATGAGGCCAACAATACTCTGAATTAGATGGGTGGCCGTCCACCTCTCATCATACTTCTACCGAGTCTATCACTCAGGCGACTCAGGGTTTCCCAAGGTACTCCGATTTCAGTTTCCCTCCCTCGCGATAGTAGCGATACAGATATGGGCCGTGCATATCGACGCTGTTCCCGCTTGCACACTTGCAGGTCTCATCTCCACACTTCACTTTCTCCTTTACTACCGTTCCCTTTCCCTGCTCATCGTCTTTGACGGGCTCTGCTGTGTCGGGCAGTTCGCCAGTTTCAACCGGCTGCTCTCGATACTCGATTAGGGCGTCAATGTACGTTCGAACATCACGAAGGGTAGTCGTGTCTTGCTTCGGCAGTCCATCGGCAATGTAGTTGGGAAGCGAAGCGGGGGCGTTCGGTGGCTGACTCATTGTCTTATGTAACTCGTTGGCTATCAGGCGGCTTCAATTTTACATAAGGTTTGGCTGCGCCCTTTCTGGTGGTTCAATTACCCACTTGTTGTTGAGATGGATTACATCATGATTTGGCTCTTGAGCAGCGCAATCAGCAAACCTCTTTGTGGGGTATTGGAACCGTCAAAAGGAGATCTGTTTAATCTTAAGGTTAATCTTAAAAATGCCAGGTACAGTCTCGTCCGACCGACGCGGCGGTGAATGTACCACTAACTCAGATGAGGTGGTAGCGATACGCCTTGTGGCGGAACACGATCTTGCCGTAGGTATCTCGTTTGGTCACGTCCTCGGCGGCTACGATCGCGTCAATAGCCTCGTTGAGCCGTTCCCGTTGCGTCGTTGACTCGCCGCTTCGGAGGTAGTGTTCAACGTTCTCGGGTGGGATCCCAGCGTCATCGGCGATGACCTCCCGCACCGTAGGGCCACGACCGTCGGTGATGATGGGTACTTTCTCTTCCTCGTCGGGATCGTCATCGCGTACGTGATCAAGGAGCGCGGTTTGATCGACACGAAGCGTCTCGTCGATTTCGCCGAAGATAATCTCATCTCGACGCTCACTGATGGGGACGTACTTCGACCCAGATGGGAAGAACCTCGTGGTGATTGGGATAGAGCAGAGGTTGTCGAGTGATGTTCGGAGTGCGTACTCCAGTTCAGTCCCTCGTTCGTCCAGTAGTTCGTCGATCTCCTCCTCTTTGAGGGCGTCTCCTTGCGTGGTAACACCCTCGTCATAGAGGGTTTGTGCAACGACCACCTGATCATCGACGCTCGGCTGGCTACCGTTCACTTCACGGATGATGTCGAAGTCGTGGCTCATTGCGGAATGGGAGAGGTGGGATACGTGTTGAGTCCGGACGGGACGATGTCGTGCTGCTCGAGGTACAGCAGGGCCGCCTCGATGTCCGAGAGGCAGACGCGGAGCGGTGCGTCATCGGTCGCTCGTCGGAGGGGAATATCGGGGTCAGCGACCATCTGTTCGACCGCTCTCATTACTCGATCGTGTTCGTTTGCGGGGAACCAGTCGGCGACTCTCCTCGCTAAAACGGGGTTGGCTGCGAAGCAGCGTTGGTAGAGGAGTTTTCGGATGACCTTGGTATGCATTCGTTTGGTCACGAGTAATCTATTTACCTCCCCCCACTTAATACTGTTGGATAATACTACACTCTTGTTGCATACCCAAACGTCTTTATCCTCTCACAAGGCAAGGTCGTAGTGTGATGTCCACAGAGATCAAGCGGGATACACGGAAGAACCCTGATGCATATTCCGAGAATGCCCCACTCGTTCACGTATTCGGTGGATCTGGCAAGGTGAAGATCATCTCGGCGCTCCTTAGCGAGCGCAATCGCGATCTGAACATCAGCGATATTGCCACTATTGGTGGTGTTGCCCGGAGCACGGTTTACGACAACATCGACGAATTGCAGGAGATGGGCGTTGTTGTCAAGACGCGTGAGGTTGGTGGCGGCCCAATGTTCCAGATCAACACCGACAGCGAACTTGTTGAGCACATCAGCCGGGTCGAAGACCTAGCGCTAGAACGATTGCTCGAGCTCGAAAAGTGAGCGTCAAAAGCGTGCCATCTGGTCGGAGGACGACCGTTAGTGGTGCAGTTAGGTGGCTAGGTCGGATTGACTATGGTGGTAAATGCCGATCGTAGACATTTCGACGGTGGCCGAGCGCCTCAACGACGAGAAGGCTGCTTTCACAATCCCAAGTGAGGATCACACGAAAGTCACCCGCACGTAGCTTGTAGTAGGGATAGCCGGACAGCTTTTCGAGTCGGTGCGATGTCCATTCTTTGGCTTCCTCGAGCTTTTTGATGATTCGACTCTGGTTCTCTTGATCCAGTCCTTTGAGAAGATCGATAGACTTCGGTGTCCATTCAATCTCAGTCATCGCTGGAACCCTCCTTGAGTACCTTCAAAACCTTCGCCGACAGCTTCATTACGTCGCCTAAATCCATCTCCTGCTCAGCGATGAGTTCCTTGTACGTCTCTTGACTCGAGATTCGCGACACATCTGGCTCATCAGAGCCTTGTGCGCGCTCAAATCGAGTGCGATCGACAACGTAACGGATGACGACCAATGCGACCTTTTCTATTCGTTTCTGGTTTCCAAACCGGTCGAGGTTCAACTCGGACATGATCCGTTGAGCCTCGCGCATCTCATACGGGGTCACATCGAGTCGGTCGCAAAGCGCACCTGTGATTTTCACCTTATCTATCTGTGACTGCCGAAGACTCGTCTTTGATCCAGACCGGCCGGGGGCGTGGTTGATGATCTCCTTCTCGGTTGGACTCAACGTCTTGTTCACGTCCTCATCTCCAACTGTCAGAGGCTTTCGAGCCGGAGTTATCTGAAGCTCTTCGTCTATGTCCTCATCTGAGCCTGTAGCATCGATCCCCGAGTAGTCCTTCCATCGGATCTCAGTTGCCAACTCGGCATCTTTCTTGCATTCTTCGTCGGCGGTGTGGTCTTCGGATGGCACTACAATGTAATCTATCGCAAGAGTAACTTAAAGGAAAGATGTCACCTTTCCTATCAGATCCGTGGTCAGTAGAAATTACTCGTCGAGACCGAGCTGTTCCAGTACCTCATCATGGGAGACTGTTTCTCCCTTCTCGCGCTGGCTTTGGCTTTCCGAAAGCTGGACTAAGATTTCCTTCGAAAGTTGGGTTGGTGGGTGTACCGCGTCTCGTAGGGCATCACGAATAAATTCAGATTTGTTCGCGTACCCTCGTTCTTGCCACGTCTCGTCTATTTGCTCGAGAAG
>LKMJ01006093.1_pt1 | contig 11372 bp, 15 predicted proteins | sample 643391 | NCBI WGS metagenome assembly LKMJ01 (sample SAMN04112250, study PRJNA286221) | soda lake metagenome | biome: soda lake; feature: Kulunda Steppe; material: water; isolation source: sample PL-Br10 brine of Picturesque Lake | place: Russia: Kulunda steppe | collected 2010-07
CTTGCCCGGTGCGCTGGCCCTGTCCCGTCCGCTGTCCGGTCTGGGTGTCCTCGCGACCACTCGGCCGACTCGCCGTGTCTTCTCGGCCTGCCGGCGTTGTGTCGGTGTCACCAATGAGGTCGAAGCTGACATCACCGACGTTGCCCGTGGCGGTGTCCGCGTCAGTCTCAACACCGACACCCGTGACTCCGTCGGTGCTTTCAGGCTCGGTCTGCTGTGTGCCGAGCAGGTCCTCGGAGGTGTCTGCGATGCCGCTGATCGCGGTGTCTTCCTCCACGCCCGAGATCTGCGTCTGATCACGGATCTCCCCGCGGTCATCGACGACCAAACCCCCGGGGTTCGGCTGTCGAGATGGCCCTCCCGCGGCCGTAGCGCCGGCCGCTGCTCCAGACCCGAACCGCGTGGTCTGTGCTGCGGCCTGAGTTGTGGGTTCCGCGAGAGTCCGGAGGTCGCTGCGTGGGACGTTGCCCGCGCGGTCGACGTCGCCGAAGCCACGCGGCACTTGCTGGCCGGCCTGTCGATCCTGCGCGAAGCGAGACGGGCCTGCGGGCTGGGGTGCGTCAGGATCGATCGTCGGTCCCCGGCCACCCCCGCCAACCGGGTCAGGACCAACCGGGTCGTCGATAAGGTCACGCTGTGCGCGTTGCTCACGAGCTGCCTGCGGCCGAAGCTGATCCTGCGTCTGTGTGAGCGAGTCCTGGCGAAGATCGGCGCGGACATCCTCGTTGAACCCGCTTTCAACCGGATCGGCGCCGTCGCCGTCGCGGTCACGTCGCTGCCCGCGCGGGACCTGTGTCTGTGCGCGGTCATCACTCGCGAACTGCCGGAGAGATGTGCTCGTACCGGACGGAGACGGTGTTCTTGCGGCGCCTGCACGCGCCCCGGCACTCACAGGCCCAGACGCACCTAACAGCAGCGCACCGGCCGTCAGCGCGCCTGCAGTCTCTTCCTCGCGCGTGCCTGTCGTGTCGAACTCGACGAGTGCGCCCTCGCCGCTCGCACGCCGCTCGCGGTCAATGTCGGTGGCGCGGTCGGCGCCTTCGAGCCCGAAGTCAACAAAATCCGTCTGTAGGTCTGTTATCTGGTCGGCGGCGCCGGTCACGCCGTCATCACGCGCGGCGCCACCAACGCTCAGACTCGCGTCGACTGCGTCGGCAGTCACTAAGCCGAGCGACCCCGGCAGCGCACCGATGTTCTGCCCGGTCTGGCTCAAGACGCGTTGCTGGCTCGCGTCGGCGCCGATGAGCCCGCCGAAAGTGCTGGCCCCGGAGCCGACAAACTCGCCCCCGCCTTCAGCCACCTCCTGCGAAAACGACCGCAGGCGACCGTCTCTCCGAAACTCTGAGTCGCCCTGCCCGGTCAACTCAGCGAGTCGGGGCAGATCGTCGTCACTGGCGTCCAGTTCGGCGACGAGCTGCCCGTCTCGCTCGACGACTCGCAGATCCGACTCCGAAACACCGTCGAGGTCGTCCGCGGCGTCGCTCCGGAGCTGGCGACGTTGCTGGTCTTCAGTCTGACCCACGCTGGCGCGTCGACGCTGTTGCCGGTCGCCTCGTGTCGCCTCCACCCGATCAGCCGTTCGGCGGTCGGCCTCGGGCTGCGGATCCCCGCGAAATGACGAGCGGCCGGTGCCCCGACCGCCGCGAACGGCCTCGGCCGCTCGTGCGCTCCCGTCGTCGGCTTCGGGGGTCGGATCGCCGTGAAAGCTGCTTCTGCCGTCGTCAGTGCCACCACGCACGGCCTGTTCGGTGTCGGATGTTCCGTCATCGGCGTCGGGTGTCGGATCGCCTTCAAACGTCGATTCCGACCCGTTGCTGCTTGCTGAATCGCTTCCAGAGGTGAGCTGGTCACGGCTGCTGCTTCCGGTGCCGCTGGTTGTGGATCCACTCGATGAGCCGCCGCTGGGTGAGGAACTGCCCGACGAGGAGGAGCCGGTTGATCCTGACGACCCCGACGAACCGCTTCCAGAGGTGAGCTGGTCACGGCTACTGCTTCCGGTGCCGCTGGTTGTGGATCCGCTCGACGAGCCGCCGCTGTCGCGTGTCTGTTCGTCTTCGTCGTCCGAAGACGAACCGCCGCCGCCACTGCCAGGGTCAAGATTCACGCTCATTCAGACCCACCTCCCCTGAACCGCCCGGTTTGACTGTCGCGGCGGATATTCGTGTCCGCGAGTGGCGAGGAGATGAACCGCCCACTCGACCGCCGCCGGTCAACGCCCGGCGGCCCATCTTGCGTGCGTGCAGCTGCAAAGCGCCCACTCGACCGGGACCGTTTGATCTCGGTCTCAACAATCCGCTGGAACTCGGGTTCCGTCATGCTACTGGTCGGGTCATCAACCTGCTGGCCGAGTGCTTCGGCTTCAGCGCGGTCCCACCCCGCCTCGAACACGAGCGCATCGACCGCCTCTTGATGGCCGCGTTTGGCGCCCTCGATAGCCGACGCTTCAAGGCTCTGCTGTTCTCGCGCGGCTGCACGTCCGGTGCGCTGTCGCTGTTTGATGTCCGTCTCACCAACGTCCATCGCCCCGACGCCACCCACCCTAGATTCGGCTTGTCGCTGCTTATGGCGTTGTACCCACTCCTCAGCGCCTTCTATTGGGTCGTCATAATCGGTTAGGGCGGCAATCGCGTCCCCAAACTGGTCACTCAGTCCTTCTCGCGCAAACACACCCCGGGCGGATTTCCAGTTTGCAGTAGTAGTTCTCTTATCAAACCCGCCGAGATCCTTTATTTGCTGCCGTGTGCCTTCGCCTAAATCGACTGTCTGACTACGAGAACGTTCGGCCGCCACCTCGTCGGCCACGGCGCGGGCCTGCCGCACCACACCGTCGGGTACGTCACCGACGAACTGAACAGTCGTCCGGCCGCGGTGGTCGTCCGGGTGGAGAAACTCATCGTATCGCTCGCGGATGTCCCCCGCGGAGTCGAGGCTCTGGACGTCGACCTGCCGCTTCCTCGACCTGTTCCCCCCACCATTCGAGCGGGCAAAGAGGCCGTCTGGTGCCTGCTGGGCGTCTCCGTTCGGTTCGGGTGAGAGCGCGCCCGCGCGTTCGGCAGCCCGGATGTTTCCTCCGATACTGTCGAGAGCCCCGCCGTCTGGCGGCTGGTCCGGCGTTCCGAACGCCGACTCGAACAACGATCCGACATCTGCCGACGTTTCAAACGCCGCGCCGCTGCCTCCGGAATCACTACCCGAGAGGTCGAAGAAGCCGCCGCTCTCTCGCGTGGCCTCTCCGCCGCCGAGCGACGCTTGCCCGTCGAGACTCTCCTCTTCGCTAAAGAGATTGAATTGTTCTCCGGGCTCCGAGCCGCTATCACGATCGTCAGCGAATGAATCGCTGCCCCATATCTGCCCCTCGCGTCCCTCCGTGCGAGACGCTGCGTCACCGACATCTAGTGAAGCCTGCCGGTCGCGATCGTCGACGAGCCAGTCATCGTGGCTCATCGCTCACCCCGCACGAGATCGTCCACGGCCCCAAACGGATTTTTCACGTTTTTACTGTCGGGCGCACCATCGAGCGGGTCCCGCGTCGACACGTTCCGGAGCCGACCGCTCGTAGCGGACTGCTGCAGCTCGTCTTCGACGACCCGCATGAACTGTCCTTCGGTCATCTGACCCCGTTCGACCTCCCGTTTCAGCGCCTCGGCCTCGTGATAGCTCCAGCCGCACTCTTCACAGAGCGCCCGAGACCCGGCTTCAAGGCCTTTCGATGCACCGCGAGAGCGCATATCCGTCGGTTGCTGGCGGTCGAGGTCGCCGAGGCCGGAACTCACGCGCATCTGCACGTTCTCCGGCGCCGTCACCGGCTCTAGGCTCGCGTCGATCGGCGGCCCCATCCGGGCGAACGCCTCCGCACGTGCGAAGACACCTCGCGTCCGGTCTTTGTCGATGCGATCGCGTTCCCGGTCGGGATCCGTGGCGGGTCGTTCACTCAGAAACCTGTCCTTCAGCTCTTGGATTGCGTTTATCATCGTTTGCCTCCTTTTTGGTTGAGAAACTCGGCGATGTCTTCGAGGCTCTCTGCCTCGTAAATCTCATCCTCGCTCCAGCCGTCGATCTCGACGACTTTGAACCGTGATTGTCTATGTTTGGACATTAGAACCCGCCCCCGACCACCTGTTGAAACACTGCATAGGCGATTATCAGCGCGATCATGATTTTCACCGCGTCCCCGGCGTCGATACCAAGGCCGTCAAGCAGCCCCGGCGCGCTTGAGGACACGCGCAGATCGAGGTACTCTTTCAGTTCGTCAGCCTTTATCGCATACCTCGCCGGGTCGCGGATGTTGATCGGATCAGCTTCGCCGACGCGATGGATGCACGTCCACATCCCGTCTTCTGACGGCACGAGCGCGTCGCGAGGGAAGAGGTACGTCTCACCGTCGTGTTCGTACTCAGGGATGCCTCCACCCTTCCGATCCGGCTTGATAAACCGGGGGTGGTTGACGGCGTCGCCGATCAGGTACCACTGGACGTACCCATCGCCGATCAGCTTTTGTCGTTTCTTGAGCCACTTTCGCGTCCGGTAGAGTTGCCTGAAGCCGCCAGTATCCATACTCGGCGGGCGCATTTCCACCAGATCACGCTGCGGTTCACCTGGCCACCCTTGCTCAATCTCACCGTCGGGATCTGGCGACGGCTCAGGACTCTCATCAACCTCACCGTCGTTGTCAACGTCATCGGACTCGCTTCCAAACAGCCGTGACTCTTGCTCGCTCATTTGCGCCCCTCACGAAGGCTGGCGCTGTTGCCGTCGGTTACGTGCTCTTTCACGCGGCCGAATACGTTATCGAGCAACTGCGCGCCTCGAGATCTCGATGTTTCATGCCGGGCCATCAGCATCCGGTTATGAGCGGGGTCCCACGATCCGCTGTGGCCGGCGAGTTCCCGCACGGCCTCCGTCGCGGGCCACCGTCGCTGTTCGGAGTCGTTCATCTTCTCAAGCTTCTCGTAGAGCTGTACGCCGCGCCGCTGAATCCAGCGCCGCCGGTCGATCCGTTCCTCGGGGCTCGTACGCAGCTGCGCCCACGTTTCCTCACGCTCCTCAGGTGACATCTCTTCCCAACCTTTGAGCCGGACCTCATTGCCAGTCTGGGGGTTTACGAGTGAGTAGCCGTCAATCGCCATCTCCGTTTGCGCCTCGCGTTTCGCTCGCTCGTCGATGAGCCGCCGGAACGCCGCTGTCGCGTACATCCCGTGGCGGTAGCTCTCCACCTGCTGCCACATCTCCCGCTCTTTGTAGTTCCCGAGGCCCAGATTCTGCCGGTCGAGGAACGGATCGACCGCCGTTGAGTCGACCACCTGTGACTGCAGGTCCAACTGGTCTCTCGGTGCGCGTTTCTCCTGTCCGTTATGTCCGTTTTGTCGTTGTTGGATAATGGACACCTCCGTTAGGTTATCTGCCCGCCTTCAAGCGCCCGCATCGTCATCACCCCGCCGAGCAGTGTCAGCACCAGCCCGGTTGGGAAACTGTTTGACGTTTCGATCGGTTCGTACGTCGTTGTCACTTCCGTCGTCTGATCATCAACCTCAACACGCTCCTCTCCGGCCTCAACTTCGAGGCCAGTCACCATGACTGCGGCACCGACGCCGACCATCAGCACGGCTCCGAGCGTGGCTATGCCTTGGTACCCGTACGTATGGCCGAGTACCCACGTCACCAATCCGAGTATGCTTAAAAATGCGGCTGTGGTGATGAGCAAAAGCTCACACCTCCGAGCTGACTTTGTTTGCCATCGGGACGAGCAGCAGCAGCGCCAGGAACACCGGCAGCAGTCCGGCGATCGACGTTACGATCCCGTCCGTTGCCTGGTAGATGTACGACGCGCGTACCTCATCCCCCTCCGTTACCTCGCCGCCGTCGATGAATTCGATTGTTCCTTGTTCGTTATCAATCTCGTAGTCTGTCCCAGCTGTCAACGTGACCCACGACTCAGTGCCATCGTCCCAGACTTCGAGTGTCTCGGAGTCTGGTTCAATCTCGTACGCCTGCAGATCGTAGATCTCGTCAAACTGGGCGTTGTTGGTTACTGTCTCATTCTCGATCTCAACATCCCCTGTGGACTGGTCGAGAACGTCAACGACGGGCACGAAAAACACAGCACCGATGGTAACTGCCAGCAGCAGCCCCGTTATGCCACGTCCATCCATAATCGGTTAGTGTGTTCAGACCCGTCGCATGAGGGGTCCTGCAAGGGCGATTAGGAGGAGGAGCACCGCGAAGAGCGGCAGCAGCTCAACAACGGTCGCCTCAGTCCCACTGATCCCAGCGTCTTCGATCGCGTCGTTGACGACGGGGATGAACACCTGCAGGACGACGATTGCGGCGATGAGGAGTCCGATGAAGAGGGACACCATGTTCCCACCCATCTGAGCTCGGTTGTCGCCGCGGAATAGGTTAAACACTAAATTCTCACCTCCTAGTCGCGGGTTGCAGTCTGTTGTACTAAATAGTGATCAAAATTGAAGTAAGAATACTGTACTATTGAAGTAATCTGCCGTGTGGGTTGTTTTATCCCGGTAACGCCTACGTCAAGGTATGGCAGGACGCCACGTAGAGAAGGTGTACGGAAAGCGGACGCTGCAGGAGCGCGCCGACGGGTACATTCAGATGAACATCCCGAAGCAGGCCGTCGACGATCCGAAGGTCGGCCTCGAAGCCGGGCAACGCGTGAGCGTGCGCGCGATCATCAAAGACGGGCACACGTACATCAAAATACAGGGGGTGAGCGATGAGTAGCCAACAGCAACAGCGTGAGGCAGAGACGCAGTGGGACGCATACAGCGACTATCAGCACGTCAGCCGCCGCGTCGCTGGGAGTATAGGCGACGCGATCGACGCGCTCTCGATCATCGAGTCCGGGAAGGTGACCGGGGAGAAACTCTCCTCGCGGGAAGAGACCGACCTCCGGGCCGACGTGTTGGGCGCCGTGATCCGGCTCCAGACCGAACTGGAAAACGAGCGCGACCAACGCGAGACGTACGACGAGATCCTGAGCCGATGGGAGGGGGAAGAGGGGTTTATCGCCCACTTCCGCGCGCTCGACGTCATGGCAGCCCGGTCGGAACCGTGGCTGCAACAGTTCGCGCAGGACATCCACCGTGCCGGCTGGGAACTCGGCTACCTGAAAGCTGGCCGCGAGGAGAAACAGAACCGCGGCGGTGACGCCTATGACGGCGAAGTCCGCGAGATGATCGAGGAGATGACAATATGAGAAAGCTGGAAGCGCTCGTCGAGCAGCTGTACCAGGAGCGGCACCAGCAGCAACTCGACACCGTGTTGCCGATCATCGCCGACGAGGGGCTCGGGAAGTCAACGCTCATGCTCCAACTCGGCACGAAATACATCCATACCCGCGACGGGGAGCTGCCTGACGCCGACGCGCTGCTCGACCGGATTTGCTACGATCGTCGCGGGTTTCAGAAGATGATGGCCGAGAGCGACAAACAGGCGCTTATCATGGTGCCTGACGCCGCTCGCATCCTCTATTCGATGGACGTCGCCAAATCCGAGCAGAAACAGATCGAAAAGGATCTGATGGACGTGCGGGGGCTCGAATACTTCATCCTGCTCGGCTTCCAGTCGTGGGACCGAATCGGCGGGGAGATCAAAGAGCGACGCTCGAAACTGGCGCTGAAGATCCCGCGACGTGGGCTGATTCGTGGATACGGCCGCGACGCAATGGACGAACGGATCGACTCGGGGAGTTGGCCCGAATCCACGCTCACCGACAAGTTCCCGCCGCTTGACGGCACCGAGCTGTGGAGCCAGTACCAGCAACTCGATCTTGAGCAGAAACGCGAGCGGCTGGCCGGCGAGGGGGGCGCTGATCCGAAGGAGGTAGAAAAAGAAGTACAGCGGAAAGTCGTCCTTCGGGCGACGAAACCGTGGGATCCACATGCGGGGATCACACAACGGGAGGCTGCAAATCTGATAGACTACTCTCAAGGCTGGGTGTCAGATACGGTCCTCGGCTACAAGGATGGCGAATACCGCGATCTTGTCGAGGAAAAGCAGGTGATCGCATGACGCGAGCCGAACGCAGTGGCTTTGACAACAAAAGCCGCATGGCCAGAACATACTATAAGAACGCGCGTTTTCGACGTACGGACGAGCCAGCGGCGGGGGTGTGCAGTCGATGACCCGAGAGGTTTCAGATGGGCTCAGTAAGATGATGGCCCTTGCAGCAGCGCTCTCGCTCGTCTTAGCGTACGTTACCAGCCCGATCTTTGGTCTGGCTGTGGCGGTTGGGATGTTGGGACTGATGTCTGTCGCGTTAATCAGCCCGATGGGCCCGAAAGTGAGATGGAACGTACCGGGAGAGCAACCACAGCAACTCGGACTTGGTGAGATTCGAGCGGACTACCTTGACGGCGAGATCGACGAGGATGAGCTCGAAGACCGAGTGACGGAACAACTCAAAAGCGAATGAGCCTCACGAGAGACCCGTCACAGTTTGACGTTCCTGACGCTGACGACCTCCGGCAGCTACGCTTAATCGCGGGTCTCTCCCTCAAAGACGCAGCTGATGAAGTTGGGATCAGTACCGAATCACTCCGGCGCTGGGAACGCGGTCAATACGAACCGCGCATCTCTGACTGCGAGGCTCTTTTAGACATCTACTCGGATTCGATTAACGGTCAGCAGCAGTTTTCAGAAGCGTACCGATAACACATTTTTGTGGCTTTTCTGGCCGCATTATGGGGTTAAAGGCAGTATTGTGAGCCGTAGCAGGAATCTCTGCTAGAACGGAGCCAGGTATCTGATGAACGGAACCACACCACGGAGGATCAAGCGATGAACATTGACGAGGATCTGCGGCTATTCCTAGCGCTGACGATCGTCGTTACCGTCGGTGTCGGTGTGGTCGGTGGCGGGCTGTTTGCTGGTGGGTTTGCAGACCAGGTGACGGTCGAGCCGGTTGTGGGTGAAGAGGTCACTGTTGACGATCGTGTTGACGCTGAGCCAAATGGCCTGATGGTCAGCATGACAACAGGCTACGCTGCCCAATTTGATGCCAGCAATAGTGAGCGCTACGTCGAGACGAACCACGACGAATCATGGCGTGATGGCGATTGGGGGGTAGCTCTGACAGCCGAGTTGGACGAGGAGGTCAACGAGAATGCTGCATACACCGCGTATGCGGCGGAGAACGAAACGCTGCTTATCGTCTGGGATGATGGGGAGTGGTTCGCGTACTACGACCATCCCCAGACGGACGCTGATGCAAGTCTGCGAGTCAACGCCACTGAAGACGACAGTATCCTATCAAGCAGCCCGGCTCAGGAGCCAGTCGTCGTCGACTGGAATAACGAGACGGAGACACTGTCGGTGTTCACGCGCGAAGACGCTGATTCGACGAGTGCTGACCTCGAAACCGAGCAGCGGCCGGTAACGTACGATTGGGTCGGTAGCATCGATGAAGTCCGCTTCGTCGACGTCATACCCACGATCGACGACATCAATAGCTACCTCGACCAGCCCGTGCGGCCGCTCGCGAACAATGAGGACCAGCAGACGGCGCGATACATGTTCGATGAGCGCACCGGCACGACAACGGAGCCGATTTACTCGGATACTGAGGCTGAGCTGGTAGGTGGGTCGTTTGCAGAGGTTGGTGTTGAAGGGCCGGGGCTTGAGCGCGGCGTCGATTACGAGCTGGCATTTGCGCCGTTCACGATCACGGCGCTTGATGGCGGTGAGCTCGACGGCGCACCGGTTGTCATCCTGACGTGGGGTGGCGGGTTCGGCGCGCTGATCGACTCTATCGTCGGCGTGCTGCCGGTCTTGCTGTTCCTGATCCCGCTGGTGGTGCTCGTGAGCCGAGTGCAAGAAGAACTGTAATACCATGAGTCCAGATTACGATCCAGACGAGAACGACGTTCGAGGCGAACAGTCTATCAGCAAAACAAGTCGTCGAGGCGCGCTGGCAGCGCTTGGACTCGGCGGTCTCGCAATGCTCGGCAGCGGGTCGGCGGCAGGAAATATCGCAGGCGGTCCCGATTCAGACGAGATCGCGCACCTCGCCCGACCGGTGTACGAGGGGCCTGAGTCAGATCTGCCTGACCCCGGTGTTGCAGGCCGTCGATACACGGTCACAGATGAGGGCGGCGTGTATCCGCAGTACACTGAGCTGCGTGATACCGGTGGTGAGTGGCAGCCGATCAATCTCGGCGTCGGATCGCTCGATGCCGATTCGGTCAGTACAGAGGAAGCACATATTGGAGAAAGGAACCTGACGCTTGGCGAGGACGCGGGTACCGATCGTGATGATGTAACTGTTTTAGGAGGTGGTGCTGCGTACGACCATCAAGACACGGAGGATCCTGATGATCACAATGATGGGGAGGTCGTGGTAGTTGGGACTGATGCGTTCTCTGATACTGGCTGGTCTGTGGCAATTGGACATGGTGCAGAAACTCGTCTGGACCCCGATGGGAGCGGGGACTCCGCAGTCGCTATTGGAAGACGAGCTGAAACAGTCGGACACTCTAATATTGCGATTGGACGACACGCTGAGGCTATTGAGACATATCGCGCAACTGCCCTCGGCCGTGGTGCAAAAGCAAATGGCCCTCATTCTGTTGGGATCGGGTATCACTGGGACGAGGGGGGCTCGTTTTCCTCCAGTAGTATTGCGATTGGTCGTGCGTCTCTATCTAACACAAGCTCATCCATTGCGATTGGGTCAGAGTCATCGTGTGATGGACTTGCGGGGAGAGAGATCGCAATAGGTCGTGGAGCAACATCAAATGCGGATGATACGGGCCGGACAGTTGCGCTTGGATCATCGGCAACAGCAGACTATGATTTTGCCACTGCTGTTGGCTCAGAGTCATATGCTGGCAGTCGAGAGTCTATTGCGATCGGGAGATCCGCATCTGTGGCTGAGGATCCAAGCGCCAGAGAGGCGATCGCAATCGGGCTTAATGCCTTCGCGGGCAATAGTGGCAACACAGTCATCGGCCCCGACGCGGAGGCAAGTGAAAACTCAGGTAATACGGCGCTGGGGACCTCAGCGGTATCGGACGGGAACCGATCGGTTGCACTGGGTCACACATCCGAGGTCCTCAACGACTCCCGTGCTGGCATTGCGATAGGAGAGGGATCGACAGTTACTGGAGATGACGGGATAGCAATCGGACGATCTGCTGCCGCAGAGGAGGGCGAAATGGTCATATCTATTGGCGGAACACAAGTTTTTGAGATGGATGATAACGGGGATCTTAGGATCGCAGGAGAAATCACGGAGAACGCATCACTATGACACTCGATTTAGACATTGACGCGGTTTACAAGGACATGCTGGAGCGGATCGACGACCAGACAGACGGCGACGCAAAAGCCGACTTAGAGCAGATTGTCGAAAACCA
>LKMJ01006094.1_pt1 | contig 11371 bp, 8 predicted proteins | sample 643391 | NCBI WGS metagenome assembly LKMJ01 (sample SAMN04112250, study PRJNA286221) | soda lake metagenome | biome: soda lake; feature: Kulunda Steppe; material: water; isolation source: sample PL-Br10 brine of Picturesque Lake | place: Russia: Kulunda steppe | collected 2010-07
TGTTTCTGCCCAAAAGTTCTTCTATTTTTAGACCGGTTATTCTCTCGTAAGCCTTATTTATCTTTAAGAGGTAACCGCTTTTGTCAGCCAAAACAATTCCGTCAAATGAGGATTCTATGATTGCGTCCAGATGATTCCATTCAAAATTAGAATTATATTTTTGGGAAGCTTTAATAAGTTCAATCATTGTAAGTGTTCCCCTTACATTTTTTAGGTGGTCCGTGATTACAATAAATTTACATCTACTTTCATCAGTAATCTTCCAGGCACTATCGAGTGTTTTGTCTTGATTCAAAGTGACAAAATTTTTTTCCATGATCTTTATTACTGGTATAGATGAGTCTATCTCATTAACTATGGAATCGAATATATGATTTCTTTCTAAAACCCCTGTTATTTTATTATTTTTATCAATAACGGGTGCTGCTTCAAAGTTTTTCTCATATAATATTTTGGTAGCCTCTTTTAATGTGGCAGTTTCCATTAGGTTAACAAAATTATGGTTCATTATGTTTTTGACAGGAATTTGTGTAGGCACGACTTTTCACCTCAAAAAAGATTAATTTAGGCAAAAAAATTCAGTAAGATTTTAAAAACAGGGCAGGTTAAGGTTGCTGTCACCTGCCCTGTAGACAGGTTAGATTACTTGTCTTTATCTCTTTCGATACCTGCTAGGTCCATGGCAAGACCAACCTTATGTGCTAAGTTTCCTTGCCTCAAAATCATAACTCTCTGTGCCTGTGGTGATCCGGCCCCATGCATGCTTTCTACCAGTGCAGTACCGCCCGTCATATTTTCCAACAGGCGAAGTAGCCGGTAACGATGTTCTGCAGGGATGGATTCTTTGCCTTTAGTATATTTTTCTACATATTTACCTATTTCTGGGTGATTAAGATCTTTTTCTGAAGGCATAGTTGCTATTAACCCTCCTGCAATATCATGGCTTAGTCGGCATATTTCATATATAAAACGGGTTACATTTTGTTTAGTTACGTTGGCTAAGAGAGGGTCTACAGAATAAGCACCACTTGGGGTAGAGCTACCCTGGGACGAGCAGGCTATTGAGCAACAGTATAGAGTTTCTGTCAAGTGGATCATCTCTACTACCTTGTCCCTGATGTGTGAAGCTTTCGCCACTCCATTTATATCGGCAATAGCTGAGGTTGCTCCGCATATTACATCACTAACGCCACCTTTACAGCCCCCGTAGTTTTGGCGGTGATGGGAAGCAAAGCGCTCAACAAGCATTCCTGCAAAATCATATTCCCCGTACATGAATACTCTATCCCACGGTACAAAGACATCTTCTAGAACAGTCAAGGCTTCTCCTCCTACCATACCGTAGCATGCATTTCCCTGGTCCATTTCATCAAGTTTCCTGGTATCATTAGTCTGGCGGCCAAAAATATGAAATACTCCATCTGCATCAACAGGTATGGCGCAGGCTACTGCGAAGTCTTTATCATCTTCAGAGAGAGCAATGGTAGGCATGATTAGCATTTCATGGGAGTTTACTATCCCTGTTTGATGGGCTTTAGCGCCGCGGATAACAATACCATCTTCCTTTTCTTCGACGATGTGGACATGCTGATCTGGATCTTCCTGCTGGCTTGGAGATTTACTCCTATCACCTTTTGGATCTGTCATTGATCCGGCTACCATAGAGTCTGTTTCCTGGAGCCATTTGACGTATTCCTTAACTCTTTCATGATAATTTGTACCATGTTTTTGATCTATTTCAAAAGTTGTACTGTAGACAGCGTTAATTCCATCAAAACCAACACAGCGCTGATAACATGAACCGGTGCGCTGGGAAATAGCTCTAAGCATTTTGACCTTGGTTATAAGGTCGTCATTGCTCTGGTGAATGTGAGTGAAACGGCTTATTTTTTTGCCGGTCAAATGAGATTTTGCACTTACTAGATCTTCAAACTGTGGGTCATGAGCCATATCATAAGTTTTTGCCGCACAATTAATGTGAGGCTTTAGATGGGGATTATCTACAATATTATCAATTTTTTCTCCAAAAACGTAAACAACTGTATTCATGTCTTTTAAGCTTTCAATATATTCCTGTCCAGTTTTCATAGTAAACAGTCCTCCTTAGATTAATTATATAAAAATTTAAAAATTAAAACCTATTCCCTTGGTTAAAGTTTTTTATACACCTCCTTCATATCCACTTGTGGCATAGCTTTGCCTATATAATTTAGTATAAATATATTAAGCTGCAATTTTTATGCCATGTTATTTGCATCCTTTTGATGCTGCATGTTGCATTATTGAATTTATTATTGACTTTCTCGGGGAGAGGAAGAGCGACACCTTGATGCAATGATGCAAGACATTGATGCATACATCAAATTGCATCAAATAGTATAAACTTCTGCCTTATAGAAGTTATTAAGCTTTTTTATTAAAGTTTTATCTTTATTAATCTAACATTGCTTAATGTTTAGTTGTCGCAAATGGTTGTATTTTGGCTGGCAAAAATAATTGGCACGTTTATTGCGAATAAACAATTATACATCCAAAATACCATGAAAATACCATGGAAATACCATGAAAATACATGAAAAGTTAAAATTGGAGCTCATAGAGTTTAGAGTTGTTTGAAGTTTAATAGAAGTAAAATTATTAGAAGTAATAACCACTATAAACAGTATAATTGAAAATTTATGATTTTTCAATACTCAAGAAAGGAGGGGTGGATTAGAAACCATTATTTGGGTCCTATTTGGATCCTCAATATATGCTAAAAAAACTGATCAAAAATCTTCAGATATTTTAAGAAAGGAAGTGTTTATTTATGAAGGATGTTTATATAATTGAAGGCGTTAGGACTCCTATAGGTTCTTATGGAGGGGGCCTTGCAAGCTTGTCCTCTTCTGATCTGGGCTCAGTTGTCTTAAAAGAAGTTGTTGAAAGAAGTGGCATTTCCCCGGATAAGATAGATGAAATAATAATGGGTTGTGGTTATCAAAATGGTGAGAATGCTTATGCCGCCAGGTTTGCTTCTATAAAAGCAGGCCTTCCTCATGACATACCTGCGTTAAATGTTAACAGGCTGTGTGGTTCAGGTCTTGAGAGCATAAGCCTAGTGGCAAAGAATATAATGCTTGGCATTAATGGCTTATCCATAGCAGGCGGTCTCGATAGTATGAGCAGTGCTCCTTATCTATTCTATGAAGCTCGCTGGGGTAAACGTATGAACGATGCGAAGGTTATTGATGGTATGGTAAAAGTACTCACTGATCCAATGCTTGGTTATCACATGGGTAGAACTGCAGAGAATCTGGCAGAGGAATTTGGTATTAGCAGACAAGAACAGGATCAACTGGCCTATGAGAGTCATCAGAAGGCAGTTAAAGCTCAGGAAGAAGGAAGGTTTGATCATGAAATAACTCCAGTGGAAGTTAAATCCAAGAAGAAAACGGTTACTGTAAATGCTGACGAAGGTCCCAGAAAAGAAACGACACTTGAAACTTTGGCAAAGCTTCCTGCTATTTTTAAAGAAGGAGGAACTGTTACACCTGGTAATGCTTCTTCTATAAATGATGCTGCAGCTGCACTTATCCTGGCTAATGAAGACAAGGTAAATGAGCTAGACCTTAAACCTAAAGCCAGGTTATTGGGATTTGGCGTTTCCGGGGTAGAACCATCTAGAATGGGGATAGGAGTAGTTGGAGCCAGCCAAAAAGCACTTGAAAATGCCAACTTAGCCATAGATGACATGGATGTTTTAGAGATCAATGAAGCTTTTGCAGCTCAGGCTCTAGCATGTGAGAGGTCCCTTGAATGGGACCGGGAAAAGTTAAATCCAAATGGGGGAGCTATAGCCCTTGGTCACCCCATAGGAGTAACTGGTTCTATAATAACAATTAAAGCCATTTCCGAATTGAAGAGAACTAATCAAAAATATGCCTTGGTATCTCTTTGTATAGGCGGAGGACAGGGTATAGCTGCTGTTGTAGAAAATATCCAATAATTAATTTATTTGACGAGTGAGTATTTGTATAAGTCATTATTCTAGAATTAATAAAAAAGGGGTGTGTAAGTTGAAAAATTGGCTTAGGAATTGGCAGGAAGAATATAAGAGTAAGTTAGTAACTCCTGAAAAAGCAGTTTCATGTGTAAAGTCCGGGGATCATGTTGTGATGCAGCATGCCTGTGGAGAGCCCAGAACCTTAATAGAAGCGCTTGTAAAACGTACTGATCTTGAAAATGTTGAAATTTCACATTATGCAGCAATAGGACCGGCAGAGTATGCCCAGCCCGATATGAAAGGAATATTTCGTCACAATGCTTTCTTTGGCGGGGGACCTACCAGGGATGCAATTAATGAAGGTAGGGCTGATTATACCTGTTGTTACCTTCACGAATCACCCAGGGCCTTAAAAGATTTTATACCTGTTAATGTGGAGTTTATCCACGTGACACCGCCTAATAAGTGGGGTTATTGTTCCTTAGGTATCTCTGTTGACTATACGAAGCCTGTATCAGAATTTGCCGACATCATTGTCGCCCAGGTTAATGAGAAGATGCCAAAAACATATGGTGATACCTTTGTTCATATTAGTGAGATGGATTATATAGTAGAGAGTACCAGGGATCTCCTAGAAATTCCTATTCCAGAACTGGGGTCTGTACAAAAGGCCATTGGAGAGAATATAGCAGAGCTAGTTAATGACGGTGATGTGCTTCAGTTGGGGTTTGGTGGTATCCCTGATGCTACCTTGAATGCTCTAACGGACAAAAAAGATCTTGGGATTCATACGGAAATGTTTTCAGATAGCGTGATAGAGATGGTTAACAATGGTGTCATTACCGGTGAGTATAAAACCCTGCATCCACGGAAAATAATTGCCAGTTTTATACTGGGGACGAAGGAACTCTATGATTTTGTGGATGACAACCCCATGGTAGAGTTTTACAGGATAGACTATGTAAATGACCCTTGCGTAATCGGGCAGATAGATAATTTGGTTTCCATTAACTCTTCTATTCAGATAGATTTGCTTGGGCAGGCGTGTTCTGATGCTATTGGTAGGAAGCAGTTTACTGGTGTTGGGGGGCAGGTAGATTTTGTCCGGGGAGCAGCCCGTTCTAAAGGAGGCAAATCTGTACTAGCTCAACCGGCTACAGCGGCCAAGGGTACTGTATCAAGGATAGTGGATACCCTTGATGAGGGAGCTCTTGTCACCACTTCTCGCTACGATATACAGATAGTAGTTACAGAATATGGAATAGCAGATTTGAGATATAAGACAGATAGTGAAAGGGCAAAGGCACTTATAAACATTAGTCATCCTGATTTTAGAGAAGATTTGAGAAAAGCTGCTAAAAAAAGAAATCTTATAGTTTGATTATAGTTTGAGCAAATAATATAATTTATAAATTTTAAGGGAGGTATGACTTATGGAAATAAATGTTCCTGGTTTAGATGTTAAGGATAAGGTGGCTATAGTAACGGGGTCAAGTAAAGGAATCGGGTATGGTATGGCCTATGGTTTGGCTGCTTACGGAGCAAAGGTTGTGGTTTTAAGCCGTAACATTGAAGAAAGTAAGGAAGCGGCAGGTATGATTTCTCAAAAAACTGGAGCAGAGACTTATGCATTAAAATGTGATGTGACAAAAAAAGATGAAGTTGATGACCTGATTAATAATGTTTTAGAGAAATATGGGCGAATAGATATATTGGTGAATAATGCAGGTAGAAATATCAGAAAACAGCTCGAAGAATACACCGAAGAAGAGTGGGAATCAGTGATTGAAACCAATTTAAAAGGGATATTTCTCGCTGCCCAGGCAGTAACAAAAGTCATGAAAAAACAGGAATATGGGAAAATTATAAATATTTCTTCAATTTTTGGTTCTGTTGCCATGCCACTGCAGGGTGCTTATGCCCCCAGTAAAGGTGGAATCGAGCAACTAACAAGGGTTATGGCCCAGGAGCTTGCCCCTTACAGTGTTACAGTTAATGCTATTGCCCCGGCATACATCAAAACGCCCATGACAGCAGAATTTTTGGAGGATGAAGAAAAGTCTAAGGCTATTTTTGATAATACTCCTCTTAGAAGGCTTGGAGAAAGAGGAGACCTGATAGGGCCTGTAGTTCTTTTAGCATCAGATGCTTCCGCCTATATAACAGGCCATGTTCTGTCAGTTGATGGAGGCTGGTTATGCAGATAACAAAAAAGCGTAACCGTCTATTTTTTAGTCTAGATGATGCATAATGCTAAGCATAACACATCACGCGTTATGCATCATGCATCACCAAAATGCATCTAGGCAATGCAACTGCTTTTTATTTATTGTAAATATACAGTAAAAAGATTTTACAAACCCTAAAAAAACCCCTGAAAATATTTATTTAAAGGTTTTCCTTTAGCAATAATCATCTTTTAAATGGTTTTTTCAATTTTGGCACAATTATTGCAATTTACTATGACTATGTGAAGATATTATTTTGTAAAAAACTTTTAGTGTAAAAATCTTATCTAGGTGTAAGGAACAGATGCTACCTATGAGTATTTTGATTTAGGCGGTTAATTTTAAAGATCTCTTACAAAGGGGAGAGGGGGTGCGGGTATTCAATAAGCTTGGTTGATGGTAGGAAAGTCTGGCAAAGAGATGTAAAGAAAATAATCGAAAGGAGTGGAAATAATGGAAATACCAACTTTTTGGCCTGTATTTAGTACTTTGTATTTTACTGTGTGTATATTTATAGGTATTATTGGTTTCGTTGCTATTACAAGGTCTAGGGGAACAACTAATCCTGATGAAGTTTGGAAACACGAAGATCAAATACAGGAAGAAGAGGAAAAAAAGAATAGATAAGTGATTAATTAACTACTTTAATATGCTGTATTATTTAGATGGACTAGATTTAGATACGTAGTTTTGTATTGATAAAGGCTTATTATCTTATTATAAGGAGGTCAATTGGATGGCTGAATGGTATTTTGTCTTAGGCGTACTTGCTATTGTATTCATTTTAATTGCAGTCTCAGTAATAATGAGAAGATTTGTAAGCAATGTTGAAGATTATTATGTTTCAGGTAGGCGTGTTCCGTGGATTATGTTTGTAGGTACTACTACTGCTACATGGCTTAGTATGTGGACATTAATGGGTGGAGCAGGACTTGTAACTACCTGGGGTCCTTTTCCAGTAACCAGTTATTTTTTAGGTAGTGTTGCCGGATTGGTACTACTGACGCTATATGTTGGCCCTGCAATTAGGCGTGCAAGGTTTGTTACCATACCTGATTTTTTTGAAGATCGATTTGGAAGCAAAAGGGTTAGGGCAGCTTCTACTATTGCACTGATTGTAGCTCTTTACTTTTATATTGTGCTACAAATCACGGGAGGAACAATAGTATTGGAAGTTGTTCTGGGGATACCATATTTTTATGCTATGATTGCGTTTCTAGTAATTCTTGTACTCTCCTTAATATTTAGCGGTATGTGGTCAGTCGTTGTTAATGATGCCTTTGGGTGGATCATGTTTACCGTAGCGGCTATATTTATTCCTATCACATTAGTTAGTATGTCAGGGGGATTAGAGTCTGGATATTCTCAGCTTTTAGAATCACAAGGACCTGAATTTTTCACTCTTGCAGGTAAAAGTGGAATGACAACAGGTCAGATAATAGGTAACATAATTTCATGGATTATAATTTTAGGCTCTGCTCCTCACTTGATAAACAGGGCGTTACTTGTTAGAAGCGATAAAGATGTTATAAAAGGCGGTATAGGCACAATGATTGCCGGGTTTGTAGTTATCTTTTTCTTGTATATTGGATTTTCCATGGTTCCAAATCTTATGGATGTTAGCGGCATAGAACCCGACTTTGTACCTGCTACTGCAGCTGTCCAAATATTTCCACCTGTTCTTGGTGTACTTTATCTAATGGGTGCATTTGCAGCTGGTGTTACAACAGCTAATGCCCAGTTTTTGACATGTGCTCAGGGTCTAGCCAGAGATATATATCAAAAACTAATTAATCCGCGAATTTCTGAGGAAAGATTGATGACAGTCACGTATTCATGTATTATTGGTCTTGCACTTTTAGCTATATTGACTACTTTGCTCAGGCCGTTATTCCTGGTAGACTTAGGTACTGTTAGTGGTATGATTTTGGCTTTTGGATATTTCCCTGTTATAACTCTTGGACTTATCTGGGGTAGGATTACTGCAAAAGCTGCAGAGATTGTTTTATGGCTTAGTATTCCTTTAGGTCTTTTTGCGGTAATAACTTGGACATTTCTAGATTGGTTTCAGCCGCATCCAACTATTTATGGTGTAATCTTTGGATTTGCAGCTCTTCTTATCCTGACCTTTATAACAGAGCATTCTGGCCCCGAAAAAGAAGCATGGGATAGATTAAAGGTAAACTTATGGCCAGGAAAAAGATATATGCTAATTGAAAAAACAGATATACCATTTGCTATAGGCGCAGCCCTCTTAGGTATAATTGTTACTTTAATTATTCTAGGAGTATATGTAGGCTGGTGGTGGTAAAAGCATCAACAAGAAAGCAAGTAGTTGATAAAATAATGATAAAAATGTAAATTATAATTTGTTCTTAAAGGCAGGGCCATCCTTATTATAGTGGGAAAAATGGCCCTGCCTTTTAAAATATGTAGGAGGACATAAAAGTTGAGGAGATAAAAGTTAAAAATTCTAAAGAAGATATTGAAGATAATAAAGAAGAAGAGACAAAAGAAGGGATAGGGGCAGAGGAGGTAGAAACTATATTGAAAGATCAAGTAGAACACCCAAATTATATTTGCACGCATAAAGATTCAAGTGAAGAGATATTTATTGCCAGGGGAACTCCATGTGAAAACAAATATCAACAGATTCCCTGGTAATCAGTCACTATAGTTCCGGTTATTTTGTTCAGATTATTTTTTGAAGGGGGTTAGTACCTTGGAAACGTATGAAGCATTAATGAGTAGGAGAAGTGTGAGAAAATTTAAAAGTGACGCGGTTCCAAAGGAAAAAATAGTGAAATATTTAGAAGCGGCGAATATGGCTCCTACTGCAAGCAATCAGCAGCCGTGGAATTTTGTTATAATTTATAGAAAACACCTTGATAAGATTCAGGACCTTTTAGAAGAATCTTTTATTGAAAGGACAAAGTATGCTAAAAAAGAAGATTTTGCAAAAAAGCTTGAGGATTTACCGATTCCCACAGAAAAAGATGGAGATAAGGCAAAGGGACTGCAGAAATTTTTTAAAAGGATGGGGAATGCTCCAGCTGCTTTATTAGTCCATATACCTCGCAGTGACGATTCGTACCAAGATTTTATTAATGTGCAGGATGGGGCAGCTGCTATTGAAAACTTTATTCTTGCTGCATGGGATGACAATGTTGGTTCTTGCTGGATGTGCGGGCCTCTCATGAAAAAATCCGAGGCTTTAAAAGAATATTTCCAAATTCCAGAGGACCGCCAGGTAGTGGCTATAATCCCTTTTGGTTATCCTGAAAGTGTGCCTAAGAGTCCTCCTAAGGAGGATGTAGAAAAGAAGACAATCTGGTTTGAATAGGATTAAAAGTTTGACTGACTTTTAAAGCTAAACTAATTAATGTAAGGAGATGATTAAATGGCACAACCGGTCAGTGTTATTAAGTATAATGACAGGGAAAGTGTGAGGGAAGCTGTTGAAAAATGTAATGGCTTTAGCAATTTAAAAACCAGTGACAAGGTTTTAATTAAACCCAACCTGGTCTTTTGGGATAAGATATACCCCTATTCACCATACGGTGTTTTGACTACGAATTTGGTAGTAGAGGAAGTTATTAAGTTGTTAAAAGAATATGGCTGTCATGATATAACTATTGGAGAAGGAACTATGGTGGTAAAAGAATTTGGTTCTACCACAGAAGAAGCTTTTAAAGACCTTGGTTATTATGATTTAAAAGACAAATATGGGGTTCAATTAAAAGATTTTAATGAAGGGTCTTTTACTAAAGTGGACTTAGGACATGAGGGGGAGAGTATAGATTTAAGAATTAGTGATGATGTATTAAATGCTGATTTTATAGTTAACCTCCCTGTTTTAAAAACCCATAACTCTACTGTGGTTTCTCTAGGTTTAAAGAATTTAAAAGGATGTATAGATACACGCTCAAAAATGTTTTGTCACCATAAGGATATAACTATCGATCATTTTATCGCCCGCCTGGGAGAAAAAATTCCCCCGGATTTAACGATTATTGACGGGATCTATACTATAGAAAGAGGACCCTTCAATATCGGGAAGGCATACAGGGGTGATTTATTAGTGGCATCAAAGGATTGTTTTGACGCGGATGTAGTAGGAAGCCAGATATTAGGTTTTTCACCACATGATATATTACATCTGGAAGAGTATGCTGAAAATAATGGAAGGAATTATGATGATATAGAGGTTGTTGGTGAAGATATAGAAAAGGTAAAAATGCCATTGAAATGGGATTGGAATTGGCTAGATGACAATACAGGCCCCCCTGCTTTTCAAAAACTTGGAATGGAAGATATATTTTATCCCAAGTATGATACTACTTTATGTTCAGGATGTACGTATTTAAATAATGCCTTGCTGATTTTTCTAATGGATGCATATCAGACAAAACCCTTTAAAAGCATGGAGTTTATAAGTGGCAAGAAGATGATTTCCCAGGGTGGTTACGATAAAACATTTTTAATGGGAAAATGTGCTATTCAAATAAATAAAGATAACCCTAACATTAATGAAAGAGTTAGAGTCAAGAGTTGCCCTCCAAAGCTTTCCAATCTTATTGAGGTTTTGAATGAGAATGGTGTTCTTGCCCGGGAAAAGGCTTATTATGAATACAGAGAGAACTTAGTAAAACGTTACGAAGATAAACCTGAATTTGATGAAGGGCATTTTCAGTTTGAAGTGTAATTGATGAGGAAGGATTTTTCTAAAGTATCCTTGGAGATAGGATTTTAAGCCGGTAAAAGGGTTAGCTTTTTATAAGTAACTTTAAGCCGGCTTTTTATCTTATAATACAAAAAATTTACTTTATTAAAAAGGAGAGATCACAGAATGAGACAAAGTGATGTTGTGATGAAAGGTTCAAAAGGGGCACCGGCAAGGGCTCTTTTTTATGCAATGGGCTATAGTGAAGAGGAGATAGGGCGGCCATTTATAGGTGTGGTTAATTCACAAAATGAACTTGTGCCGGGCCACAAACATCTTGATGAGATAGCTATGGAAGCTAAAAAAGGTGTTTTGATGGAAGGAGGGACACCCCTGGAGTTTCCTGCAATTGGGATATGTGATGGGATAGCCATGGGTCATGAGGGAATGCGTTATCCTCTTGCTAGTAGAGAGCTTATTTGTGATTCAATTGAA
>LKMJ01006096.1_pt1 | contig 11367 bp, 16 predicted proteins | sample 643391 | NCBI WGS metagenome assembly LKMJ01 (sample SAMN04112250, study PRJNA286221) | soda lake metagenome | biome: soda lake; feature: Kulunda Steppe; material: water; isolation source: sample PL-Br10 brine of Picturesque Lake | place: Russia: Kulunda steppe | collected 2010-07
TATGCTTGTCCTATATGTCCCCTTCCAGCAGGTGCAGTGAGCCACCCTTGTCCTATATGCTTGTCCTATAAGTCCCCTTCCAGCAGGTGCAGTGAGCCACCCTTGTCCTATATGCTACCTCGTGTGCCAAGACATGCATGCACTCATTGGCAAGCATTCCTGGCAGCGCGGCCTCTCTGCAAGGCACTTGCAGCGCCTGCGTATGGGCTGCACGAGTTGGGGGGCAGCATGCTTCACCGCACCTTCCGCAGCGCCCGCGGTCCGTGCGTGCTGTGCGGCAGCCCTGTGGTTGCCGCTCCCACCCTCTGGAGGCGGCGAGGGCGGCGGCTTGGGCTTGTGCGCGACTGCCGCGGCGGCGTTGCCGACTACCCAAGGGTGGTGCAGGGCCTGCAGGTGAGCAAACATGTATAAAGGATGATAGGCAGGCCTACTGTGCAAAAGGACTGCCCCACTTTGCAGAGGACAATAGGCAGCCTCGCTATGCAACGCCTCTCAATTACATGCAGCGGGTACAGGGGCTGCCTGCCTTCCTGCGCAGAACAAAGCCTATGGCAACCCCGACGCACAGATATGCAGCCATATGCAGCCATACAGTGAACCCTTTACATAGGCAAACACAATCATAGTGACCTGTACGTAGGCAAACACAATCATAGCGACCTTTACATAAGCGAACACCCCTGGTGTAAAACAATGTGTGGGTACGCACACACGCGCTCACAATGGCACATGATCACCCGTGCTTGCCTGCACAAGCGCACATATGCATGCACACACAAGCTCATGCATACACTGAGCATACACAAACACGCGCACAGAAGCGCGCACACACAAGCACATGCACGTGCACACACACGCACACACAAGCAAAAGTAAAAGCAAACGCACACACATGCACACACACGCGCCTGCTCTGGGGTGAGCCTGGCTGCAGGGTCCCACTGGAGGCACTTCTCCAACAGGTCCAAGAACCCAGCGTCGGGGCACTTGAGCGCGGCTTTGAGGTTTGTAGCACCTGCGGGCGCGCGCGGCGCGTGCGTACACACACACCCTGAGTGCGGCATGGAGCGCCGTGTAACACACACGCCTGAGTTCAGCATGGAGTGCTGTGTAATATACAACCTGAGTGACGCACATCCTGAGTGATACACACGCCTGAGTGCAGCATGGAGTGCTGTATCACAAGCACAGCATGGCATATGAGGTCCCTGGGGCTGCATGCACACACAGAGAGAGCAGCTGAGGGATTAGCAAGGGCTGAACGGAAAAAAAGCACACAGCGCGATGAGCATGGCAAGGGGGTGCAAAGCCTGCCAAGTGCTCCACCAATCCTCTTGCATGACCAGAGGCAGATGGGAGCGGCGGCGAGGCAGTGCAGCCTTGTTGCACACACACACACACACACATACACACACATGCGTACATGGCAGGCAAGCGTGGGACAAGCCCTGTGCATCCAGTTTGATAAGTGGCAAAACACCCTGCCCTGCAAGATCTGTGCCTGCCCAAACGAACGTTTCCTGCACACGCATGGCAGCTGGCCATTGTACAGGGACGGCTTCATGCACGTGGAGATGGAGGTGCACTGCCTCAGCGCCCTTGCCACCTCCGCAAACAACCTGCCACGCCATATGCAGCGTGTGCACAGCAAACCACTTGCCACACCATACGCGGCGCGTGCGTACCTGGGGTGTGTGTGCGGTGGTGGCTGTTCATGGTGGGGCGTGGGTTGTTGCTGGAGTCAAAGAACAGCTTGCGCCGTGTTGAGGTGACCAGCAGCTGTGGAGGCGGTACCCCCAGCACCTCCATGATGCAGGCCAGCTGCTCCGCCTCGTCCTCGCCTGTGCGCACAAACGGGAAGGGCCACCCATGAGGAGGGGCACAAGAGCTCTGCCCGCAGCCCTATGCGTTAAGGCCTTGCGGCCTGCGCCAAGGAGCGCATATGGGTGCAGGCGTTGGGCACAGGCATGGCAGGGCCAAAAAAAGGGGCGAGAGGCCTCCACTTGTTTAGAGTAAGGGGGGCGGGGGGAGGGGAGCGTGTGCGCGTGTGTGTGCTTGTGGTGTGGGAAGTGTGGGGGACAGGGAGGAGTGCGCATATGGCAGGCATGCAGAGCAGAATCTTGAAGAGCAAGCACAGGGCATGTGTGTATGCCTTCTGCGCTTAACAGTGTATGCCGTCTGCGCTGGACAGTGTATGCCGTCTGCGCAGGACAGTGTATGCCATCTGCGCTGAACAGTTTATGCCATGTGCGCTGAACAGTGTATGCTGTCTGTGCTTAACAGGTTCAATTGTCAACATTTTGGGTTCAGGTTGAGGTATGTTGTAGTCAGGGGCACTCTAAATGGACCATTTCTTTTAGATATTTGACTCACAAACAAACAACCTGCTCATAAGTGCCCTGTGGATCGAGTCTTGGAGCAAATCCACAGTGTAAGCTTAATCCCTGACCCCAAGGCTCCACATTCATCCTGGCAAATCCACAACCGCATCAATCTCAAGAATCAGTCCCCTCTGCAGCCGCATTGATCTCTTGAGATTTAGGCGGTTGTAGAGCAGACCTTTCACGATTGGTTCAGGGGGGCAAGTTGGACTTACATGGACTATGTCCGGGACGATTGGCTGGCAGGGTTGTTAGGTGGTTCTCCAATATATTTTCGACTGATTGCTCCAACCCCTCCCCAAGCACCTCCTTCACGCATGGCCTACGACCCACATGCCCGTGGGCTGCGCAAGCTGCTGCACACTGGGCAGCACCCATCAGCATGTCGGCGTGGCTGCGCTCATGCATGAGATCCCCAGCAACCACAGCATGCTGTATGCATGAGGCAGGCAAGTTGTGCATTAGCCAATAAGGCGTATATGCTGGGCCAATGCTGCTCGCAGCAACAAGCACGCCTACAAGCGAGAGCGCATGCACGCACCAGGGAAAAGAGGGCAGCCAGTGCACAACTCTGCCAGGATGCATCCAAAGGACCACATGTCGATCTCGCAGCCATACTGCATGCCTAATATGACCTCCGGCGATCTGCAAGGGGTAGGGATGGGGCGGCACCGTGTGTTTATTGAAATTTATCGAAAAAGAAGGACACGGGCTGGCCTGTCCAAAAAACAGCAGCACGAGTCACGCAAGCCTAGAAAGCAAGTAAGAGGATGCAGGCCTTAGGGACTTGTATGAACGGACGGGTGCATGGCCGAGGCATAAATGCAAGCCAAGCGCTGCTTGCATGTTGTTGTGAAGGGACAGCATTTGGCCACAGGGAGTAAATGGGAGCCAAGCGTTGCTTGCATGTTGTTGTGAAGTGACATCGTTTGGCCACAGGGAGTAAATGGCAGCGGTAGGTGGTACGGATGGCAAGAGCATGTCTGGGTAGTTTGCCAAGTCGCACACTCAAGCTTGTTTCTCTCTTTAAAGTTTAAGGGTTTAATATGAAACCCTAGACACACATCTCCTCCGAGAAGTGGACGCACACCCTCACTGACCTGTAAAAGCGCGACTGGATGTAGGTATACACGCGCTCGTCCTTGAAGCACGAGCTGCCGAAGTCGATGACTTTGATGGCACTCCTGCAGAGGCAGAAGATGCAGACGTGACATGCAAAAAGCTTGGGGCGCATGTCTCAGCAACTATGATGCGTGAGCAAAATGCATCTTTTTACCTTGTCTTCTTACTGTGATACGTCTGAGACATGTCACATGCTAGGCCTAGCAGACATGCTGCTGCCAAAACAAACCAGGGCATTCACCTCTTACCACCTCTGATGGGCTGGCCCTGCTTACCTGTTGGTGCACTTAGACAAAAAGCACACTCGATATCCACCAGCAGAGGGAGCAAGCACCTACACAGCTTGGCATGGCAACCATACCATAGTACCAAAAATGCTATTACCTGTTGGGCTGGCACAGTAAGATGTTCTCGGGCTTCAGGTCGCAGTGGATGATGCGCAAGGACTGCAGGCGTGAGGTGGTGTGATAAGGTAGAGGATCAATGGGTGGTGCACGACACTTGGAGCTGCATAGTATGCAGGCTCGAGTCACCGTGCACAAAATCAGAGGGGCAGTGGGTACAGTGCGCGGCCTGTGGCAGCTGCAAGAGCTGCAGGCGCAAGGCAGCATGTGAAGGAAGGAAGGTGACGCCCCATTGCCTTTTGCAGTGTCCTGCCCAGGTCAGCTCACAGGCTGCGGCTTCCCTGGATGGGAATCATGGATCAGACGTCTCCTCAAAGCCTGGCATGGTGCCGCACGCTGCCCCTTGCCGCACGTGAGCTGCTGACCAAGCCTAGACTCAACCATGCCCAGGAGCAGCCCTGCTTGCTGCACGCAAGCTGCTGACCAAGTCTGTACGTGCTGACCAAGCCCCAGCCCACACGTGTGTGCCTGTATCACCCCATGCTTGCCTGTATCACCCCATGCTTGCCTGTATCACCCCATGCAGTGCTTGCCTGTATCACCCCATGCTTGCGGCAGCAAGCAAGGCTGCTGCCTGCGCTGCGAGCATCAGCCTGCAGTTGGCCCTGCCCTCCCCGCCCCCCCAAAACCAAAGTCCCCACACACATGCACACACAAACCGGTTCCAAATCAGCATCAGGCCAGCAAGACAATGCTGGCGCGCACACACGGCGTGCACCAATCTGCTCCACGATTAAGCGGGCCGCAGCAAGGGCAGGCACCATGGACAGCACATGTGCTCACCCTTAGGAACTGCAGGCTGACCAGGATCTGGTGACCAAAGCGCCTGATGAGGCCCATGCTGAGGCCGCAGAAATTGTTGTGCTTGATGAAGTCGTACAGGTTGATGGCCAGCAGCTCGAAGCTGATGCACAGGTGGCTGCGGAAGACGAAATGGTCCTGCAAGGCAGAAAAAGGGGGGCACACAGGCACTGTGTGGGATTTGCACAGCAGCAGCGCACGCGTCACTGCATGCTCTGTTGCATGCCGCATCCCATAGAAGACTGCCGGCAGCACAGGCGGCAGGCGGTGCAGGTGACCTCCAGGCGCGTGCGTGTGCAGTCTACATTTGTGCATTTGCAGGCAGCACACCCAGCATGAGCATCCAAGCCCACAGGCCTAGGCCGGCTGCTTCCATTCAAAAACACACCAATAGAAACCTGGTTCATGCTATGGTTGAAGTGCAGCTTGTGCCACACAGGGTCTCTGTGTGATCTTGCGCAATCCAGCGTGAACCTGAGTGACCCTGTGTGATCCCGTGATCCTGCCCAATCCTGCCTGATCCTGTGTGATCCTGCGTTAAGCTGTGTGACCCTGCATGATCCTGTGTGATCTTGCGTGAAGCTGTGTAATCCTGTGTGATCCTGCGTGAACCTGAGTGACCCTGCGTGATCCTGTGTGATCTTGCGTGAAGCTGCGTGAAGCTGCAAGATCCTTTGTGAGCCCGAGTGACCCTGCGTAATCCCGTGTGATCTTGAATGGAGCTGTGCGATCCTGTGTGATCCTGAGTGAAACTGTGACCCCCTGCGCGTCATACCCACTAACTACTTGCTTTTGGCCTGACTAACTGCACGCCCGGAGCGCTTTGCAGGAGCAATGCCTTATGCATGTGCCTTGTATGTGCAACACCTGGGTGATGCACCTGGGTGATGCTGCACATTTCTGCCCCTGCCTGGAACCCACCGTGATGTGCACGCAATTGTGCTCATTCTTGGGGTCCATGTCCTTGATGTACTGCAGCACCTGCAGCTCCACCAGCGCCTGCATGCGTGCATCACACAGGACTGTTTGTGTCACGCGGGGCAGAGCAGGGGTCCATGTCCTTAAGCACTGCAGCACCTGCAGCGCGACCAGCGCCTGCGCGTGTGTGCGCCACACGGGGCTCTTTACATAACAAGGGGCAGAGCAGCGGGAGATGCACAGAGGCTGCATGCATGGCGCACCGCGAGGCAAAGGAAGGGAGCACACGCTGCAGGGGTGCATTGGAGGAAGGATGCAAGGGATCCAAGGGGCGCGGCGCATCGCGAGGCAGAGGAGGAGAGCACACGCAGCAGGGGTGCCCTAGAAGCAGGGTGCACGGGACCCAAGGGGCGAGACAGAGGGAGTGAGGTAGCACAGCAGTGCGCTGTGGGCAACACTCGTGGACTGCTGCGCTGCGTGCGGCCACACACGCACAAGAACACGCACGCAGGTGCTGCACACCGCAGGGGGCTTTGTGTGAGGGCCCAGGGGGGCCTCTGCTGAGGGGTCCTGCTGCTAGCTACCCACACAAGCGATTTACCACAAAATACTAAGAGCTTCCGACAACCTGTGCTACTAGGTGTGCCACAAGTGATGTGCCCAAAGTGATGTGCCCACAAGTGATGTGCCAACAAGTGATGTGCCACAAGTGATGTGCCCGCAGGTGATGTGCCACAAGTGATGTGCCACAAGCCACCCACAATATGCACCACAAGTGATGTGCCAACAATTGATGTGCCACAAGTGATGTGCCCACAAGTGATGTGCCACAAGCCACCCACAATATGCACCACAAGTGATGTGCCAACAAGTGATGTGCCACAAGCCACCCACAATACGCACCACAGGTGATGCGACAAGAAACAGGCATGCAAAGAGCGCAGTCTACGTGCACCCAAACAGAGTGAACACAGCCTATGGCAAGCCTGCCATGAGAAACCTATGCACAGAGCAGCTGCACGTGCGCCACCGCCGGGCGGGGCGCCACTGCTGCGGGCCACTGCTGCAGGTTTGTTCAATGCGTGCCTGGCGCGTGCCGCGCCTCACGCCAACAAAGGGGCGCACGGCGCAGCACAACAGTGCATACTGCAGTTGAAGTGGCCGCTGCCGCCCAACCCCCCAAGCGCGCTTGCAAGAAGGGCGCAAATACCTGGTGGTGGAAGCGCTTCTTGTTGCGGATGACCTTGACCGCGCGGAGGGTGTTGGTGCGGAAGTCGTGGCACTTAAGGACCTGGCCAAAGCTGCCCTTGCCCAGGATACCCAGCACCTGCAGCAGTGCAGCACGAGGGGTGGGTGGGGGATGCGCGCACCGAGCGGAATGGGTGCAGCGCAGCTGCTGTGAGGGCAGCGAGCGGCTGCTCTGTGGGCAGGCACTGCAGCGCGCATTTCCGCACGGCAGGTCTAACAGGTACACCGCCTTCAGGCCATGGCAGAAGGTCACAAAGAGCGTACAGAGGCACAAAGGACGGGTGTGGTGGGTATATAAGGCTCCTGGCCGCGCAGGTATGTCTACGTATGCCCAGGCGGGCCAGAAGCGCCGGAGGCTCAAGGCATGCGAGCGCACCGTGCCACGCTGCTACCCTTGCGCACCGCCCACTGCTCTCCTGTCATATCATGCTGCCTCATGCCTGCAGTCCTTGCGCATCATCCACCACAACCTGAAGCCCGAGAACATCCCACTGCGCCAACCCAACAGGTACGCCGCGGCAAGCTGTGCAGGCTCATCCTGCCTCAGCTGGTGTATCAAGCAGGACGCTGCGCTTGTATGATACATTGCTGGATGGGCTTCGTGATTGCGCCATGCCAACTTGCAGGCTGTGAGAGATGAAGAGCCATGCACCACTGATCCAACCCCCCCACACCTCATATCGGTACGCCAAGTGGTCATGCAGGACGACGTTGTAATCCCCCCGATCATCATCATAACCAAAGTTGCTCTGCGATTTGGCGAGGGATGCAAGGGTTGAGGAGCGAGGTGAGGAGCGGCAGCGAAGAGCAGGGCGCCTCAAAACAAACGTGGATCAACACAGCGCACAGGTCCTCGCGCCTTCAAGCCGCGTCGCACACGCACACCCATGCGCGGCTGTTCGATGCCTGCGCGGCTCTGTTTGGTGCCTGTGTGGCTCTCTTTGATGCCTGTGTGGCTCTGTTTGATGCCTGCGTGGCTCTGTTTGGTGCGAACCCCGGGAGAGGCAAAGAGAGCTGGTTGTGCCAAAAGCATGCAGCTATAAGGTCAGAGCAAGCTCAATTGCAAGCCAGGTGACACACAGCACTCGCGCACGCGCACGCGGTGCACAGGCTCACCTTGGCAGCATGCGGGTTGCCTCTGATTTTTTTGGCGCCGCTGCGGCCTACGAAGAAGACCTGCAAGGACAAGGCAGCAGGAGGGGCATGACACGTGAGACACGAGGGAGAGGGCGTAGCACGTGTCAGTGAAGCAGGCGCTGCACGTGTCATTGAAGCGTGCGCGGCATGTACGAGACGAGGAGGCGGGCGTGGCACGTGTCAGTGAAGCAAGTGTCATTAAGGCGGGTATGGCAAGTGGCAGTAAAGCAGCTGCTGCACATGTGAGACGATGGGGCGGGCGTAGCATGCATCAGTGAAGCAGGTGCTGCGCATGTCATTTAGCGCGCATGGCATGTGTGAGTCAGTGAAGCAAGGCAGGTGTGAGCGATTGAGGCTGGCATATGAAGCATGCAAGTCATTGAGGCGGGTGGGGCATGTTGGCATGAGTGAGTCGGTGGGACGCATAACAGAAGCAACCACATAGCAAATAGCTGCACAAGAAGTGGCAGCAGTAGCAGCAGCAGTACCATCAGCAGCAGCAACAGCAGCAGCAGCAGCGGCAGCACCAGCATTGACTGCGGCAACAGCGGTAGACACAGGCCATTCAATCACCAGGAGAAGGCTAAAGATCATGCTCTGACTGAAGGGCACCGAGCGAAGTTGCGGCAATTACTTGCCCACAACAAGCGGACTTGCGGCAGTTACTTGCCCAAAACCAAGCGCACTTGCAGCAGTTGCTTGCCCATAGTACAGATGTTGCTTTGCAGAGTCAGATCGGCCAAAGAAGTGGTGCCAGCAATACGGCGGCAGCAGGCAGCCGGCCGGGCAATGACCAGCAGGAAGCCCAGGATTTTGCTTCGCGCAGAGGCATCAAGGCAAGCTGCATGAGTCACCGCAGGTGGGTCAGCAGCATAGCAGCATCAAACGAGAGAGGCCTCGCGTGTGGCCACCTGCGGGAAGTCCAGGATCTCGCTCTGCTCATAGGCAGTGAGGTACTCGGAGTAGCGCTTCAAGGCTTGGGCGGACGAAATGGCGCCCGTCTCCCACGCAGCACCTGCGGAGTCGCTGCTGCCTGCGCAAAAGCATGGCCAGCGCGCGCGTGGGTGCTCAGTCAGGGATGGGTGTGTGGAGGCGGGTGTGGCCCTGAAGCTCCAGCACCAGCCAGCGTTCAACAGGCACATGCCTGTACGCGCCAGTGCGCGCTTGCAGGTGCATGCAAGTGTGTGCTTCACTGGAGTCATGTGCAGTGGCACGGTGGCACACTTCCGCGCACGGTGCAGGCTCTCTCGCACGCGGTGCAGATGCGTCCCAGTACCCACAAGCTAGACCTTGCGCCCCTTCGCACACTCGCGCGCATGTTCTGCCATGCCCACGGCATCTCATCTAAGAATAGGGCGTGGCGGTGCAAGCACCCACTGCATGCGTGTGTGTGTATGCGTGCGTGTGTGTGTGCTCACGCAGTGTGACTGTGTCAGTCCAGCCACCAGAGCATTTCTACCGATGCTCCAATCTTAGATAACAACTCCAGCGTGAGCATGTTGGGCATTGCTGCCCCCACACACGACTCGATTTGCTCCATACAAGCCATCTGATATTAAAGGAGGGAATAAGAAGGTATGGCTATTTAAGGAGGGAATAAGAAGGAAGAGCGACCAGGATTCCACCCTTTGCTGGCAGACACTGATCAGAGATCGTTGTCATATCTGACAAGCTGTGAAGACATGCTGTGAGGACATGCACATCATCCGACATATGCACGTCACCCAACAGCGTAACACCCTTGAGCTTGCTGTGAGGACATATGCACATCACCCAATAGCATAATACCCTTGAGCATTGTAGCTTCTGGGGGAGGAGCAGATTCCGTTTTCAAAGCAGTGACGCACACTGCCTGCACCTGAGAGCTGTATCAGCGGCAACAGAGCCCTTGAGGGCCTGAGAGGCACATCAAGGCCGGCTGGCGTGCATGTGTGGTGATGTGCGTACATGCACATCAAGGCCGGCTGGCGTGCATGTGTGGTTATGTGCGTATATGCACATCAAGACTGGCTGGCTTGCATGTGTGGTTACGTGGGTATATGTGTCCATGTACGTGCGTGCGTGCGTGCGCGTGCACATGTACGAGTGTGCAGGTCCCAAGCGTGCACACGGATAGCGCGGGGCATGCCCGCACACAGCAGCAGCAGCAGCAGCAGCAGCAGCAGCAGCAGCCCACCTGATGTCGAGGATGATGCGGAGGAGGGCGGCGCCCTGCGCGCCGCATCCGCTGCTCGCTGCTGCTGCACCTGCAACTGCTGCAGCACGTAGGCCTGCTTGTCCTTTTGGGGGGGTATGTCCGAAGAGGAGGGCTGGCCCTCAGGCCCAAGCACGCGCTGCTGCTGCGATGGCTGCAGGCGGGGCTGCTGGCGCCGCTGCTCGTGCTGCTGCTGCTGCTGCTGCTGCTGCTGCTGCTGCTGCTGCTGCTGCGATGGCGGCGGGGGCGGCTTGTTGTGCTGCAGAGTATGGCGAGCGCCACGCTCAGACATGAACCCTGAGGCACCGCCTGAGGCACCGGTCAATGCGTGTACAGCTATGGCAGCCTGCCCTGCTGTGGAGTGCACCGTTGCTGCCGCCGCCGCTGCCGCTGTGTGGCCAAAGGGGTTGCGCACGGTGGCGCCGCCCAAGAGAATCTGGGTGGCGGGGGCAGCAGAGTCTGCCGTGGGGGACATACTTCCCATGGGCCCTGAGTCACCTGCGGCACAGGAGGGTGGTGCGGTGGAGCGGCTCGTGGGGGTTCAGACAGCCAGGCAGCGTGGCGACAAGGAAAACTTGTGCATCAGCTCCGGGATCGCCTTGCCATGCGTGGACGTGGTCAAGAATTGTCACATGCCATGCGTGGACGTGGTCAAGAGAGTGATCATGAACACAGAGGGCGAAGCGTGGCGTTGCTGTGCGTGCAAAAGGGCGGCCTCATGGTTGCCGCAATGCGGTAGGCACAGGCAGGTTTGGCTGCCATGTCATACACATGAACCTGGACATGAAGCAGGTCAAGATGTAACGTCACAGAATGCAGAATGGCGGCATCACTACAGCAGGGCTGTGGACAAAGGAAGCAAGGGCTGTGGACTGCGGCAGGGCTGTGGGACTGAGGAAACAAGGCGGGAGCAGGCCTGTTGTGCTTGGTGTGGTAGAAAAGGGCGCGCACGCGTGATTGGACGCACGTGTGAACAAGAACCCCTTGGCGGCGGCTCTTAACATAGAGAGGCTAGACAGTGCAGCATCCCGTATGCACGTGCACTGCTCGCAGCAATAGCGAGCTTCAACCCAGTCAACTCCCTGTTGGCTCGACTCGCACACACACACACACACACACACACACACACACACACACACACACACACACACACACACACACA
>LKMJ01006097.1_pt1 | contig 11365 bp, 11 predicted proteins | sample 643391 | NCBI WGS metagenome assembly LKMJ01 (sample SAMN04112250, study PRJNA286221) | soda lake metagenome | biome: soda lake; feature: Kulunda Steppe; material: water; isolation source: sample PL-Br10 brine of Picturesque Lake | place: Russia: Kulunda steppe | collected 2010-07
TACGGCGCTTCGAGCCACTCGATGTCGCTGTCCGAGAGCGTGATATCGAGCGCTTCGACGGCGTCTTCGAGGTGCTCGACGCTCGTCGTGCCCACGATCGGTGCGTCGACCCACTCTTTGTGAAGCAGCCACGCGAGTGCAATCTGGGCCATTGTGGCGTCTTTCTGGTCGGCAATCTCCTGGACGCGCTCGTTTATCTCCCGCCCGTTTCCCTCGAAGTAGGGGTGCTCTCTCGCGTGTGTATCGGACTGTCCGCGAGTCGTCGCGTCGAACTCCTCGTGCGGGCGAGTGAGATATCCGCGAGCGAGTGGACTCCATGGGATGACCCCGACGCGTTCGTTCTCACAGAGTGGGAGCATCTCGCGCTCTTCCTCGCGGTAGAGCAGGTTGTAGTGGTTCTGCATCGTAGTGAAGCGCTCTAGACCCTGTCGTTCGCTCGTGTGGAGTGCGTCGGCGAACTGGTGTGCCCACATCGAACTCGCGCCGATATAGCGAGTCTGGCCACGGCGGACCGTGTCGTCCAGCGCGCGAAGCGTCTCCGCTATCGGCGTGCCGTCGTCCCAGCGGTGTGTCTGGTAGAGGTCGACGGTGTCCATCCCGAGCCTGTCGAGGCTCGCTTCGAGTTCTTGCTCAATTGCCTTCCGAGAGAGCCCGCCGGAGTTCGGGTCACCGTCGTCCATCTGGAAATAACACTTGGTGGCGACGACCATCTCCTCGCGGCGACCCGCCAGCGCCTCTCCCAGTACACGTTCGGACTCTCCGTCCGAGTACATGTTCGCTGTATCGAAGAAGTTGATTCCGAGGTCGATTGCGCGCTCGATGATGGGATAGCTCTCGTCGGGGTCGAGCACCCAGTCACGCCAGTCTGCGGTCCCAAAGCTCATACAGCCGAGGCAGATGCGGCTAACTTCCATTCCCGTTCCGCCGAGTGTCGTATACTCCATACCTCTGCTCTCTACTGGCAGGCGTGAAAAGATTCCCCCCGCGAGCGCCGGCCTCTCGCTAGATACCCGTCGCTCTCTCATCTACAGACTTTTATTCGTCGTTGACCAATCACCGGGTATGACAGCCCTCTCTTTCGACGAAGACGGCGTGGATGTGGTCTATCAGGGGACGGATTTCCGCCTCGAAAAGGCCCTCATCGAGGAGGCAATCGAGAAGGAGTACCCCGACGTGACCGACCACGAGGTGTTACAGATAATCGAGGAGAATCCGTCACTCTCCGGCGAGCCGCGGCGAATCGGTGATATTCTCGTCTGACAGACTTCGAGAGCCGCGGCCCAACCCCGCGTTTAGCACGGGCCGAGGTCAACGTTCGAGTACTGCTCCGAGTGCGCCACCAGCGCCCGCAACCAGGAGTGGGTAGACGATACCGGCGAGGAATACGGCAGTCAGGCGGTCGGGTCCTCCGGTCGCACCACCGAGGGTAACCTCGAAGAGAACGATGCCCACTACCGACAGGAGGAGGTACGCCGGCAGTACAGTCAGGCCGGCCAGCACACCGTCGGTCGGCGTCTCTGTCCCCTGGGAACGGGCGAGCGCGAGTCCCGCTGCGAGCAACAGGCCGACCGGAATGACGTACAGGACGACGCTGAACCCGCCGTCGCCGCTGATCGCCGACGTTGACTGGTCGCCAATCACGGGGAGCTCGCGAAAGACCGTCTCGACGAAGTGGGCGTTGTAGAACACCCAGCCAACCATCTCGTAGGTCGCTGGCTCGCCCTCGAACGCTTCGAGGAACCTGTTCAGGGGCGAATCGCGAATGTCGGACGCGACGATAGCGTACGTGAACACGTACCCGAACACCCATGCAAGTAGTCCCGCGATAGTTCCTTCGACGAGCGGAAGGTCGTCAGTGTATTTCGAACTCATCGACTCTTTCTCTGGGACGTGGCTACTAATAACGCGGAGCTACTTTCCGCCAGTTCACCCGAGTTGTGTTCGGTTGTACCCAGCTTTTGACCTGCCCGACTGAGCTGTCAGTCGACATCCGTACCGTTTTAATCGATGACGCTCACATCAGGAGGTATGACTACTGCAGGGGGAATCGTCGGCGAGTTTTTCGACCTGAAGCGAGAAACGGATGCGGAGCTGCTGGCGATGCAGTGTGGCGACTTCTACGAGTTCTTCGGTGAGGATGCGGAGATGGTTGCGGACGAACTCGATCTGAAGGTCTCACAGAAATCTTCGCATGGCTCTTCCTATCCGATGGCGGGCGTACCCGTCGACGACCTGACGCCGTACTTGACCGCACTCGTCGAACGCGGTTATCGAGTCGCTGTTGCCGACCAGTACGAAACCAGCGACGGTCACGCGCGGGAGATAACCCGCGTCGTCACACCGGGCACACTCCTGGAAACCAGCGACGCCGACGCGCAGTATCTCGGTGCCGTCGTCTCCGACGAAGGGCAGTACGGTGTCGCCTTCGCTGACGTGACGACGGGCCAGTTCCACGTCACGGAGTGTACAGGGACAGATGCCACAGACCAGTTGCTCACCGAGCTGTATCGGTTCGACCCGGTGGAACTCCTGCCGGGGCCGACGCTTCGCAACGACGACGAACTCCTCAGCGACCTCAGAGAGCGGACGAGCGCGACGTTTACGCTCCACACGACGGAGGCGTTCGCACCCGGTCGGGCGCGCCATCGGGTGCGCGAACAGTTCGGCGATGAGACGCTCGCCAGCGTCGGAGTCGCGGACGACGAACTCGGCGTGTGCGCCGCCGGGGCTGTTCTCTCCTACGTCGAGGAGAGCGGCGCTGGCGTGCTGGCGTCGATGACGCGCCTGCAGTCACACGGCTCAGGCGAGCACGTCGAACTCGACGCGACGACACAGCGCAACCTCGAGTTGACAGAGACGATGCAGGGCGACCGCAGCGGGAGCCTGCTCGACACCATCGACCATACCGTTACAAGTGCGGGCAGGCGGCTTCTCGCCGAGTGGCTGCGCCGTCCCCGGCAGTCCCGCGGCGAGCTGGAACACCGCCAGTCTGCGGTGACGGCACTCGCCGAAGCAGCGATGGCGCGCGAGCGCGTTCAGGAGACGCTCGAAGGAGCCTACGACCTCGAACGCCTCGCCTCGAGAGCCGCCTCCGGGAGTGCGAACGCCCGGGACCTCCGTGCGGCCGCCGAGACGCTCGCGCTGTTGCCCGAACTCGTCCGCCTGGTCGAGGACACCGAACGACTGGCGAGCTCCGCGCTCGCTGACGCACTCGACCGACCCGACCGGGAGGCCGCACGCACGCTCGCGAACGAACTCGACGAGGCGCTCGTCGAGGAACCGCCGGGAACGATATCACAGGGGGGGCTCATCCGACAGGGGTACGATGACGACCTCGACGAGATTATCACACGACACGACGAGGCGCTGTCGTGGATAGAGACCCTTCCCCAGCGCGAGAAGCGAACCCACGGCATCACACATCTCTCGGTCGACCGCAACAAGACCGACGGCTACTACATCCAGGTCGGAAACAGCGAAGTCGAGAAGGTCCCCGACAGCTACGACCGGGTAAAGTCGCTCAAGAACAGCGAGCGGTTCACGATTTCCGAACTCGAAGAGCGCGAGCGGGAGATACTCCGGCTGGAGGAACAGCGCCACGAGCTCGAAGGAGAACTGTTCGCGGAGCTGCGCGAGCGAGTCGCTGATGCTGCAGAGACGGTGCAGGCCGTTGGGCGTGCGCTCGCCGAGGTCGACGTGTTCGTGAGTCTGGCGACACACGCAGTCCGAAACGACTGGACCCGACCCGAACTCCACGACGACGGCAGACTCGACATCGAGAGCGGTCGTCACCCGGTCGTCGAGCAGACGACGGAGTTCGTTCCCAACGACCTCCGGATGGACGACGAGCGACGGTTCCTCATCGTCACCGGGCCAAATATGAGCGGCAAGTCGACGTACATGCGCCAGGCCGCGCTCATCACGTTGCTCGCGCAGGTGGGGAGTTTCGTCCCTGCACGCCGGGCGGCGGTCGGTCTCGTCGACGGCATCTACACCCGCGTGGGTGCACTCGATGAACTTGCACAGGGTCGCTCGACGTTCATGGTCGAGATGCAGGAGCTCTCGAACATCCTCCACTCCGCGACGGAGGACTCACTGGTCATCCTCGACGAGGTGGGCCGGGGAACTGCGACGTACGACGGCATCTCGATTGCCTGGGCGGCGACGGAGTACCTGCACAACACGGTCCGGTCGAAGACGCTGTTTGCGACCCACTACCACGAACTGACCACGCTGGCGACTCACCTCGACCGCGTCGAGAACGTCCACGTTGCTGCAGACGAGTCGGGTGGTGACGTGACGTTCCTGCGGACGGTCAGGGACGGTCCGACAGACCGCAGTTACGGCGTCCACGTTGCCGACCTTGCCGGTGTCCCGGAACCGGTCGTCGACCGGTCTCAGGAGGTGCTCGACAGGCTTCGAGAGGAGAACGCAATCGAGGCAAAAGGCGGCGACAGTGAGCCGGTCCAGGCGGTGTTCGACCTCAATTCGGGTCAGTTCAAGGAGCGAACCGCGGGGGCGAGTGAACCGGTTGCGAACGGTGGCTCACCAGCGGAGGAGGCCGAACAGGAGACGGCTGGTCTGGGTGAGGCTGAGGCACGTATCCTCGACTCGTTGCAGGGGCTGAACGTCGACGAGACGCCGCCTGTCGACCTGCTCCAGCAGGTACAGCAGTGGCAGGAGGAACTCGACGGTTCGTGACGACTGCCGGGGGTGTACGTACCAGATACAGTCACCTCGCAGAAACGCATTTATCCGAGGCACGGGGAGTGCCAAACATGGTTTCGGAGACTGTACACGATAACTCGACGTGGTACGAGTGTGACCTGTGTGGGCTCACGTTCGACTCGCGTGAGGACGCCCGTGAACACGAGGAGCACTGTGACGCGGAGGGCCCCTCCTACATTCAGTGACGGCTTCGTTTCGACTGTCGTTTTCTATGTCGTTTCGTCGCTCTCGTCGTCTTCGACCGTCGCGGTCAACTCGTAGGAGTGTTCGGCGAACTGGTCTTCTTCGAAGACGAACACGCGACCGTCCACCAGTTCGTTGTCGACCTCGATTTCGTAGCGCAGGTCTCCACGCGACGCCTCGACGCCGGGAAACAGCGTTTGTACTTCTCCCCGGTCGAGCAACATCCGGCCCACGCCGGACGATTCGAGAATCTCCGCGCCGGTCGTCCGCTCGTCCACGTAAAACAGCACGCCGCTCGTCTCGGACTCGTCGGTGACGAGTACGTGGATGTCTTTACCCGGTGCGGTCTGGTGCGGTGTCGGCGCTGGCTCTGGAACTCCGTGATAGAACACTTCTCGACCGTCGAGATACTCGACGACGATACCACCGTCGACGAGGCGAACCGGCAGTGTCGATGGAGAGACTTCCGAGAACGTTGTCATTGTCGTCTCTAACAGCGTCGGGATTAAAACAGCGTCTGTTCTCAGTCACCCGCAGCGAGTTCGGCCTCTGTCGGGTAGAGGCTGCGCTTTACAATCCAGTAGACGAGACCCGCACCGAGAAAGCCGGCGACGAGCGGAACGAAATCCGGCAGTGACGGGTACTGCTGGATGCTACCGATTGCGACCGCGAACCCCGAGAGGATTGCTGCACCCACGCCGACTGCGTACTGCTGGCGTCTGAGCGCAGCTGACTGTGGTGTCACCTCCTGTTCGTATCCGTCGTCGGTTTCGGCCTCCTCGATGGCGTCTGACCGGTCGGACTCCTCGTCGGTCGAGTCGGACTGGACAGATTCACCGGACATCGTCATTGCCGGCCGTAAGCAATGACGTCACAAATGTATTTCGCCGTCGCGACAGCCACAACCCTAGCTGTACTCGGGTCGACTCTCGTACGCAATCGGGTCACGTTCGCCCAGTTGCTGGAAGGCTGCTAACCGGTACGCACAGGCGTTACAGGTTCCGCAGGCGGGCTCCTCGCTCCGGTAGCAACTCACGTTTTCTCGCAGGGGAAACCGAGTTCGAGTCCGCGCCGCGCGCTGTCGGTTTTCGACCACTCGACGAACGGCGCGACCAGGTCGATGTCGGTCGCCGGTTTCGTCCCCGTGTCGACGACGTGCTGGAACGCCTCGAAGAACTCGGGGCGACAGTCCGGATAGCTGGATCCTCGGAATGTGCGCCGATGAACACGGCCGAGCAGTCGCTGGCTTCGGCGAACGAGACCGCCATCGACAGCAGAGTTACGTTCCGAAACGGGACGGACGACGACGGTATCTCGTCGCTGTCGAGCGCTGCGTCCTCGACTGCCAGTTCTCTATCCGTCAGGCTGGAACTCCCGACGTTCGCGAGGTGGTCCGTCTCGATTGGTGGAACTCCGGCCCGGCCACCTCGTCTGCCAGTGCTCGCGCACGGTCGAACTCTTTGCCTTCCGTTTCCTGCCCGTAAGACGTGTGGAGAGCTCGTACCCTCGGCCGAGCGCCTCGTAGACTGCGGTTGCGCTGTCCATCACACCCGACACCAGCACGACCGTACGCCGGTCGTCTGTCATCGAGTCTTGATATCGTCCTTGTCCTCGATGATTCGGGTTTCGGCTTCTCCGCTGGAGAGTTCGTTGACCAGGTCGTAGAACTCGTTCTGGAGCCCGGCGGGGAACTCGATGACGCCGACCCACGAGCCGTCAGCCTGCCACTCCTCTTTCTCCAGGTCGCCGAACTCCCGTACTTTCGCTTGCCCGCTTCCGGCGTACTCAGGTGGGAGCTGTGTCGCAACGGTCACCGTCTCGAACCGTATCGGAATCACCGGACGGAGCGCATCGAGTGCCTCGTCGACCTGCTTCTCGACGCGCTCCATCGGGTCGACCCGGAAATCCGTCTCTTCGAGCGCAGACTCGATGCGTTCGGGCGGATGGGGTGCGTTGTCCATCTGGGGATTGACCGCGTTTCGCGTAATCTGGTTGATGAGCTGTTTTCGTTTCTGTTCTTGCATCTCACGGCGCTGTTCGGCGGTAATCTGAATCTCTCCCTGTTTAATTACCTCGGGGATGATTTCGAGTGGGTCTGTCGAGTCGAACACGTCTTCGAGCGCGTTCTCTGGCGGTCGGTCGCCGCTGGCCGCGTCTTCGAAGACGTCCTCGGCGGCGATGACGTCCTCGATGTCACCGTCGAACTCCCCACGCTTGATATCCAGGGCCGCGTCGGGGTCGACCAGCACCTCGAAACGCTCGCCGTGTGATTCGAGCCGTGCAGTGACCGCTTGGTCGAGTGATATCATACCCTGATGTACTTGTGGACCGTTTAAATGTGTTTGTGACTGACTCTCTCGATGTCTGCTGGTGAAGTGTCAACTCTGACCCGAGTACCCAACTATCGGTCAGCAGTACTGTTGTCTCGGGTATCGTCTGCGCCGTTCTCTGCACTGTCGTCTGGACCGTGCTGAGGGGGTTGGTCATTGTCTCCACTATCGGTTTCGTTGCCCTGACCACCCTGCGCTCCCCGTCCAGGGTTCTCTTCGTCGTCCGGGGGACAGCGACAGGTTACCCTGAGTTGCCTGTCGACGACCGACAGCGTCTGGTTCTCCCCTGTAATTTCGATATCAAACGCCACTGTTTCTCTCGATGGCTCGTCGGCCTCACAGTCGACGAGTCCGGTTACGAAGGCACTCTCTCCGACAGAGAGCGAGTGTGGCACCTCCCGAACTTCGAACAGCAGGCCGTCTGTCGAGACTTCATACGAGAACTCGATATCGGTAATCCTCTCCTCGAGGTGGTTCGTCAACTGGACGACCTCGATGACCTCCTCGCACTTGACGGGCTGATTCCTGTAAGCGAGACGCAGCGGTGCATCGCTGTCTCCGACCGTCTCAATAGTGACGCTCCGCTGGGCGTCTGATTCGGTGACTGCTCCGCTCCCGAGTAGCGCGCTCCCACCCGTTGCTGCAGTCACAGCACCAACCAGGAATGCTCTCCGTTTCATCGGTTGATCTCGAACAGTTCAGCCAGTGCAAGCTTGTTTCGCCACTCGTGAAAACCGAGTGCGAGCGTCGTCAGACCGAACAGCAAGAGCAGCAACCAGACGAGATGGCTGCTGGTAAGCCAGTCGAACGGGCCGACTGCAAATCGACTCACCAGAGCCAACGTTACCCCGATTGCCACCAGCCCGAAGTAGAGCGTGCTCCAGGAGATATCGTTCTCAGGGTCGTACTCCAGGTACAGGCGCGCGTATTCGACCTCCTCGCGTGTCTCTATCGTACCGTTCTCGCTGTCGTAATCGATGAATCCAGCGCTGTCGAGCTTCGGCAGATGCGCCTGATGGAGTGCGGAGTAGACACGCATTCGTTGCCCTGAGTCGAGCTCCGAGAGCGACTCCCCGTACTGCCACGCGGTGACGTAATCGACCACGTCAGTCAGCTCGACGGTTCCTTCCTGTTGCTGAAGGTAGTACAGCGCACACCGCCTCCGCTCGTTGCTGAGCACATCGAACAGCTCGTTGCGTGATAGCTTCTCGGTAAGCTCCCCCGTCCCAAGCCATGCCCTTGCTCTGGTCGTCGAGGCGATGGGTTCTGTCTCTGTTGTCTGCATACTGGTTACTGCCTCATCTGAAGGTCCCCTGGTTTCTGTCAGGTACTTGCTTGAAAGATAGGCGCTATTGTATATTACTACTGACTCGCTACCACTCTCGATACAGCTTTAATCAAACGCTATACTCTCTTGCTAGCTGATACTCTCATCTTTACACCAGTCAATCACCGTTCTACCCGCTGTTACTCAGGTCTAAATTCGTCTGATTTCCTGTTTTACCCGGTGAGATGCCAGCTTATTGTGCTACTACTCCATTTGATTATCTGTTGTCTCCAACCAGGGTAGTGACTTACTACACGGGTGAGACACGGACTACAGTGCGTCTATAATTTCTCAGCTATTCATAGACACACTGTTTACCGCTTACTGAGTGTTTACGCTAACTCTTGGCACACTGGTTGGTCCTATAGCGTCTCTGTTGGGAGGTTCCGGCCGCGGATAACAATACCCGAACAATTTCTTGTCTTTGACACGCCGCGTCGACCGTCAGACGGGACGGCGCGGCTGACCAATCATGAAACGACGTAACTTCCTATTGGGCGTTGGTGGTACAGCAATCGGCGGAAGCGCACTCCTCGGTACTGGTGCGTTCACCCGCGTGGAATCACAGCGACGAGCGAAAATCCAGGTCGCAAAAGACTCCGATGCGTATCTCGGACTGGACGGCTGTCCAGACTCGGCGAACAGTAGCTACACGAACATCGATAGAGACGGCCACCTCGAAATCGACATGTCGCCCGGCAACTCGACGGATGCCGGTGGCCAGGGTGTCAACTCGGATTCACACTCCTATTTTGACAACGTCTTTCAGGTCTGCAACAACGGCAAGCAGAAAGTTGGCATCTGGATAGATGGGTTCGAGACGCCAACTCCTGAAGGAGAGCACGGATTCGGCGACGAGAACGACCGTGCCGTAGATTTCTACCTCGACGGTGACGAGACAGACTCGATAGTCGGCGCGGAAAACGCGTTTCCCCTTGGCGTCGGACAGTGTGTCTGTGTCGGCCTCTCGACGGTGACAAAGGGGCTCTCCAAGGAGGAGAAGCTCATCGACAGCAACGAAATTGTCATCAACGCCGACGCCGATAACCTCGGCGACCTCGGTGACCGGGTCGACCCCGACTCGATGTCGGTGACCGGGATGTGCTCCTACGAGGTCGAGGGCGAGGAGTACTTCCTCTGGCGTGTCTACAACGAGAACAACTTCCCGGTCAACACCAACTGGGAGTGTACCGGGCACGATATTTCGGGCGCGCTCGACGTGCCAGCGAACGTCACCCGCGGAACTGGCGACGAGCCGTGGATTCCCGGCTACTACTTCCTCACGGACGAGCAGTGTGACCCCATCATTCTCTCGGCCAACGGGACGGAGGTCGGTCGCACGGGTATCGACCCGGACAAGGAGTGCGAGGAGTTCGAGCGGAACATCATCAAACATCTCGTCGAGAGCGGCGACAAGTCGCTCCTCGTCCGTGACGGTACGCTGGTGCTGGATGAAACCTCGCGGGGGCTCGAGTTCAACGACGCCAACCGTGAGCAAGAGCGGCCACACGTCAACTGGAGTATCAACGGAACACAAATCAAACTCGAGTTCGTGAACCCGACAAACTTCACGTGGGCGTTCGATTACCGCGTCGACGGCGAGCCGGGCGGTGTAGACGACCAGTGGACCGGAGATGAGATATCCGGCGAGCCGTTCGACGGTGAAGACTACGGGCAGCGATACGCTGGCGTCGCTCTCGGTCCCGGGGAAACCGACACCCGGATTCTCCACGTCTCGGAGAACGTCGAACTGCGACTGTGGCGTGGTCCGGAGACTGACTGGTACATCCCCTGGATAACGTTCAACATCGAGTAACTCTCCCCAACTCATTCTAAAAATAATGCAACGAAGAAAATTTCTAGCCGGTGTCGGTAGTACAGCAATCGGCGGAAGCGCACTCCTCGGGACGGGTGCGTTCACCCGCGTGGAATCACAGCGGCGAGCGAAAATCCAGGTCGCAAAAGACTCCGATGCGTATCTCGGACTGGACGGCTGTTCCGACTCACCGAACAGTAGCTACACGAACATCGATAGAGACGGCCACCTCGAAATCGACATGTCGCCGTCGAACAGGACTGACGCTGGCGGGAAGGGCGTCAACTCCGATTCGCGGACCTGGTTCGACCGCGTGTTCCAGCTCTGTAACAACGGCAAGCAGACGGTCTGCGTCTGGATAGAAGACGACGACAAGTGGCCTCGCGTGCCCGAGAAGTACAGCTATGGAGGCGACCGCCGGGTCGAATTCTACCTCGAGGACGACCCCGACAAATCAATCGTGGGCTCGGAAAACAGCGTGGTTCTCGACGTTGGCGAGTGCGTCTGCATTGGACTCAGGACGAACACCAAGGGGCTCAAAAAGGGTCATCAACTGCTCGACAAACTCGACAACGAAATCGTCATCCACGCCGACGAGGACTGTCCGCCGGACGTGCCTCCGAAAAAGCGTGGCGAAATCTGCGGAGAGAAGCGCCTGAGTGACGACCTGCGCGAGTATATCGAGGGGCTGGAAAACACGGGCGAGTACGACCCTGACAACCCGCGTGCTGGCTGGGTGATTCAGCTGTTCCCCGACCCGGAACTTCAGCAATCACCCCAGACGACAACGACCGACGCGAACGGCCAGTACTGCTTCACTGACCTCGCACCCGGCACCTACACGGTCTGTGAGGTACTGAAGCCAGGCGCGTTCCAGACCATCCCTGAAGATGGGGAGTGCTACACTGTCGAGGTTGGCAAAGGCAAGAAAATCGACGGAAAGGACTTCAAGAACGACCGTGCTGAACCGCCGAACGGGGA
>LKMJ01006098.1_pt1 | contig 11363 bp, 10 predicted proteins | sample 643391 | NCBI WGS metagenome assembly LKMJ01 (sample SAMN04112250, study PRJNA286221) | soda lake metagenome | biome: soda lake; feature: Kulunda Steppe; material: water; isolation source: sample PL-Br10 brine of Picturesque Lake | place: Russia: Kulunda steppe | collected 2010-07
AGGACGACCTCCTCCATCAGTTCGTTGGCGCGCTCGGCCAGCGCCGTCGCCTCCGCCGAATCCGTGAACGAAACCATACCGTGTGCTATCGGTCTCGTGGTAATAAAGTCCAGCACTTGTTCCAGGATATCGGATCTCGACCGTCAGGCACGTTCAGGTAGCTTCAGCCGTGGACGTGCGGATACACCTGATCGCAGCGTCAACGAAGAACAGTCGCTCGCTCGATCACTCCTCGGAGGGTGTACTCTCCGGGCTGGCCGCTGTGTCGTCGGTCTCGCGGCGATACTCGTCACCTGAGATCCGGTCTTTCGAGCCGGTTCCGAACAACCGCTGGCGGATCGACCGTTCGGAGGGACGCTCGGCAAGCAGGACCGAACACTCTACCTCGTTGACGATATCGAAGTGAAGCGATTTCCGGACCAGTCGCGAGAGCAGGCCCTTTTCGGTCGCACCGATTATGACCATCGTGCTGGCTTCGGCTTCACGTTCGATCGCCCCCTCGATGTCGCTGGAGTCGTCGACGACGAGATCGGCGTCCTCGAGATCGTGGGACTCTGCCCAGTCGGTGAGGAACGCTTCGCCGGCCGCCTGGTCGTCGGGGCTGTCGACGACGTGCAAGAGTGTGATCTCCGAGCCGACGACCGAGTTGAGTGCGTGTGCCACCTCGGCACTCAGATCCGAATCGGGGCCGCCTGCCGTCGGCAACAGGATCCGCGACGGGTCGATCCCCCGATCTTTGATCACGAGGAAATCACAGGGCAACTGGTTTGTCAGTTCATCGATCGTTCGTTCGGCGCGTGCGGAACTCCACAACTGGTCTTCCGCCCAGCCCATAACCACGAGGTCGGGTCGGGTCCGTCTGGCCCGATCGAATATCTCCTCGAAGGAACGCGGCGAGACGATCGTCGATGTATCGAATTCGACGTCGTAGTTGTCGCCAATATGCCGGAGATCCGTGAGCTGTCTGTCGGATTCTTCAGTGATTTGTTCGTACCGTCTGGCGTTAGACTCCGGAGAGACATGCTTGTCGACCTGAACGATGTGGACGACGTGGACGTGCCCGGCGTCGCGAGCGCTCGCGACCTTGCAGGCGAGTTCTATAAGCTGTGTCTCGGTCCGCGGATTTGCGATCGGAACGAGGACGCGATAGGACTCGGGATCGCGGACGATCTCCTCGACAGTATCGACTACCGGCACGTACGATCGACCCGCGATCGATCCGAGCAGCCACTCCCGAACGGAGAGACGACGGACGTTCTCGAAACGCTCGATGTCGAGCCGCCGCTCGCTGGTTTGATAGTAGTTGACGAGGGTGACGAGCAGTACGCCGCCGATCGTATTGCCGAGGAGGACCGGAATCACGAACCCCGACATTCCGGTGAGAAATCCCAGATCGCCCGCGAGCATCAGATACACTACTTCGGTGAAGGAAACGACCACGTGAAAGAGATCCCCGAGCGGGATCGCGAGAAACGCGAGATAGACGACGACGAGCCGCGAGATCGTATCGGTGGCGGCGAAGTTGATCCAGACGACGCCTGCGACGATCAGCCCGGCGAAGGCGGCTTTAAAAAAGAGGTTCCACGCCGGCGTCTCCACGCCCTTTTGTGCGATCCTCGTCGCCTCGATCGCCGCAGCAGGCTCGAAGACGCCCCCGTAGACGAGAACGACGGCTCCGATCGCACCGCCGACGAAGTTCCCGGCGAGTACGATCAACCAGTGGCGAAGCAGTGCCGGAACGGAGGCCAGCCGCTCCAGCGTCAGCGCCACCGGCGGGAGCGTGTTCTCGGTATATAGCTGATACCCCCCGATGATGATGTAAATGAATCCGAGCGGATACAGAAGCGACGCGACGACGCTGCTTTCGGTCACCGCCGACATCGAGGCATACAGCAGAAACGTGATGGTGATGGCGAAGCCGGCGGCCAGACCGCTGAAGAACAGCTCGCGGCCTCCGGAGGTGATCTCGTGGTCGGCATCCGCGACGATCCGCTGGAACACCTCGTCGGAAGAAAACCGGTCGGCAACTACAGATCCGACGGTCGGCGCACCGCTTTCCGTATACCCGCTGAATTCTTCTGAATCCACCGGATCAGAGTCGACCATTATCGATCAATCACTCGCCGAGGGTTCAAGTACTCTTTCAACCGATAGGTGAACCGTATCGCTCGTCGAACCAGACAGTCAGTACTCGATCTCGTGCATGTGCAACCGAGGAATTTGAGACTCTCGAATAGTTTTTTTTACCCGTCCGCCATATTTCGGGACGCCTATGCAAGAAATCAAAGCCTCGGACGCGCCAGTGTTCGACGACTATCCGTTCTCGCAGGCGATCGAACACGACGGGAAGGTGTACCTGTCCGGTAGCGTCCCGCTCGATCCCGAAACCGGAGAGTTCGTCGAGGGTGGAATAACCGCCGAGACGGAACAGGTGATGGAGAACATCGGTGCGATACTGAAAGAGGCCGGGAGTTCGTTCGACGATGTCATCAAGACAACCGTTTTCATCACCGATGCGGACGATTTCGGTGATTTCAACGATGTGTACGGGCAGTATTTCGACGATCCCTATCCGGCACGGAGTGCGGTCATAACGGACCTGGTTGTCGACGTTTCGGTAGAGGTCGAGGTCATCGCGGCCGTCGAATAACCGTCCCCGGACGGGTCGGTGCAGTATTTCTCCCCGTCGTTGCGAACAATTATTAATTAACGGAAGGATCAGTTACGGTATGACATCGGTTATCATAGTCGGTGGCGGTATTGCGGGCACCGCAGTAGCGTATCAACTGAAGGATTCGGAACACGACGTGACGCTACTGGAAAAAGATGCGTTGGGTGCTGGGACCACTGGAAAATCGATCGCCTGCTTTGCGTGGCATCTCAACCATGAGGGGACTGATTACGAGATCGCGAGCAGAGCCTGGGATATCTACGAACCGCTGATCGAGAACGGAACGCTCTCGTATCACGAAAACGGTTTTATGAAGGTCGCCGAAAGCCAGGCGTTCTTCGAGGAACTCCTCGAAGGAGTAGAAGAACTTCGAGCAGCGGGCGTTCCGGCCGAAATCCTCGATAGCGCGGAGATCGAGGCACACAACGTCAATCCCGAGATCGCGAGCGCGGGAGCGACGTTCTACCCATCGATCGGTCGACTCGATCCCGGCGAAATAATCTCGCACTTCGCCGATAGAGCGCGCGCAAGCAGTGTCGATATTAGAACCGGGACGGAAGTTACCGACGTTATCACCGAAGGGGAGGCAGTGGTTGGTGTAGAGACGGTTGACGGATCGATCAGGGCAGATATCGTCGTGAACGCCGCGGGTCCGTGGTCGCCGATTCTCAACCGGATGGCGGGGGTCTCGCTTCCCCTGAAACACACGTTGGCTCCGATCAGCGTCCTCGACTCGACGGAGAACTTCGAATTGCCGACAGTGATTCTCGAGAACGGCGTGTATTTCACCGGTGAGAAATCCGCAAAAATACTCGCCGGTCGCGCCCCGCACGAATCAAGCGACGAGGACGTCGATCTCTGGGAAGCAGCGCTGGAACTCGAAGATCCGAACAAAACGCAGGGAATGGGGATCGGGAGCGTCGAGGAAGAACATCGAAATATCGTCGCCGAGACGGCGCCACAGGCGATCCCGAAAGCGAAGGGGGCCGAAGTCTCGAGCGAGTGGCGGGGGATCCGCTGTATATCTCCGGATCATCATCCGTTCGTCGGTCCGACCGATGTTGAGGGATTCTATACGATAACCGGAATGTGCGGTGAGGGTATCACGCTCGCGCCCGCCTGTGCAGAGCTTCTGGCCGATCACCTCCGCACGGGTGAGTTGAGTAGCCAACTGGAGTATCTTTCTCCACAACGGACTGTCGAGGGACATTAACGCAAGGAAACACTCCGATTGAAGGGTATTTCGGATCCGGGCCATACCCCGGAGACCTCAAAACTCGATCTGTCGAAGGTCAGCCTCCAGGCCCTCGACGTGGTCGTTGTAGGCATCGACGAACCCCCTGAACCGGGGGGCGTACTCGCGGACGTCGGTCGCCGACGGCGGACCGTACTGTGAGAGGAGATAGACCCCGTCGGCACCGCCGGCCCGGAGATACGAGACGGCGTCGTGATCCCGTTTGAGTTCCCATCTGGTCGACTCGACTCGGACGGAGAAGGTCCCGTAATCGGTCCCCTCGTATCGGTGAAGTTCGCCCGCGATCCGACCACAGCACTCCTCGATCCGCTCGACGATCCGATCGCGCTCTTCGACGACCGAGTCGGTCGAGTCGACGGACGGAAAGAAATCATCGACGCCGTCCAGCAACCCGTCGATCGTCTCGACGTGGGCGTTATACTGCCGGACGAAGGCCTCGTAATCTTCGAGCGCGCGAGCCAGGGCGGCCGGTTCAGCCGGCTGCTGCGTCGAGACGACGTACGTCTCGCCGCCGCCGCGCGGCTCGTATTTCAGGAACTCGAGATCGCCGGCTTCGTATTTGACCGTCCACTCGCCGCTGTCGGTCGAAAACGACCGGCGACCGTAGTCGCCGCCCTCGACGCGAGCGAGGTTGTAGGCGATCCGTCCGGCGTGGGACTCGACGGCGGCGATGATCTCCCCGCGGCGTTCGGTGATCGTCTCGACATCGTCGACGGGAACGTCCAGCTCGGCGAGCGTCGTCATTGGTTACTGGACGGGTCTCGATCGGTTAACAGTTCCCGGTCTGTCGGGCGGCCACGGGCGAGTTCGTTCGGCTTCCGTCCGGGGAGTGGATTCGGACGGCTTTTTGTCCGGGGCCCGCGAAGACTGCCCATGCACACGCTCGTCACCGGCGGCGCCGGGTTCATCGGGGGGCATCTGGCCGAGGCCTTCCTCGCGGACGGCCACGACGTGACCGTCCTCGACGCGATGGACCCCTTCTACGATCTCGGGATCAAAGACCACACGATCGACGCCCACCGCGCCCTCGCGGAGCGCGAGGGCGTCGAATACCGCTTCGTCGAGGGGGACGTCCGCGACGCCGACCTCGTCTCGGAGCTGGTCGCCGACGCCGACTACGTCTACCATCAGGCGGCCAAAGCCGGCGTCCGGCCGAGCGTCGAGGCGCCCAGAGAGTACAACGAGGTGAACGTCGACGGAACGCTGAACGTCCTCGATGCGGCCCGCGACACCGAAACCGAGCGGGTAGTCGTTGCCTCCTCGTCGTCCGTCTACGGCGGCCGCGAAGAGTATCTCCCCTTCTCGGAGACGGACCCGACGCTGCCCGTATCGCCGTACGGCGCCTCGAAACTCGCCGCCGAACGGTACGCCTGTGCCTACAACGAGGTCTACGGACTGTCGACCGTCGCACTGCGGTATTTCACCGTCTACGGCCCGCGAATGCGGCCGAACATGGCGATCTCGAACTTCGTCTCGCGGTGTCTGAACGGCGAGCCGCCGGTGGTCTACGGCGACGGGACCCAGACGCGGGATTTCACCTACATCGACGACGTGATCGGCGCCAACCGGACGCTGCTCTCGAGTGACGCCGCCGACGGCGAGGCGGTCAACGTCGGCTCGACGGACAACATCGAGATCCGGACGCTCGCCGCCGAGATTCGCGACCAGCTGGCGCCCGAGCTGGAGATCGAGTACGCCGAGCGGTACGACGCCGACGCCGATCACACCCACGCCGACACCGCGAAAGCCGAAGCGCTGCTCGGGTACGCCCCCGAGCACACGATCCGGGAGGGCGTCGCCGCCTTCATCGAGTGGTACCGGGAGAACCGCGAGTGGTACGAGCCGCTCGTGTTGGCGTCGTGAGATCGACGATCGACGCCGATAGCCAGCGAGCGACTCGAAAACCGCACACCAAGTCGGCGGTGCCAGTCAACAGCGAGTGCCCGGAGTTACCGACATTCTTGGTCTTCGATCTCTCGATTGGCGGTGATATCGCCGTTTGCATTCACTGTGAAAATAATGCGAACCCTTTCCACGAAGTTCTCCGCCGATCCCTGACTGATCCAGGTTCGTGTCGCGATCCTGCTTTCGGTCCATGGGGCACGATCGGGGTCACAGATATCTCTGTTAAGTTTAGCTTGTAAAGAATAATTCCCCTGGTACTTCCGCCCGGTCTCGACACCAACGGCCTGCACGCCCCTCCAGTTTAACTGCAGAAGATTGTGCTCTCTGCATCCACTGGGTCCGCTCGTTTCCTCTCGTCTACGTAGAAAGAGTCGGGTTCCACGCGTGATCTCCATCTCTTCGTCGGTACACTCGTTGTATTGGGTCCAACCAGTAAGATCGGTTTCCTCTCTCACAGGAGGGGCTGCTGCTGCGCTGCCGGCGAAACCGACTCCGCCAAGGGCGACTCCGCCTGCGGCGAGCGTTTTTAGGACAGTACGTCTCTTTTGGTCGTGTTGCTCGAAGCTGTGTTTGGCCGGTGTTTCGTCGTAGGTCATGGTGTTCGATCATCGAAGTGGGTCGCTATCACAATACCACTTCATTACGATCCAACCCGCTTCGATGCTGAAAGAAGGGAACACGTGAGTGAGTGATAGTTATATAGGCGTTTCACTATCAAAATTGAACCTTATCTAATCACGGACACGTAGTATTCGCCAACAACTCCTACGTAGTAGAGGTGATAAGAGGGGTAACATGCCATTCACCGACGCGTGCCCGAAAGCGGGAAGGTTCGAGTGTAAACTCCACAGTTCGATTGATTCAATAGAAAGTAGTGGAAGAACGTATTGGCTTTGCTGCATACTCCTTCTCTATTAAGCACCTCGTTCCGATCGGGTATGGAATACTTTAACAAGGCCGAAAACATCGAAACCGTCTGATATAGCCAGTGTCAGCGTCGGTAACCGGCCAGCGACCCGAACACCGATTCGCCTTCGTCGATCGCCGCCTCGAGCTGTCCGACGCCGGACTTTCCAGCTCGATCGGGGTCGGCCACGACGCGAACCTGTTCGGTCCCGCAGGCAACGAACCCCATCCCGAGCGTCTCGGCCGTCGCGCGGAGCCCGAGTCCGGCGTCCTTCTCGCCGTTCCGTACCTTCCTCGCCGGCGACTCGTGGGCCCGGACGGCGAACTCGAAACCGTCGATCGCGTCCGTCAACTCGTGGCGGTCGACGCCGCGATCGTCCGCAAGCTCCGCTAACGCCGACTCCAGCGTCGAGCGCAACCCCGAATCGGTGGTGCGGTTGACGAACCGGACGTCCCGGTCGACGAGGTCGGCGAGGCTCCCGAGATCATGGGGGTTCCCTTCGGCGACGACGAGCCCCCACTCGCGGCTGTAGGTGCCGAGCTCGACCGTCCCATCCGGAACGGCGTCGCCGGTCAGGACGGCGAAGTCAGTGACGCCGTCCCGGAGCCGGCGGTGACCCTGTCGGCTCCCGATGCCGAGATACCGGGGGCGATCGACCCGATCGAGCAGTCGCGAGAGCGCCGGATCGTCCTCGCCGGCTCCGAAGACGGTCGGGGGACGAACGTCGGGCGAGAAGAGCTGTACCTCGACGTGCTCGCCCGCGTCGAGATACTCGATGTCGGCCTCGACGGGGACGATTCCGTCGGCCTCGACGAGGCTCGTCGTCGCGCCGCTGCCCTTGTCGACGGGGTAGACGAGCGTGTTTCCGTCGCCGTCCGTGACGAGCCCGACGGGCATATACCGGAGTCGACCCTCGCTGTAGCGCTCGCGGTGGGCCATCTCACCGTCGACGGTCGCGGTCTCTGGGGCAGGCAAGCCAGCGGCCTGTCGGATCACGGGGGCGACGAAGACCCGGAAGATGGTCAGCGCCGAGACTGGATACCCCGGGAGCCCAACATAGGCGCTTTCAGTGAGCCGGCCGATGAGCATCGGTTTCCCCGGTTTGACCGCGACGCCGTGCAACAGGAGTTCGCCGGTCTCCTCGACGACGCGGTAGATCACGTCGACGGCCGACGCCGACGTCGACCCCGAGGAAAGTACGAGGTCACACTCCTCGGCGGCGCTGCGCAGCGCCGACTCCATCGCGTCGTAGTCGTCGCCGGCGTGTGGGTACAGCTTCGCCTCGCCGCCGGCTTCCTCGACCGCGCTCGCGATGGTGTAGCTGTTCACGTCGTAGATCTGGCCGGCGTCGCTGTCGAGGGGCTCGCCGGGTCGGACCAGCTCGTCGCCCGTCGAAATGATCCCGACAGTCGGCGTTCCCCGGACCGGAACCGACTCGACGCCGATCGCCGACAGCAGGCCGATCTCTCTGGCCGTGATGACGGTGCCCGGGCCGAGCGCACGCTCGCCGGCGGCGATGTCGGCGCCCGCGAACATCACGCCGTCACCGGGCGCGAGCGAGGTCCGGACCAGAACTTCGTCGCCCTCGCAGTCGGTTCGCTCGACCATGACGACCGCGTCGGCGCCCGGCGGGAGGACGGCCCCCGTCGAGATCTCGGCGCAGGTCCCCGGTTCGACCTCGAGGTCCGGCTCCGTCCCGGCGTGGACCTGGCCGACGTGTTCGAGGCGTACCGGGTCGGCCTCGTCGGCACCGAAGGTGTCGGCGGCCCGCACGGCGTAGCCGTCGACGCTCGCCCGGTCGAACCCCGGCACGTCGAGGTCGGCGTCGATCCGCTCTGCGAGAACACCGCCGCGGGCCTCCCGCAATGGGACGGTTTCGGGATCGGGATCGATATCCAGCGACCGGATCGTCTCGTGGGCGACTTCGACGGGGGCCAGATCGCGGAACTGTTTTCTATCCATTGTACTCCCAGTTTTCAACCGCGACGGTTTCACCGGCGTCGATCCCCTCGCGGGACTCGGGGACGGCGACCCAGCCGTCCGCGAGCGCGACACTCGATAGGACGCCGGAGCCCCCGGCCCGCGTCGGCGTCGCTTCGAGTCCGCCCCCGTCCTCCTCGAGCGTCACGCGGACGAACGTCCGGACACCGGGTTCGCTCGTCAGCTTCCGCGAGAGGGTCGCCTCGCGGCTCGGCAGCGGTTCGATCGGCATCCGGCCGAGGTGTTTGATCAGCGGTCGGAGGAACTGGACGGCGTTGACGATCGCGGCGACGGGGTAGCCGGGGAGCATGACGACCGTGACGCCCTCGACGCGGCCGAGCGCGACCGGGTGGCCGGGCTTCAACGCGACGCCGTGGACGAACACCTCGCCGAGCTCCCCGACGACCTCGGGGATGAGATCGCGTTCGCCGACCGAGGAGCCGCCGGTCGTGACGACGACGTCCCGGGTGAGATCCCGCTGGACCGCCGCCCGGAGCGCCTCGCTGTCGTCGGTGACGATCTCCCGTCGAGTTACGTTCGCTCCCCACCGCTCGGCGAGTCTCGAGACGGTAAAGCGGTTCGTCTCGACGATCTCGCCGGGGGCGGGATCGGACTGAACGAGTTCCTCGCCGGTCGGGATGACGGCGATCTCCGGGTGTTCGACGAGTTCGACCTCGTCGATGCCGGTTCCCTTGAGCAAACCGAGATCGGAGGGCCGGAGGCGATGACCGGGCTCGTAGAGCCGCTGGCCCGCCTCGACGTCCTCGCCGATCGGCGCGACGTTCTCGCCCTCGGCGACGGCGTCGAACACCTCCAGTTCCTCGCCGATTCGATCGACCTCCTCGATCATCACGACCGCGTCGGCGCCCTCGGGGAGTTCGCTGCCCGTGTGCACCCGGACGGCCCGGTCGGGGCCGACCTTGTCGGCCGGCCGGAGGATCGCCGGCGAACGGTCCGACGCGCCGAAGGTGTCCGCGGCTCTGAGCGCCCACCCGTCCATCGCGGCGCGGGCGTAATGGGGGACGTTCCGGACCGCCTCGATCGGTTCGGCGACGGTTCGGCCGTCGGCGGCCGACAGCGAGAGCCGCTCGGTTCGATCGATCGGCGGTATCTCGAGCAACCGGTCGCGAGCCTCGGCGATCCGGGCACGCTCTTTGAACCCCGCCTCGCGTAAATCACTCATACACGAGGTTGCGGTCTCCGTCGGCAAAAAGCCTCGATTGCCGGGGTGTATTTAATACGATCGGCGACGAATACCCTTGCATGCCCGAAAAAGTCCTCTTCGAATCGGAGAGCCGACAGTCCAGAGCCGACATCGCGGCGTATCTCCGCCGCGTCGCCGACAACCTCGAGGGAGGCGAGCCGATCACGCTCACCGCGGGCGATGAGTCGGTGACGATGGAGCCCCCCGAGCGGCCGACCTTCGAGGTGAAAGCCGAGCGCGAGGGGCCGACCGACGCCCCCGGCGAGTTGAGCATCGAGTTCGAACTCGAATGGGACGAAAACGGCGATAGCGGCGGCGAACTCGAGATCGAGTGAGTCGATTGCAGGCTATATAAACAGATCCAAAGTTTTTACGGAAACCCAGCCTATCGGAAGGTTCGAGCATCGATCGGAATGTCGTGCAAGATATAGCGGATGGATGCAGCAGTGGTATCTACTGCTCTCTCTGACTGCTCTCTCTGACCGTGCCTCCGATCGTGAGCGCGGCACCGATGATAACGAGGTTTTTGATGATGTACTGCCCTTCGACAGTGAGGCCGTATGGGACGGTCGTGAATATGACCCCCGGCAGCAGGACGATCGGCAGGAATGTGCCGGGAAGCTGTACGAACAACAGAAAGATTCCAACACGGATCAGCGGCCGGTATAACAGACAGATGCCGATGAGAACCTCCCAAACACCAAGTATGGGGACAAACAACTCCGGGGAGACGATATAAACCGTCGCTGCGACGAGGTCGGCCGCCGGGCTTATGCCGAACAGTTTCAACGCGCCGAACCAGATGAACACGATTGCGATCGAAGCGCGAAGGAGTGGGACGCTCCACCGATCCATCACCGCGGCGATTTTTCTATCTAGCTCGTCGAGACGCCGTCTGTACGCCTTGATACGCGTATAGCCAATCGATCGTTTCACTACACTAAATATAGTTCCGAGAATGTAAAATCTTGTCCGGTTTCGAAACGTCGAACGAAGAGCATCTCGTGTGCGGTCCGCGAGACTCGCGCCCCGTACCTTGAAGCAGTCCAACGAAATACCAATTACCTGTCAAAGGTTAGGTGAGAAATATAGAGGAGGCACATACTAAAATACAATTTCACTTGTCGATGATTGTAGTCGTGTCTGGTGCAGGTGAGGTGAACGATGTTCACACCTGATTACAGTACAATCTTCCCCGAACAAAGCATCAAACGAACAAGAGGTGTTTCACGGGTTAGTAGCCAGTGTCCACAAAGAGATGTGCTGGTTCTTCAGGAGATCAGATCGAGCGTGAGAGGATAGTCGTAGACCTGGTCATCGCTCGCTCGGATTATGGAAAATTCAAGGCTAAAACCCCGCCCTTCAGGGCGGGGATACAGCCGACAATTCTGACACACCACACCGTCAATGGTAGTCTGGATATTCCACGCCTCTGTCGTTA
>LKMJ01006099.1_pt1 | contig 11362 bp, 9 predicted proteins | sample 643391 | NCBI WGS metagenome assembly LKMJ01 (sample SAMN04112250, study PRJNA286221) | soda lake metagenome | biome: soda lake; feature: Kulunda Steppe; material: water; isolation source: sample PL-Br10 brine of Picturesque Lake | place: Russia: Kulunda steppe | collected 2010-07
CACACACACACACACACACACACACACACACACACACACACACACACACACACACACACACACACTCACACTCACACACACACGCACACGCACACACACCACATACATACATGTACACTCGTGCGCAATCACACACGCACATGCGCGCACTCCAGTTACACGCTGAGTTCAGCTTTCTTCCAAGATACACATGTCTGGATGTCAAGTACACATTTAACATCTTAAAAAGTTAAATCGCACCAAGCGTTAGGACGGCGATTTCTCAGCTAGAATCCAGATGCTGACCACAATCAATCCCTGCCGGCTTGTGCACCAGGTTTGGATCAGACACTTCTACCTAATTTAGTTCCTGCTTATCACAATATGCATCGCTGCAAACCCACAAAAATTTACGCCCAAGGAAACATGCAGGACACTTGCACGTGCTGGCTTGTGGCATGTGCATACAGCCGTGCACGCCACTGTTGATGAGCAGGTGAACATCAAGTACCTCCGGACCAAGCCGGGGTGGGCGGTGATCAAGGAGTGGATTGCCAAGCGCATCACGCAGCTTCTGGGCCTGGAGGAGGAGGTTCTCATTGGCATGGTGTTCAACTTGCTGGAAGTGGACGAGGTGCGGCTCCAGCTATGCGCCGTATGCTCCCCTGCCTGCGGGTGTCGCCCGCCAGGGCCATCATGGAGAAGAGTGTGCGGCGCGCGCCTCACCCACTTCGTGGCATGTGTCACACCCTTTTTTGTTGGTTGTGTCCCTGTGTTGTGCACTTCTCAAGCATAATAGGCGCTGTGAGCATGCTCACATGACACAGTGCTGCTCCTGTGGCAGAATGCTGCCTGCCAGATAAAGCCATCAAAAGGGTGCCCGCCATTTGAGGAGCCCATGGGAAGATAGCTCATGGTGTACATTCCTACGTGTGCATAGAAACTGCGTGCATTCCTGTGTGTGTTTTGATTTAAATTTCAAGGATTTCATCACCCATGTGAAGACCAACAGGCCCTTGTACCTGCTTGCTGGAGCGGACAGGGCTGGGCATACAGGCCATTGTACCTGCTTGCTAGGATCGGTAGGCATGCTGTGTGCTCCAGCATGCACCTGCATTGCCCAACTGCCAGATTGCGAAGACATTGCGCGCAGGTAAAGGGGCAGTCAGGGGGCGAGAGTAGTGCAAGCTAGCTGCTAGTCATGCAGTGTGGCTGCAGGTCAAGCCTGCCACTTCAAGCCAAAGTACAAGAAAACTGCGCCCCTGGGGCGTGGCGTGGCGACTCATCCCTGCTCTCGTACTTGAGCATGCAGTGAAGTGGCAGGGCTTGATTGCCAAAGTTCCCCTGGTTTCTGCACCTGAACAGGCCAAAGGGGCTTCTGCGGCATGCCCTGTAAATGAAGCACATAACGTTGTGCTGCTGGTCAGCAAGCCATGGGGGCTACATGCGTGCAAAGTAGATGAAGCATATAACATTGCGCTGCTGGTCAGCAGGCAATGGGGGCGTGTGGCATGCGCTAAATTGCTGACTTGCATGTGCACCTGTGCCTGCAGCCGATTGATCCCAAGAAGATGCACGTCGATTTGCTGCCCTTTCTGGAAAAGAACACCAGCCTGTTCATGAAGGTGAGCGTGTGCCGAGCAGCATGTAATAAGTGCCCTGCAGCTGAAGACGACAATGAGGAGGAGGACGTGGAGGAGGATAGTGCTTGTGGTTGTGATGATTATGTCAACACTTGGGTTTCACCTGGGCGCACGTGCAGGAGTTGTGGAGCATGGCGGCGAGCGCGCAGGAAGATCCCTCAGACAGCGGCCTTCCGCGCATTCTGCTTGAGGAGAAAAAAGCAGAGATGGAGGCACGGAGAAAAGCCGAGCAGGATCTGAAGGTGGGAGGAAAGAGGGCGGAGATGGAAAGGAGGTGGGGACGGGAAGAGGGCGGAGGGGGAAAGGAGATTGGGGTGCAGATGGAAAGGGGGTGAAAGGGAGAATTGGAGGCGGGGACCGAGGTAGAGCAGGACCAGAAAAATTGAGCTGTGCAGCAGGGCTAAGGGGTGGGCGGCCAATTTTCGGAGGAGGTGGGTAAAATTGAAAAGCAGGGCTTTGCGCAAGGGGCCGAGCCAGGAAGCAGGGTTTTGTGAAGGGGGGTGAGCAGGGGAGCAAAATCATTGCCAAACCTGTAGGAGTGCATGCTGATGGCATGAGCACGCAGTGCGCGGCACCCTTGCCCTGAAACACCGGCACCCGTTGTCGGCCCCAGGGCGGGCCTGGCCGCCTTGAGTGGTGAGGTGTGCCACAAATAGAGGTGATACGTCTTGCCACAGACTTCCAGCACCATCCCCCGCTGCTGAGTTGCTTTTTTATCAGCGGCTGCGGGTATGCACGCACATGCGCGTGCCCTGTAGGAGCGCCTGGAGAGGGAGCGGGCTGCTGCCGCTGCAGAGGCAGCCGCTGCAGCCGCGGCTGCAAGGGAGAGGCTGGCCCCGCTTCAGGCATCCGCAGGCAGCGGCCGCTCCTCTCGCTGGGATATGGCTAGAGAGGTAAGGGAGTGGGCCTCTGTGCGTGTGCGCGTGCAAGGCTGCAAACTGTTCACTCTGTGCATCTCCCAGTGGGAAGTGGCAAGAGCTGTAGGTATGCCTGCATCGGGGCAACCTGTTCACTGTCAGGCCTCCCGCTAGGAGGAGAATGGCGAAGCATGTATGTGCTACTTGTTGTGCTGGCCTACATGTGCCCTGGGTGCACTCATGCACCGGACTGTGTACAAGCTCATGGTGTGTGTCTCTTGCGTGTGCGCATGTTTGCGCGAGGTTCTGCTTCGGCATTGGCCGGAACAGAGGTTCAGGGGTAAGAAAGTACGCTCAGGGGTAAGTAAGTACGGTAAGTAAGTACGGTAAGTACGGTAAGTAAGGCTCAGGGGTAAGTAAGTACGCCAGCTCCACATGCAATCACCGGGGCGGGATGTGCAATCCTTCCCCTGTGCGCCTGATGTGTTGCAAAGGCCTGCCGATGCTTTCATGCATGTTGGACCCAGCGACAGAGGGACAGCCATGTTATCGCCACTAGCGTGCCTGCCACAGAAAGGCAGCTGCGTGTGGAGCTCTGAAGTGCTGCTGCTTTCATGGCACTGCGCAGGGAGCTCCTATTAAAGCAGAAGTGAAGGCAGAGGAGGACATGAGGGCATCTGGGAGGGAGGAGCGCCACAAAGATACACACAGGTGCAGTGTCACAGCGCAGGGGGTGGTATTCGCAGAGGTGCAATATAACAGGTGTGGGAGGTGGTATTATACATGAAGGTGCAATATCACAGGTGCAGACGGTTGCAATATCACAGTGTGGGAGGCGGTATTTCACACACAGGTGCAGTGTCACAGCGCAGGGGGTGGTATTTCATGAGACATGAGCGTGCGCTCATGCAGGGATAGCTCTGCATTTGTACTTGTACATGAGGTGTCAATTCGTGTGAGGTGCCAGTGCATATGAGGTGTCAGCGCACAAGGTGTCGTTGTATGTGAAATGTCAGTGCATGACAAGCAGACTTACCAGGCACTCGTGCATGGGCAGGATGTGCATGAGCTGAAGTAAACGAGCAAACATTCAGCCCCCAAATCTATTCCAAAGGATGGGAGCGACGACCAATGAGTTAAAATCATGCCTTATTTGTGTAGAGGCTGCCCTGCTCCACACTTCTAGGGTTGCTGAATGCCGTACGCACTAACACCCTGCATATTTTGACGAACTTGCACACAAACTGGCAAGCGCACTGCGCATGTATACTTTTTTTGTTCTAAGCAAGCCCATTCACTTCCTTCCCTTTCCTCTTGCCTTGGCCATCTTTCCCTGTCTGCTACTTCAAGGCGCAAGCACCGACTGGGGCCGCACCAGTATTGCCCTCCTGCACCAGTGTTGCAAAAGCTGCACCAGTGTTGCACTCCTGCGCCAGTGTTGCAAAAGCTGCACCAGTGTTGCGCTCCTGCACCAGTGTTGCAAAAGCTGCACCAGTGTTGCACCAGTGTTGCACCCCTCATGGTGCCTGACCTTGCCTGCTGGAAGCTTATGTCCTTGCAGGAGGAGCCTAGCACTCCTCATGGTGCCTGACCTTGCTGCGGGAAGCTTATGTCCTTGCAGGAGGAGCCTAGCTCATTCACAAGCTGTTTTATCATTGCTGAGCAGCCCAGCTCGTCATCCTTTAGCAGAGAGCAGAGCCCTTTTGCTGTATTGCATGTCATCCCCACTGAGCCCTTTTGATGTATTGCATGGCATCCCCACTGAGCCCTTTTGATGTATTGCATGGCATTCCCATTGAGCCCTGGATGTATTGCATGGCATCCCTTTTAGCCCTGGATGTATTGCATGGCATCCCTTTTGGCCCTGGATGTATTGCATGGCACCCCCATTGAGCCCTTTTGCTGTATTGCATGTCATCCCCACTGAGCCCTTATGATGTATTGCATGGCATTCCCATTGAGCCCTGGATGTATTGCATGGCATTCCCATTGAGCCCTAGATGTATTGCATGGCATCCCTTTTGGCCCTGGATGTATTGCATGGCATCCCCATTGACCCCTTTTGGTGTATTGCATGTCATCCCCACTGAGCCCTTATGATGTATTGCATGGCATTCCCATTGAGCCCTGGATGTATTGCATGGCATCCCTTTTAGCCCTGGATGTATTGCATGGCATTCCCATTGAGCCCTGGATGTATTGCATGGCATCCCTTTTGGCCCTGGATGTATTGCATGGCATCCCTTTTGGCCCTGGATGTATTGCATGGCATCCCCATTGAGCCCTTTTGATGTATTGCACGTCATCCCCACTGAGCCCTTATGATGTATTGCATGGCATTCCCATCGAGCCCTGGATGTATTGCATGGCATCCCTGTTGGCAATGATCTTTGGTGTTTTGGTGTGCTTGTCAGAAGCGTGTGCTACCAGTGCGCCCTCAGCGTCCGCCGAAAATCTGCTGCACACGCGGCCTGCGTGCAGGGAGGGACGAGACAGCCGGAGGGAGGGGCGTGACGATGGTGGGCGGCGGTCAAGGCGGTCCAGGTGTGCAAGGAGGGCAGAGGGGGAGCGCTGTTGTTGGTGGTGCTGCTGCTGCTGTTGCTGCTGTTCCTTTGCTGTCTCGATGGACGCCCACACATGGTGATGGTGTGCGGCGGTGAACGCGGTCCAATTGTGTGTGGGGGGCAGAGGGGGAGCGTTTGGTTGCTTCACTGTTTTGATTGACGACCGCGCATTCAAGTGCGTGGCAGCTTACCCTTTGCCTCTCCACACATCCCACTCAGCCGATAGTGCGCGGCCAGAGGTTTCACGCCCTCCATGGCCGTGTGTGTGGCTGATAGTGCGTGGCCAGAGGTTCCACGCCTCCATGTGCGTGGCTGATAGTGCGCGGCCAGAGGTTCCACGTCCTGCCTCCATGGCGTGCTTTGCGACTGCATGGCATGCCTGACATGCTTCACAGCTCGTGGCATGCTGCACGGTGTACTTCATGCGGCTTGTGGCGCCATCCAGGTCCTGGAGCGCTGCAGTGTGCAGGCGCAAACAGCTGCCGCCCTCCTCTGAGCATGCGTGCCCTTTTCGGGTGGCAGAGGCTGAGTGCAGACACTCCCATGAAAGCACACATGCGTACACTCACATGCGCACACAAACACACAAGAACGTGCAAATACACATGCACACACACACACACACACGTGCGCTCTCCCTCGCCTGTGCAGGAGCCGCAGCCGCAGCCCTGGCCTGAGAGACCACATGCACACACAAACACACACACACAAACACATACACACACATGCGCTCTCCCTCACCTGTGCAGGAGCCGCAGCCGCAGCCCTGGCCTGAGAGACCACATGCACACACACACACACACACACACACGTGCGCCCTCCCTCCCCTGTGCAAGGGCCGCAGCCGCAACCTTGAGAGATGGCATGCACACACAAACACACGTGCGCGCATGCTCTCCCTCACTTGTGCAGGAGCCGCAGCCGCAGCCCTGGCTTGAGAGACCGCATGCGGCAGCAGGCAAGGCGGCACAGGTCGGCATCAAGGTCCACCTCTAGAGAGCGCACAAAGAGGTGCGTGGCCGCGCACGCAATCTAGCCTGTGTGCAGTGAGCACGCCCCGCGCATGTGTGCAGGTGATGGGCGTGCATACATATGCACAACCTGGCCTGCATGCTGTGAGCGCCTGCATGCTGTGAGCGCAACCTGGCCTGCATGCTGTGAGCGCGCCTGCATGCTGTGAGCGCGCCTGCATGCTGTGAGCGCCTGCATGCTGTGAGCGCCTGCATGCTGTGAGCGCAACCTGGCCTGCATGCTGTGAGCGCGCAGTGTGTATGCGTGTGCAAGTGATGCAAGTGCTTTCTTTGCGTGCTGGTGCTACGACCACCATGCCAGCAGCGACGTGATTGGCTTGCACACGTTGGTGAAGCCAACAGGCGGCGCTGCTGTACGCCCGCGGTGAGGAGGGAGCAGGCGGGGGCATCCAGAGGGCATGCTGGCGCGCGCGTTTTCTGGCAGGCGGAAAACACAGGCGCATTTGCTTCCTCGCAGGCGCCCGCGTATGCCCAGCGCCAGCCCAAGCGGCTCAGACCGGAGTGAGGAGAATAAAGCCAAAGCCACCAAGCGGCCCGCAGCCAGCCAAGGCGACAACAGCGCAGGAAGCGGGAGCGACTCAGAGGAAGGCAGGTGCCATGCGTGCATGTGGGGCTCTGGGGCAGGGTTTACTTGCACATGGGCACTCGCAGCATATGCTGTGTGTGCGTGGGCGACTCAGGTGAAAGGCGGGTGAAGCACCAATTGCCGCGGGCAGAGTACAAAACGCGCGCATGTGGGCCTCTTTGGCAAGGTTTACTACTTGCACATGGACTCAAGTGTCCGTGTATGTGGGGGCATGCATTGCGCGAGCGCCATGGCAAGATGCACATGGTCATGGGCCTTCTGTCCGGCCACTTGCAATGAAAATGGGGGTTTGCCAGACGGTGATTCCATCTGCACCAGCAAGCGTTGCAGGCGGTGTGCACCTCAGTGCTGAAGGCTGGTCTGCAAAGGTCATGGCATGTGTGTTGGACCGGGCTATTGCTCATGTAGGCACAGCACAATATGTTGGACACATAACCAAGGCTGTAATACCAAGGCTGCCACTCTGAGCGCTGAACGCAAGTCTGAAGAGGTCATGGCATGTGTATTGAACAGGCTGTTCCTCATTGAGGCACAGCACAATACTTTAAGACACAAGACCAAGGCCGTAATACCAAGGCTGCCTGATCATACCGAGGACGCAGGAACAAACGTTTGGCACGTGCCATTTGCACCGAGCAAAGGACTGTATGCCACCTGTTGGGTGGAAGACCAGCACCGCCTTTGCGCCATGGCAAAGTGGATAAATTCACCTCATGCGCTTAAGGAGTGTGTGAGCTGAGTGTGAACTCATGTTCTGTGTATGACCTCATGTGGAGAGTGACCACCTCATGTGGAGTGTGTGAGAAATCAAGGCCTGGGATGTGAATAGGGTCCTGTGCGAGGAGCATTGACTTTCAAAGGTCTAAAGATGTGAACGCAATCATCAGACGTGTCAGCTCTGACGGAATTGGATGCCGTCGATGTCTCAAGCATGGAATTGGTGCTATTGATGTCTCAAGCACAGACGTGGTGCTATTGATGTCTCAAGCACCGACTTGATGCTATTGATGTCTCAAGTACTGACTTGGTGCTATTGATGTCTCAAACACTGACTTGGTGTTATTGATGTCTCAAGCACGGACTTGGTGCTATTGCTGTCTCAAGCGCTGACTTGGTGCTGGGCCTGATGTCTTCTGCTTGGCGCTGTGCAGAGAGGACAAAGCGGAGCAAGAAGAGCAAGCACAGCAAGAAGGAGAAGCACAGCAAGAAGGAGAAGCACAGCAAGCGGGTGAGGCGCAGGGTCTTCTAGCCCAGGCTGAGGAGATGCATGGCTTGTGGTGTGGTCGATGGCATCGTGACAGGAGGCACTGTATGTTCACATGTGTGAAAGGAGGCACTGTATGTTCACATCGTGGAAGGAGGCACTGTATGTTCACATCGTGACAGGAGGCACTGTATGTTCACATCATGACAGGAGGCACTGTATGTTCACATGTGTGAAAAGCAGGCCATATGCTTAGCAAGCAGTTGGCAAAAGTTGGCCCCTCTCACGATATCCCTGGAATGTGTGCATAGAATGTGGTGGCCCTGCTGGATGCGTATGGGGCGCGTACTTTGAATGCCGCCCTCATCTCAGCAAACGCAGGATTCCCTTGCACTCCTGTCACTGGCCGTGCGATTTTTTCTTCGGAGCATCACTCAGCATATAGCGCTCTATAGCCGTATTATTATAGACAAAGCTATAGCACTACATAGCGATATTTATTATTAGTGATACAACGCTATAATGCGCTATAATTCAGGCGCTTTACATACTGGATCCTCCCCCGCCAGCCCAAATTTGTCATCAAACTTGAATGTCGGATGGAATATGATGTATTTACCTCTTGAGGATAGAAAAAGAAAATTCTTTTGGTCGCATTTTATTGCATCGGGGGCTCCGGTATAGCGCTATATTTGGTGCACCTGTGCTACCAGGTAGGGTTAGGTGCCTCATGCACACCATTCTCTCTGCACTCCTGCACCCTCATTTTGGCAGCTATCTGCCTCGATGGGTTACCCGCATCCTCCCACATCCTCATTACTGGCATGAATACATGTATCACAGCTTGTTTGGGCAAGTGCTTGTGCCCATAGCACAGTCGCACCAGCGCGTGGAAGCACGCGGAAGTACTACGATTGCATGCATGTGTCCTCATGTGCAGGCATGCCAGTGTAGCTTGTGTGTTATGTTGCTTTTTGTATTGATAATTAGTAAGGCAAAGGGTTGCTCCAGTGAGGGAGAAAAGAAGAGAGATGCGCACGCAAAGTTGCTCCACTTGTGATGCCATGCCCAAGCTGCACTTAGCTGCTCCTGGCGCTGCCTGCACCCATGCCTAAGCCTTGTCAGGTCCAGCTACTGTACCACAGCAGCAGGCATGACTAAGATGACACACATCGGAACCGTCTAGAGCAACCTGGCCATACAAAGATTTCTTCTCCATGCACGGCATTAATGTACATTCAACCTGATTCATTGGGTTGAATCAGGCCAACCTGTCACTCGAGGGGAGCCCAAAACGAGCAAATCAGCAGGGCGCCACTTTTGCATGTTATGTCCTGAAATTTTTATACCGCTACACAGCGCTAGAAGCCAACGCCGACCTCTAAGCATTGTGCTGGATAAGGTGCACTTAATGTCACCACAGAAAGCACGATACAAGTGCACCACAACTTTTATGGTTGCATACCATGTGTTTTCTCAAGAAGCGTGTGCATCTGAAGGTGGTTGCATGGCTAGGCTGCAAGATTGACCGAAAGGATTGCATCAATTGCCAGCAGCCAAAGAACGTCAAAGTACCGACAGTCCCCTGCTGTGCCCAAAACCTCAACACCGGAAAATAAAAAGGGGATGTGTTGCAATTAATGTTCTCAACCTGCAGGAAAAGTCAAGCAAGAAAAGCAGTAAAGAAAAGGTTCGGCAGAGAAGTCCGAGTCCAGGCAGTGGTGACAACAGCAGTGAAAGTGGGTAGCAAACGACAATGTCCTGTGCCTTTTGGTTAGGATCTTAGAAATTGTCAGTAGATATCCTGCTCTCTTTCAGTTTAAGGCATGCATTAGCTAGGCACAGGTGATACGTGTTGGTGGCCTCCAGAGGGGATCCACCTGGAAGTACAAGGTGTGGGTCTTGATGGAACTGGTTCGCTGATCATTCCTGTGCACCCATTGATCATCAGAATCGGGGTTGCTGGGGGTGGCAGGATCAGGGCTACATTTAGTGTTGGGAATCATAATTTTTGTGGTCGCTTCCTGGACCTTTCACTGCTGCACTGCATGTGCAGGGACCATTGGTTCCGCATTTGTTTGCTTTTGCGTCTGCTTTTTTTGGCCTCGCACAGCCGCACTATGTATGCAAGTCCCCACAATTTGCTTTTTAGGGCTCGCACCACCTAACTGTGTGCGCTTGCAGGTCCTAGTGATGGGGAGGATGAGGAGCTGCGCATCATGCGCTTGAAAGCTCAAGAAGCTGCAAGGAGCGCACAACGCGCAAAGCACTAGCTGCAGTATATGTTCAAACAGCTTGCCTGGAATAGGAGCTAGGGCTCAGCAGCATAAGACCCAGTGCACGTGTTGCTGTGCTTGGCATGGGCAGCACAAGCTGTTTGCTGTGCATGGCTCCTTGCATCGATGAGCAAGTTCATGTGCCTGCCTTTACTAGAAGCTGCGCGTTCATCATGCCATAAACTTGACACATGCTTTAACTCTACACAAGTGTCATGTACCCGTACGCAATGCTTGTGCAAATTGACTGTCCTTGCCTGCCCTTCTTGGAAGCATGGTAACCTACGCTTCAGTGTGCTGGTCTGGAACCCTTCAGTGTCTGGAGCTTCAGTGTGCGGGTCTGGAACGCTTCAGTGTGTGGGTCTGGATCGCTTCAATGTGCGGGCCTGGAACCAAGCCTTGTGCTTAATGAGCCCAACCCTTAAGAGGCCTGGAGATTTGCTTTTGCTGAGGGATTTCATGCATTTGCAAAAGGTGCTTTTGTCAAGTGTTTTTGAGTGGAGCCAGCTTCTCTCGCTTTTATGCTCTAACTCAGCTTCGGTTATGGGAGATCGTAGGGTGAAAGGATTCGGGGTGTGTTTCTGATCATTTGTTCCCAGGGGTAGCATTTGAGCCTCTTCTGGTAAATATTTGCCAGTTTTTATGTCGACTGAATTTAAGAAAGTCTCTCACTGTCAATACACATAAGTCTGAGGTAATGTACTTCAACTCTTACACCAGCAATCTGCCCCCTCTCTTTTATGATGGGGCGCAGCTCCCCTAGACAGACTCCTTCAAATATCTGGGCATGGTTTGTGACAGACATATCAACTTGAATACTGCAGTTGATGCGGCGCTACGGCCATTCACAGCTGGTACTTTCCTCATCAAACAGTTCATACGGCAACATGACCTTACAAACAGGTTACAAGGTTACAAGAGTAAGGCCTCAGTCAAGTAGTTCGACTGTTGGCCTGCTTTTAAAAAAACATTAAAAAAGGAGGTTCATGAGCAAGTAAAAAAATTGAAAAGAAAGAAATGTAAGAACAGGTTACACATCTGCATTTGGCTCCTTAAGTTAAAGTTTAAGTTTAAAAGGGTTAACCGCCAGCCAGATCGTTAGGCTGATTGGTTTGTTGCTGGTCTTCACCAGCCAAAAAATAGTCCATAATGTCCGAAATGAAATGGCAGAGTCTATTGTGCCGTTGAGAAAGAAAATCAAAGACAGTCTGACTAGGCAAGG
>LKMJ01006100.1_pt1 | contig 11361 bp, 15 predicted proteins | sample 643391 | NCBI WGS metagenome assembly LKMJ01 (sample SAMN04112250, study PRJNA286221) | soda lake metagenome | biome: soda lake; feature: Kulunda Steppe; material: water; isolation source: sample PL-Br10 brine of Picturesque Lake | place: Russia: Kulunda steppe | collected 2010-07
CTACGCCCTCAAGGATAACCCTGTTGGCATGAATTAAGGAGGCAAGCATCCAGTGCACGCACCGAATAATCCCCAACAATCAGAAAAAGGAAAAGAAGAAATCAGTGTGCAGTTAGGCCTGACCATGAAGCGTCACCCTTTTCAGTACTACCGGATTGGTCCAAATACGGCTACATCACGCAAAAGCCACCAGAACTCCTCAAACTTCGTGTGCCTACCCGCAGGGGCCTAATGGCTAAAGTCAGCTTCCCGGAAGGGGGGTTGGCGCCGGTTGGCTGACCAAGAAAATCCTGCTTCCCGCTGCAGTTTTTGCACACAATTGTTAAGAGGAAATATGGAAGATGGTTGATGATGATATAAGGTTTTTTGGCCCTACTTACTCGCCTCAGGCAAAGAAGAGACGTGCAGGCAGCAGGGCCAATAGGCAGGCCCCCATCAGGGGTGCTCGCTCAGATGTTGCTGTTGCAGACAATCCTGTTGATGATCCTGAACCTGCTGACACTGGTTATGAAGGGGATGCAGATGAAGATAATGCTGTTCAGTCGCATGCAAGCCCCCCCCGTGCAAGCGCGCTCCCCGCAGCTCCAGCTCCAGTGGCAGCTCCCCTTTTGGCAGGTCTACCAAACCCTGGTATGTGCACATGCTGCTATGGAAGTGAAGTGTGCTGTGGAAGTGAGTGTGCGAGTACAATTGAGCTCAATGACCATTCATTCCCCTCCAGGAGCAAATGAGAGCCGACGTGGCAGGGAAGCAGCAGCCAGAGACACCAATTTTCTCAAGAACAAGTTCTACTGGCAGAAAGAGCTTTGCCGCTTGTCTCCAGCATATGCTGCTCGCCACCATGCAAGCATGCAGGAAAAGAAGAACCAACTGCTTGCTCTGGTGGAGGAATCCTTTGAGCATCCCCAACTCAATGGTGGCTGCTGTGAACAACCCATGCTCCAGGTGTGTGTGTGTGTGTGTGTGTGTGCGCGTGTGTGCGTGCGTGCATGCGTGCGTGCGTGTGTGCGTGCGTGCGTGCGTGCGTGTGTGCGTGTTTGCGTGCGTGCGTGCGTGCGTGCGTGCGTGCGCGCGCACATGTGTGTGTGTGTGAGTGTGTGTGTGTGTGTGTGTATGTGTGTGTGCACGTCAAGTAGTGCTGAGGCAGACTGTATGTTCTCTGCCTGTGAGCTTTTCTGTGATATCAGCAATGTATAAACTGCTCATTTTGAACACTTTTCCTCCTCATCCCAGCCGCATGAAGTTTACGATGCTTCCTACGTGTCTCTGAGCTGCTCTTTCTAATTTGAGGTGAAGGTGAAGAAGTGCAGCCAGTGTCATCATAAGGTAGGTTCGATCCAGAAATTGAGACACTTGTAAACAAGCATTATGAGCTATGTCCTTATGTACCTGTTCATAATACTGTTTGCACTTACTTTGAGAATGTGCACTGTCACTGAGCATACATGTATGCATGCTTGCAAGAACAGGGATTGCAGATGCATATATCTATGCTGAGATGATTAGTACATGAAAGCTGTACCTGTATATTTTATTGGCTGTGCTTTACTTGACAAAAGTGAGCCATAATCACCCTGACTGCACTTCCCTACAGGTTGTCGCACAGCCGGTTCATTGCGGTTGCTTTGGCAGCTCTCCTGAGACCCCTCATGTGTGGTTTGATTTGTCCGTTTTTACGGCTTACGCCACACTGGTTCTTGGTGGAGGTGTTTCCAGCACGGGTGAGGCACACAGATTGTGCTTAGCATTTAGATGCACAGCTTCTGGCTGAGATCAAGTTTCATTGCTCTCAGGTCTATATTAACTGGCTCTCTTCTTGATCATCTACAGTCTTTACTCAGATGCTGAACCAGGTGTCGGATTGGACTGATCAATTTGACAGAGGCTGCCAAATCAATGATGAGAGCTTCACAGCAGCCTATTTTATGTACCGGCGTACAGTGTTTGACTTAAATACATTAAAGAATTGTGGCGTTCAAGGATTGCCTGAAGGCCCCCTTCAAAACTGCCAGATTTGCTGCTCATCATCAGGTACAAAACAACCCCTATCTTTTGGCTTTTTTTCTTGCTCTGAATCTACATTTATAAATCTGACCATCTTCTTTGCACAGAGGACCCAAATTACACTGCTACTTGTACATGCGATGCGGTACTCAAGCCTGGGCGATTTGCCAATGTTGGTAACGCAAACAATCTCAAGCCTCATACCAATGAATTTTTTAATTCTGTTGAGGAGCAAATCCAAGAGGTGGCTGAGCAGGGCAGGCAAGTACTTGTCTACTATGCGCATCCTTTTTGTCAATGCTTTGGCTACCTCACAACACGAAATGTCAACAACTTGTAATCCTTTTCCCACTGTATGCGTGCTTTGCAGTTTGGGCAGTATGTCTAATTTTATGACAACAGCTATTGGTACCCAGGTTCATCTTGCAGGCCCATCTGCTGACCATGATGAGGAGCAGTGTAGCACAAGGCTCTCATGTGCTCGTGCTCAAAGCAAAAGAGGGGCCTTGTATGATGTGCACGGGATGTTGGGTGCTGTATGCATTCATGATATTCCTGTCCTTGGCACTTTCTGTGACCTCCGTGGGCCAGAGAAATTTGTGTATTACTTGGTGAGCATTGACAGCACACATACAGGGCCTTCATTACGATTTGTTTGCCACTTCCAGTGCCATGTGAAGCCTTTGATCACAATGATCTTCAGATTGTATGCCCCTCCTTTTCTGCAGGTTTTACTATCTTACATAGCTTTATGTGCCAAATCTGTGGGCAGCATCTTTGTAGACTTTGGTTGCCGCTTGTCTAAATCCTGGGAGCGTTATATCAAGGTAAGGAAGGAGAGTGAAACATTCATTGGTCACTGTGCTGAATTGAACAAATGTGATATATCACTATATTCAGAACTGAACAAGTGATTTATTGATATTTGCAGAGCGAGCCTTTTGGAATTAAAGAACTGGCCCAAAGTCGATTGAAGATCATGGTTAATTGGATGCATGGTTCATCGCATGACATGGATTGCCAGATAAAAAATTGTGGGAGGTTTAGAAAAGGGACTGGCTGGAGTGTTGGAGAACAGATTGAACAGCTATGGGCTTTGATAAAGGTAACCACATGCTCAGCTAACATTGCTATTGGAAAGTTGTTGTACAATGTATACCCATCCCTCGCTGTACTTCTCCCCACGCAGCCTGCAGCAGGAATTGTCCGGTACATGACATCCCAGAATCGACGCGACTTCATAGAATTCCTGTTGAGTGATATTACAAGGCTAAAGAGGCTCAACATTGTTTCTAGGACAGCAAACTTTTGGAGAAGAATGACTAAAAAAAGACAGCTGTTGCAAGAAGATGTGGGAAAACTTAACCAAGAAGCTAGTGCGGCAGGTGAGTGACTTGACCTTCATTGCCTTCTTTGTGCATCCTGTCAACTTGAGGTCTTGGTTTTCTCTATTGCCTGCTGAGTGCTTCTTTACTGCCAAGTGATTTGCTTGACTTCCAACACATTGCAGGGGTTGACTTGGACCAAGCTGCTGCAAAATTTTGTGAACGGGTTAAATGTAGGCTCAAACACGTTAGCGCAGATATTTTTAAATTGACCGAGTACGTCCGCTTTTGGGAGGTAAAGGGTGTGCGCCGCAGCAAAAAGGATGTAGTTGCTTCTCCCAAGTCAATTGGAGAAATCTTGCTTAAGGTGAGGCAATGTTGTACTCCCTTTTTGTAAAGGAATTGTTCTCTGTTTGTTGCTGACAAATGTGTGGGGGAACGATACAACTGAGGCTGGAAAGTAAAAAGATTATTAAAACTTGCATACCATTTGTGGGGCATTTTGGCAACTCCATGCCCCTTCGCTACCGATTTGCCAATGGCTATGGCAAAAATGGGATTCCTACCCAAAGCCTGCGCTGTATTTTGAATTCATAAGCCCACATGCTGCACGTTCACGAATTTCCAACTGCACCAAACGTAGGGAATGAAGACTAGTGTACTAGCAGGTCTGGACGACAAACTTGCAGCTCTAGGCATGGAACTTGGTGTCCCTATTGGAGCAGATGGGCACGGTCTGGGTGAGGACAAGTATTTAACTGGCCTGGCTGAGCTCACCAAGTTGCCAGTAACCAGGTGTGTAGAAGGAACGGGGGGAGCAAGAGGCAGATTGAAAAGTAGCAAGAGCATTGATAGGTGATGTTAGAAATGAAGGCACAAATTAGGACATTTAAGTATCTGATGAGGTTTTTAAATCATCATGTGCCTTGAGCTGGGCTCATCTTGGCTAGTCTGTGAGGACTTTCTGGCGAGACCCTGCTGGTCCTTCCACTTATACAATACAATACAACCCTTTCCTTAATTGCGGCCTTTGTAATGCCCGCTTGCTGGTACGCTGCACAATAGTGCTTGTCCTTGTGTTTGCTGCTGTGGTGGGATTCTGACTTGGGGAGGTTCCTCTCTGTCCTGTACTTCTCTTAATTCAAGATTAATTCTTCCCTTTCTTTTCTGACCTCTCTACTATGCATGCCAACTTTCCAGGTGGCAAGATGAGTTATGTGGGCTGGTGCATGACCTCATCAACTCAAGGCTTTCCAGCAAAGACGACGCCTCCTGCCACGAAACTGATTTGCGCCGAAAGCGTGATGCCAAAAAGCATGAAAGAGTTAATGTAATTTTGTTAGAATTGGGCACATGGTTGTCCTCGCCAACCCTTGCAGGGTTGGATCATGGCTGCTCACCAGTGTCAACCGAAGAGGTACGGCTCCTTGAGTTGTGTGCTCTAGGCTAAGCAACTTGGATGACCAATGTTGGCAGCAGTTCTTGTGGGGGTAAACACAAAGAAAGAAAAGCTGTGTACACAGGACCACTCCCTTATTCAAGTTAGGAAAAAGGACATCTAGGGCCAAAGCACAGTGACCCTCCAGGGACATCAAAGAAGGGAATCAATGGGGGGAAGGAGTGTAGGTAGGAGTGTCCCACTCCTAATGATGATGATGTATCAAGAGTGCGTGTGGTGCAGGTAAGTTTGTACACATACGGGGCCAACTGCGCATGAAGGTGAGAGCAGTTTGGTATCTCTTTGAGAGCTAACAGCAAGCTTCTTTAAAGGCTCCACGGTTGTAAGGTTGTGTATATATTCATTGGGAAATATGACCACTCCTGAAAGAATCTTGTGCAGCTTTTCCAAGGTGTTTACATACTAGCCATGCTACTGTTTGGAGGCCTCAAGTCCCAAGTTAGGAAAGGAAAGGGCTGTAGCTGTACCTGCCTTCGAGGTCAGCTTAGTTGAAGCAAAGATTGCCTCACCAGTCCAACCTAATTTGTTAGTAAAACTAGAGTATGTCCCAAATTAGCTGCCCTTTGAGCACAATGCTCATGGTGCACCTAGGGCACCTGCAGCGGTATCATCCTTGTACTTCATTAAAAGTTATACACAAACGAATATGCTTTGGGCTCTTATATGACAGATACAAAGGAACAAATGCTATTTTGGTACAGCATGTTGTATTAAATCTCGCTGCCATCACATGATACGCTGTAGGTGGCAGGAATGCTGAGAGGAGAGGCAGCACCTTGGGAGGCTGGCGGCAACCGGTCAGGCACAGAGCTGATGCTAGGTCGGAAGTACTTCATGGCCAGGAACGACCTGGACCGCTGCCAAGAGCAACTTGAGGTACTAGCGGTGGAGAAGGGGAGGTTGGCAAGTTATTTCAGCCGCACCATTCACAGCGTTGATGCCACCATCGTTGCGCTGAGTGCCGATCTGCCAGAAGTCCCTGATCATCAGCTCTCAGTTGCACATGGTCATGTGTTCTGGTTGAAGCAGCATGTCAAGCAGTTGAGAGTGCAGAATGCAGAGTTGGCTGCCAGTCTCCGTGATCTGTGAGGCATGAGTGCACCACATCATCATTGAATTGGTGACAAGCAGGGAAGCATTCTGAGTAAAGCCTTTTCGCGCGGATCCAAGCTGATTTTGTAGTACCTTACTTTTTCCATGCCTTCTTATGCATTTGTCCGTAGCTGGCAACCTAATTTGCTGGTCTCTCTTAAAAATGTAGCAGCCTTTGCGTGGACCAACGCGTGGTACAACTGCTTATGCCTTCCTTCCTCTCATTACCTTTATGAGATCTTGCAGGCCCAAACTGTCAGGGACCCTTTCCTTTACTGTATGCTGCTTGTTTTGGGTTGTAGTCTTATCTTTTCTTATCCTGACCTCTACGCTAGAAACTTGGCAGGGATTCATTAAAAACAATGTCCCTTCAGAACTCTTTGGCATAGACTTGGCGTAGACTTATCTTTTCTTTTTCTTTTCTTTTCCCTTCAGAACATTAAGATAGAGTAAAACAACATATGGAGGTGATAACACAGACCCAGGGCACTACCATGGTAAATGAACATGCTGAGCATTGCAAACAACAAAAGCCTGCAACTCTGAGTTCAGTGGAAGAGTCCTAGTGGGCAACCTTTTAATAACTTTTAACATTTTTAAGTACTACTTACTTCAAGTTGTATGTTAGTAACGTACAAACAATAGCGCAGTATCAGGTAGGATCTCTGTACAAGGCCGACAGCCCCACCCGCCTACGCCTTTTCCTATCAGCGGATACTGTTCACATGCTAATAGGTTGTCAGCTGAGACCAAAAACATGGTCACAATAAGACACAACAGAAAGAAAAGAAAAAATAAGTTAGGTAGCTAAACCGCTCCCTACATCAATTAAGGAAAAGAGGGCATCTAGGACCAAGGCACCGTGAACCTTCTCCACCAGGAAAAGAAAAAGAGGGGATGAGGATCAGGAGGGTGACTAGCAGCGCCCCACCCCTGACCATGATGATGAATTGTCAAAAGTCTTCTCAAGTGCGCGTCTCGCACTATCAAGCATGTAAGCATTACTGGACAGCATTAGGATAGGATAGGATAGGGTTACATAGCTGTATCTGCCTTCGAGGACAGCATTAGCATGAAGCACAATTGCTACTTGACTCATATTGCCAAGGTCACGGTGTTCAGCAAAGGTGAATATGGTGGAAACACAATCTACACAGACGCTAGCATTGATAACAAACCCATCAACAGCAAGTGAACATGCAATAAATGAAATGTTCCTTCTTGGCTCTTGCATAGAAAAAAAAAGAAAAGAAAAACTGCGGAGGCAGTGAAACACTCCCTACATCAATTAAGGAGAAAAGGACACATTGGCCCGAAGTGCCGTGAGTCCCCTTCACCACAGAAAGGACAAAAGAGACTAGTGGGGGTCAGGAGGGTGCCTAGCAGCGCCCAACCCCAACCTTGACCTTGAGAATGATTTTCAAATTCAATGGCACGCCTAGTGGATGTCAGTTTGTACGCATAGAGAACTGAGTGCGCATGCAGTTTGTGGGCAAGCTCGATGGCTCTTTGAGAGTCAAGACCTAGATGGATAAGATGACTGAGGGTGTGCAGAACATAGATGGTCCCACCTACTCTCCTCAATTCTCCCCCCTACTCTTCTCAATTTACCTGAATGACATTGACTGTCTAGCTGAAGGAGTGCAGGGTGCGCTCACCGGTATTCCCAACTTCATGGTCACACACCTACTGTTCGCTGATGACCTCTCTCTCATGTCCAATGACCACACCAATGTGCAGATCATGCTGAACAAATTGAGAACCTGTGCTGCAAGGAAGTCACTGACTGTCAACACACTAAAATCTGAGGTGATGTGCTTCAATTCCAGGTCTGACAATCTGCCGCCAATTTTCTTTAATGGTATCCAGCTCCCCTAGAAAAAAAGAAAAGAAAAGAAAAGAAAAACTACGTAGGCAGCTAAACCGCTCCCTACATCAATTAAGGAAAAGAGGGCACCTAGGACCAAGGCACCGTGAACCCTCTCCACCAGGAAAAGAGAAAGAGGGGATCAATGAGGATCAGGAGGGTGACTAGCAGCGCCCCACTCCTGACCATGATAATGAGAGTTGTTAAAAGTCTTCTCAAGAGCGCGCCTGGTACTAGCAAGTTTGTAAGCATACTGGACAGAATGAGCATGAAGCTTGAGGGCAAGCTTGGTGGCTTTGGCGGACTCAAGACCAAGCTTCTTCAGGGGTTCTAAAGTGTGAGGGGTGTAGATGGTCCCGCCCACACCCAGAAGAATGGTATGAAGAGTGATGTTAGCGCCTTGAAGGTGCTTGCAAAGCTCGCTGTGCTGCTGCTTGGAGACCTCAAGCTGGCTCCAAGGCCTGGTGTCTTCACAGTACTTGATTTCCACAAGGTGGATGTGCCGCTGATTAGGATTGAGCTGGCTGGGTTCGCGGACTCTAGGCGGCAGCTGGTTGGCTGACACTGGCGCTGAGAGCTCCCCATCCCCCCTGCCCCCTACCCTGCTCCTTAATGCATATCTAGGATGAGTGGGAAGGGCTTTCCTTGGTTTGGTAGGGGATGAAGTTACTATTATAGCATCTGGACGGCTAGAGGTTAGTCTCTGCTTAGTAGGGAAACGGCGAGGGAAAAGCCAATCAGGGATAGTCCTATTCGTACATCCTTCAGGGATCTGTAAGTTCTGAAGGGCCAAGCGGTCTTTGCTGCCCTACACAGGCACCTTCAAATATCTGGGCATGGTGTGCGACAAAGCTTTCAACCTGAATGTTGCAGCTGATGCAGCTTTGAGACCATTTACAGCTGGTACTTCCCGAGTCAAAAAGTTCGTCCAGGAACACAACCTTGCCAACCGATTGCGCAATAGTAAACGGTTGACCTATCACCAGTGGTGCGCTCCTCCTACAAACAGGGCCTTGGTCATGCATTCTCCTTACAGTCTCCCCAAATACATGTTCCTTGACCTCCCCCATGATGTCATTCGCAGCGTGGCTCGATTTAGACTCCGTGTTCACACCCTTCGCTTTGAGACAGCTACTTGGAATCACAGGTCTTCCCCAAACTGCGACCTTTGTGAGGCAAATGATGATGTCCAGGATGAACAACATGCCATCTTTCACTGCACTCATCCCCAGGTGGTCTCTCTCCGCAGGAAATATGCTCCCCTGTTCTCACAGGCAGGATCTCATGATGTGTCTGCTTTCTAAACCAGAACAGCAATAAACTTCCTTTTTTTCTACATGAATTAATTGTTTTTTATGAGCAGGCTAGCAGTCGCACTTCTTGACTGAAGGCCTTATCCTTGTAAACCTTGATGGTCCCACCTACACCAAGAAGAATAGTATGAAGTGTGATACAGCCCCCTTGCAGTTGTTTCAAAAGGGTACTGTGTTGCTGCTCGGAGGCTTGGAGCTGGTTACCAGGCCTGGCATCTTTGCAATACTTAATGTCTACAAGGTGGATACGTCTCCTTTCCTTATTTCACCAGCACCCAATGCCAACTTTTAAAAAGAGTTACAAGAGCACACAATGAAAATTGACCTTCAGCTAGGATTGGCTGGTCAGCTAATGATGCACACGAGCCAAAATAAAAACAACCCGAGCTCTGAAATAAAACAATACCAATTTGATATAATTTGTGTCCAGGAAGAAAGTGAAGAAAAGGAAAGATGAACTACGCAGGCGGTATACACCCCCCCGCATGAATTGAGGAAATGCAGCCACATCGTCGGAAGCAACGTATGTCCGCTCCACCAAGTCTGAGAAAGAAGAAAAGAGCGTCTAGAAAACCCCACCTCAGACAAGCACAAAGCCAGGGCAGGTACGTAAGAAAATCCCACCTCAGGCCAGCACAAATCAAGACAAGCACGCAATAAAGTCTTGCCTCCGGCAAGCACCAGTGCAAGCACAACACCAGGGCAGGGGCAAAAAACAAGACGTACCCGGCTATACATTCAAAGCATGGAGGGCAAGGGCTCTAACCCACTAGCTCTAAATCAGTCAGATGCACAGTTTGCAGCGGGCAGACAAAACCGATGATGATAATTGTGATACTAAGAGTGCAAGAGAGAATGAGCATTGTCCTCCATGAAAATACGGCTTAAGAATTAGAGGTGCAAACCAACAAATTAAACCCTCTGCTCTGCCAATAACACGTCCTAACTGCGTACAGCTTTGAACAAGCGCAACTTATTTTTCTTCTTGCCTATAGGAAACGCCTTAGACAGTGCGCGGTACAATTCCTTGCACTTGTGCTTGTCAATTGGATTGTCATTCAGCGCAGCATGAACTTCAATCTCCAAGTTGGTGGTCCTCTGAACCTGCATAACATTTGAGGGTTTAGCATGTATATAGAATGAAAAGACTGGGCCTCACTTCAATTCCAGGCAAGCTGAAAGTTTCGTATTACAACACAAGTGTATGCGTAAGCCACAAACCTTAAGCGTGTCTTCAGCTGCAACAAGCTGGAACTTTTAAGGGGCAAGCTTCAAAAACAAAATTTGCCTATTCAAAGGTTTAGCAGGCTGCAGAAACATACCTCGCTTTGTACATCTTCATCACTGCCGGTCGAGGAGCTCTCATCCTCGGATACACCACCATAGGAAGACAGGTCTGAGCTACTGTTGCTGCCTCCATCATTGTCCATGCCACCATTCAAGGCTGTGTAGTCCAGAATTGCACGCGCTCGCCCACGTCCAGTCTGCTGAACCGTTGAGGGTTGCGCATGCGCCTGCTCCTCACTAGCCAGCTGATTAGCAAGGGCACGCTTTTCTTCATCCAGCACCTTGATCGCATCAGTGAGCAGTTTGCCGTTCCTTCCTCCTTGTTTGCCCTTTCTCAGGCGTTTCTGCTTCTGAGCATCAGCCAACTGCTGCACTCGAGCCTCTGCTTCATGAATGCGTGCTTGACGCTGCTCAAGGGTCACGGCTTCTGCACATACATTTTAAACATGGAATTGGTGAACAGGAAATAGGAAGCACTGCAAGTGAAATACAGCAAAAGCCTGCACCGTTTTCAGCTTCCAAGTCACTTGTTTGCTTCACTCATGTATGATGTGCGCTACAAAGAACAAATGTCGTGCAATAAAAGCTTTTACTGATCTGCTTCAGGTCAAGTTTACTATACTTAAGCAATTGCTGCACAGCCATGAACAAACACCTGCCTGCCAATCCAGTGCCGCGACATACCTGCAGCTGGCTGCTGCTCTTCCACCCCATGGCCAGCAGATGAGGACGCGCCGCGCAGGCTGGGAGCGAGCAGCCCTGTGCAACAGAACAGACAGGAGGCACCTTGAGATGTTAGCTAAAGCAAGCAAGCATAGCATTGCAGTTGGAATGCTACAACAGCTTTTACTGATCAGCTTCCAGTTCAAGTTTACTTTACTTATACATTTGCTGCATAGCCATGAACAAACACCTGCCTGCCAATCCAGTGCCGCGACATACCTGCAGCTGGCTGCTGCTCTTCCACCCCATGGCCAGCAGATGAGGACGCGCCGCGCAGGCTGGGAGCGAGCA
>LKMJ01006103.1_pt1 | contig 11357 bp, 18 predicted proteins | sample 643391 | NCBI WGS metagenome assembly LKMJ01 (sample SAMN04112250, study PRJNA286221) | soda lake metagenome | biome: soda lake; feature: Kulunda Steppe; material: water; isolation source: sample PL-Br10 brine of Picturesque Lake | place: Russia: Kulunda steppe | collected 2010-07
AGCAGCAGCAGCAGCAGCAGCAGCAGCAGCAGCAGCAGCAGCAGCGGCAGGAGATCAAGCAGGCGCAGGAACAGCAGGTGGCTGCTCAGCAAGCCTCCCCTCAAGCAAGTCAGGAGGAGGATCTACAAGGTCAGCAGCAGCAGCAGCAGCAGCAGCAGCAGCAGCAGGGTGTTGGGCAACTAGAGAACATGGAGCAAGGGGAGCAGCTGTCAGCCCATCACATCAGCTTCATCCTCTTTGCAGATCCGTCCTTCATAAAAATCCAGGTGTGCTGATTGACTCAACGTTTTCACCACATGGCTACATGTGATTTTAACCACTGTGTCCGACCATGTAGTGCCAACAACCTTATTGTTCAATTAGATTACAATGTCGCTGTGATTTATGGATGACAATTGCTGGTGTAGAGGCAAAGGGAAACTCCAGCAGCTAGTGTTGCCTTGCTCGGGCACTGGTGCTCCTATGGTGTGAAGATAGGGAAAGCTTATCAGAGATTGTTGCTTTAGGTGCAGCTGAGCCTTCCTCTTTGGCCTTTGCTTGTAGAAGAGCGTTGGCTTTGGATCACTGCAAATTAGTCCAGGGGCAATACCTGGCTTGGAGATGAGCAGAAGTGTTGCATTAGAGGCCTGAACCGCAACGGGCAGAGCAGAGGTCTTCCTTTTGGTGCTTTGGGCAAGGAGCACTAAGCAGAGCAGGTCCACTAAGCACTTCAATTGCTTGCATCGCACGCGCACAAACGCACACACATGCCCACGCACACGTATGTGCACACACACACATGCACGCAAATACAAGAAAAGTGTGTATTTGTGCATTTGTCTCTGTTGCAGGAGCTGCTCACGGGACTGGACTTTGCATTCCCTGACGCTCCCAAGATTGGTGAGCCTGTGCTGAGATCCCCCAGCTATTTGCCTGGTGTATTTCTCCAAAAGAATGCCCTTGCGCGCTGAACCAGTGTACATGCATTCAAGTTTTGCTCAAATGCTGGAGCATTTTACTTGTGTGCATCCTCGCCGAGGAATCCTTGGTCTGTCCCTGCTCTCTGAATGTGCATGCACATGCTCCACCACCAACACAAACACCAACACCAACAATGGTATTCAATGAAATCAGTTGTAACGGTAGGTAGCATTAGCTTGCTCCACAGAAACTGCACCACAATGTACCTACTAAACAGGTGCTCACGGCTCTTGCATCCTGCGCACCACACCGCTGTCCTTTCCAAACGCAACTCATTGTCACCATCCTTTTTTAACACTGCTTATCAATGCCATCATTTCTTCTTGCCAGCGCATCCCGCCAACCCCGCTGCCAGAAGCTGCATGCGCCTCACGCCTCAGACCTCCATAGGATAGGATGTCTCACACCTGGGGCCCACTGCCTGCGCTTCTCCTTGGCCTCCAGGCGGCTTGGCAAGCGCTGGCAGTATGAGCCCCAACCGTGCTCTGTTTGCTTGGTCCCTGGAGGAGCCGTTGGGCAGAGCAGGAGGCACTGGCCCTGCAGGACCTAGCCCAAGGTCTGAGTGGGAGGCAGCGGAGAGCCTCATCCAGGATGAGGAGGCCACGGACAGCAGCAGCAGCAGCAGCAGCAGCAGCAGCTGGGGGGAAGGGTCTGGTGTGCACAGCAAGGGCAGCAGCGGCAGCAGCGGTGACGGCAGCAGCGGCGGGGGAAGTGTGGGGCTGTACCAGACGGGCGTGTCAGTGCTGGCGCTCGCGGGGCCCCTGAAGATTGATCTCATGGTGGCCCAGGTGCGGATGGGATCTCATGGCGGCTCATGGTGGCTCATGGGGTCTCGTGGTGGTCCAGGTGCGGGTGAGATCTCATGGTGGATCATGGGATCTCATGGTGACTCATGGGCTGAGATCTCATGGTGGATCATGGGATCTCATGGTGACTCATGGCCTGAGATCTCATGGTGGGTGGGTTGTGGGGTCTCATGCTGGCCCAGGTGTGGATGGGCGGCTGTGGTGGCTTGAGTAGGATGACCCTCGTGAGGACTTTGGCTGCCATGGTGGGCCAAAAGGTGAAGGACCATCGCTGAGGTGCGGAAAGTGCAGGTGAAGATCAGGCAGCCATGGTGGGCCAGGTGCGGATGGTGCAGGTGGGAACTGGGCTGCTGTGCCTGGCTTGGGTGAGGATGGTGCAGGGGGAAGCGGGTTGCCATGGTGGCCTGGGTGCAAATGGCCCCTGATGGCTTTCATGTTTCTTGAGACTGCAACCAGAGAGTCTGGACTGTGAGCGCCTCACCCAGCCCATCCAGACACTCTGCCTTCAAATTGCTCATCCCCAGGCACATGAGCTGATGGGGGGGAGAGCCTGGGAGTCGAGCCCAGCCAAACACTGCAGCCACCCTTGCTCACACCTTCTGTATTCTCAATGGTCCATGAGACCACGGGCAACGTATGGCAGTGGTGGGCCAGGAGAAGGACCCAGAGAGGGGAGAGAAAAACAGGCGCAGCTTCAGGGTGTGGCATCCTCAGTGCGCGCCTGTAAAAGCTTGCTCCGGGTGCAAGAGGGATGAGCGCCGTGCCCAGGACATCAGAGTACCATCAGCGCTGAAATGAGCCTGGTTGCAAGCGCGCAGCTCCCGCCATGCCCATGCCTGCTTGCCCATTGGTGAGCCATGAGCGTGGTTGCAAGGGCGCAGCTCCAGATATGCCCATGCCTGCCCATGCCCTGGTGAGCCGCACGTGCCCCCTCCCCTTTCTCCGCAGGGCTGCCGGCCGCTGTCGCCCTACACCTGGCACATAGAGGAGGTGGCCAAGGACTCGAATTGCGTGCTAGCGATGCGGCGTGAGGGGCCCGAGGATGGGCAGCTGGCGGCGGAGGCGGTGGAACCGCTGGAGGCCTTGAGGGACGAGATCCGTGGGGCGGTGGCGTCAGAGATGGAGCTGTAAGTTGAGGCTGGCATGCGCGTGTGTGGTGCAGTGGGCAGTGTGTGCTGGAGAGGCCCTGAGGGACGAGATCCGTGGGGCGGTGGCGTCAGAGATGGAGCTGTAAGTCGAGGCTGGCATGCGCGTGTGTGGTGCAGTGGGCAGTGTGTGCTGGAGAGGCCCTGAGGGACGAGATCCACGCGGCGGTGGCATCAGAGATGGAGCTGTAGGTCGAGGCTGGCATGCGCGTGTGTGGTGCGGTGGGCAGTGTGTGCTGGAGAGGCCCTGAGGGACAAGATCCACGCGGCAGTGGCATCAGAGATGGAGCTGTAAGGTGTGGCTGGCATGCGCACGTGTGGTGCGGTGGGCAGTGTGTGCTGGAGAGGCCCTGAGGGACAAGATTTTACGCGGCGGTGACATCAGAGATGGAGCTGTGTGTCAGGACCAACGTGCACGTGCCGTGTGGCACATGGAAGGACGTACACGTAGGCGCAGGAGTGTGCCAGCGTGAGGACTTGCACTTGCGTGCACAACCATACTGCAGCTCAAAAGTGCACCATGACTTGGGCGCACACACGCGCACACATACACAAATTGACTCACGCACGCGCAAATACGCGATCACAGCCTTGGCCTTTGCGCTGGTGTCTGCAGAGTCGTGGGGCCTGCTTGATGCCATGGCTCCCGCATCATGAGACCAGCAACCCCCGCGTGTCATAGCGTCCGTTGATGCCATGGCCCTTGCATCCTTGATGCCCTGGCTCTTGCATCATAAGACCAACAACCCCCGAGCACGACATCTACTTGCCCCAGCTGTGCCTGGCAGAGCCACTTGGCCCCTGCATGTGGCACCTGCACGTTGCTGTCATGCCACCTCGTCCCTGCAAGCTGAGCCTGCACGCCCACTCATCTGCCCCCGCTGTTGCTGTCGAGCCGCTTCGCGCACTGTGACCCAGCGTGCGTGCTGCGTGCACACAGGGCCATGCTGCTCCGCAGCTTGAGCGTGGGCTTAGCCCCAGACCCGCTGCTGGGGAGCACTGAGCGGCTGGCTGCCCATGACTTCCTGGTCAGACCACTTGCGCTCGACCCCTCAGGCAAAATAGCTGGTGAGGGGTCCAAGATGGTCAACGATCCGGACTTGCACGTGGCAGAAAGTATGAGGCTGGCTTGGTGCTGGCTCCGGTAACAAATAGCTCAGCCGGGCGTTGAGGCATACCTTCATGGTGGTCATGCAGAGGCTCTTAAGGTCACAAGCATGTGTCAGAAGGAATGTCGTGTTGAACCTTCAAGATGTGTGTGCACTTTGGAGTGTGTATGCCATGTTGAACCTTTAAGATGTGTGTGCACTTTGGAGTGTGTATGCCATGTTTAAACTTCAAGATGTGTGTGCACTTTGGAGTGTGTGTGTCACAGTGTGTGTGTGTGTCACAGTGTGCGTGTGAGTGAAAAGGGCATACGCGCACACATGTAAAGACAACATGCATGCTGCATGGCACGCGCGCAGCAATGCATCAAACAAACCTTTGCTCAATTGCGTACTTGTGCACAGTGGGCGATTATGTCCGTCCGGGCCAGAGGCTGCGTTTTATGGTGCGTGTATGTGTGTGTAAAGGCTTATGCTTGTGTATGCAGAGCCTTGATAATTTGTTTTGATCATTATGTTGGCGGAAAGTTGTGGCCTTCGACCTGTTTTGCTCTGGCAGTCTTGGATGCACACGGATCTTGATCTCTGCAGCGCTGTGGATTGAGGTTGCACATGAGATTGCTCATGAGCAACAGCTCTGTGCACTGCTTATGCATCAAAAGATCCTGCATCGACAACTTGCTCAAGCACAAAAAAACACCATCAAAGAAACCAGAGAACAGGCCCAAAAAGGTCCATTATTTTGTTTCAGGACCCCATGGCAGGGTTTTTTGGTGGTGCCTTTATTTACCAAAAGACATGCAACTGCCTGCACCTCTTCCTAATTTGGTAGCATGAACGCATACGGGCGCAAAAGTGCAGACACGCAGGCCACTTGCACGTGCCAGGTCATCAAAAAAGGCTGTGCGCACAAATGATGAATCACACACGTGTAACAGGTGAGAGAAAAGTCGAGTGCAGAGCAGGACCTCATCTCACATGGCACAGCCTTGAAGAAGCGGCAGCTACAAGGCGTGCTTGAAGGGAAGCCACTCGATCCTCCCATTGCAACTCTCCTCTTCTCCTGTGTAGGACGTGGCAGCAACCTGCACTCGAAGGTGCGCGGGCATACCACTTATGCCGCTTGTGGTTGTTGGAGCTCCCAGCTCGATCAAATTGATGTGTTGGCGCGTCTTAGACGTTCACTTACTACTTTTTGCCATGGAGACAGTTAAGTGCGTTGTGTGTCATGACCGCAATGCGCAATTTCATGGGGTGTGAACACAGTGCAAGCCCCTCTTGCTCACTGTCCCACAGAATAGCTATGACGCCAAGACCGTGTCCAGTTTCCTGCCAGTTCCAACGAGCGGCTTTTTGGGGAATGGAGAGATTGGCAAGGTGGGTTGGGTTGGGAGACAGGAGCTCAGACCACTCAATAAAGGAAGGACCTTCTGATGGTTATGCCATGATGATCCTGCCTGCATGTTGCTGTACTTAGTTGCCATGAGGTGGTCTTATGCAGCTCACGCGTGCATGAGTCACAGGTGAGACATGCCGTATGTCGAGGCCTTGAGCACCTTGCTGATCAAAGCAGATACCTAGCAGTGATGCCTTAAATTGTCTGCTGCAAGACCTTAGGAACTGTGATGCGCTTTTGATGCTCCCTTTTCTAGTGTACCATACATGAGTGACCACTGTCCAACCTCTCCAGGTGTCTTTTGAGCTATGACGTGACTCACCTGACTTCATGTTGCTGGCTGAAGGCAAGCCTGCTCTGGCACATTTGCTTTGCAGGTTGGGGCAACAACACACCTCCATGGCTTCACATGCGCCGTGGGTATCCTGCGGGCCGGAAAGGGAATGCCAGTCTTGCCTGCAGCAAGCATGCCTGCTGCCAAAAGCGTCTGATGCGAGTAATGATTCTACAACAAAAAGCGAAGGTCCAACTGTGTGGCTTTGTTGGTTACCAGACATATTTATGGCTGGTGCATGCCAGTTTCATCAACATAGATCACTCGATAGTTTTGAGTCAAGGTGCACGCACCCTTTGTGGAGCTGGCTGTGTGCCAAAGCAGAATCCTCGTCATGAAGGCATGGTGCTCTTGCTTGCCTGTTGTAAATTGTATCCTAAATCAAGAGGCCTGTAAGATTATGGTGTACCATTGGCTACTTGTCCCAGTCTCTTGTGATGCAAAACAGTTTATGCATTGAGTGAGCAAGGTTAGGTTACAAAGCTGTTCCTGCCGAGCAAGGGCAGCTAAGCTGAAGCCAGTTAGGCCTGCCAAAACCAGCTCCAAAAACAAGGCCAACCTTTGAGTAAGGAACCATAGACTGAGGCAATCTGTACACACATTGGTCAGCTGATAGTGCGGTCTCCCTTCCAGAGCTGTGAGGCCTGGGCTGCCATCAGATGGCTGTGCTAAGCATCTTAATCAACTTGGTTGGGTATTATTGAGAACAAGACCAGAAAAACTAGTAAAAACATTGAAAGACATCAATAAATTGATGGATTCCGGGGAATATCTGACAGGCAACCAACCGGCCAATGTCTCAGTCCATGCATATCGTGTGTCCTGTCAGACACAAAAATGTTAAGATCCTGCACGGCACACTGAGCTTGAATCCCAAATATGTGCCACCAGAGAGCAGTGATCCCTGAGGGCTGGAACGTTGAGTCAGCAAAGCCTTGAACGGAGTTGATGACAACATGGAAAAGGGCAGGAGGGATGTTTTCAGGAACAAAGAGCCTTGTGTTCCTCTTTTACGGTATGGCTGCTGATTGCAGCTTGGAAATAGTATGTACAACATGTAGTGATGTAAGGGGTGAGGCAGCTGCACCTGCCAAACTAAACAGCTTAGCTCAGTCTATGATTTAAAAACATATTTTGGAAAACAGACCGACACAAACTGCAAGGTGGCTCCTATGGCAGTAGACTAAGGTGAGGGTAACATGGCCGTACATGCTTACAGTTAAGGGTCAAACTTAAGTCCCCACCGCAGAAAGGCCCCATCAATTTAACAAGCCTTCCCTCGTTTTTGAAGCTGGGACCTAGCACAAGTGCCAAATTACACCCAGCCGCCACACCACACCCAGGGCAGGAGAGGGGTAGACCCTAAAGCTGATGCATTGCTGGATTGCCTTAAATTCATATGTGGAATTTGGGAACGGCATGGACGCATCTGCGCTGGTCGCATGAGCAGGAGGCTGTGGCGTGCCATCCTGAGGCCTGATGCTGCTGGAAGTGCCAGCCACGCACTCATCTGGCACGCGCCAGCAGGTCCAGGAGAGTAGCCTGCACCGCCAGCACCGCCAACGCCGCCCCCAGCACGTGTGCTGCCACACAGCGGTATGTCATGCTGTGCCATGCGTCGTGCAGGACGCGGCAACTACCCACCAGCCCACCCCCCACCACCCCGCACAGCACCCAGAACAGGATGTGGGCCACGCAGTGCACGTCCACGCACGTGCCCGCCTGCACCAGGAAGTCAGCCACGGGCTGCAGGTACACCTTCTGCAGCCTGAACCCCAGACTGTACCTGCAATGCGTGAGTGGCACACAGGCGCTCAGGCACACAGGCGCTAAGGTGGCGAGTGGCATTCAGGCACACAGGCGCTCAGGTGGCAAGTGGCACACAGGCACACAGGCGCTCAGGTGGGAAGCACTGGTCGTGGGAGAGGCGGAGGGGTGCAGGGGTTGGGAGAGGCAGAGGGATGCGGCGGGAAGTGCGACAGGGGGAAATTGGTGCAGTGGGTTGATAGATGCTGGGGGGTGGTTGAGGGAGGCAGCAGAAATCGGCAGAGATGGAGCAGGGCGAAAGAGTGGAAGATGGGGGGGGCGGTCGCGCTACATGAGCAGGTAAGGGGACCCAAACTATTGGCGTATGCATGGCACAAGGCTGTTGCCATATGAGACCCTAGCCACAAAAGACGTGCCACACAGGCGAGTCACAAGGCGCGGCACAAGGCTGTTGCCATATGAGACCCTAGCCACAAAAGACGTGCCACACAGGCGAGTCACAAGGCGCGGCACAAGGCTGTTGCCATATGAGACCCTAGCCACAAAAGGTGCGTCCAACAAGCGATCAGCTGCCCTGCCTGGGCTACACACACGCACACACACACGCTGGGGCATGCGCAGGCTGTATCAAAAGAGGCTGCACACACAAGAGGCCGGGCATACAGAGAGGCTGGAGACACAGGGCCATCCCCACCTCGGCCGCCGCCTCACGGACGTCCGGGCCTCGCCCTTGCTCAATTGCCGACAGTCACACTGTCCTACTGAAAAAGATAGCTGGAAGCACGTGGGCTGGCCGCCCCACTCCTTTATCACCGTCTCACAGATGCCCGGGGCTAGTTTTAATCTCACTCATCACCTGTCACATCCCTCCGCCAGGAACCCAAGGTGGCTTGGTGCTGCGCCCAGGCCTGCTCAGGCACACAAGCGGCCCCCCTCCCTTTTAAGCATGCGCAGTCTTGTGCATGAATGGACAGTCTTGTCTCCCTTTGCTGTTGACTCTGGCCAAGCAGGCTCGCAGCCAGGGCCGCGCTGGGGCTGCACACCCAGAGACACCTCAAGCACCAAGGAACAATTCAGGCACTCCAACGCCAGCTCAGGCACACGCCCTGCACGCCCGTGGTGCTTGTGGAAGCAGCCATCACCTGTGCCAGGCGGGCGCAGCCGCTGGCGCTTGCGCAGCCCACGGCACAGCACCCTCGCGCAGGGGGTTGCAGCCAGGCTGCCTGCAGCCAGCAGGTAGACGCGGGCGGCGCTTGTGTGTATGTGTGTAAGTGTCTGTGTATACCTGTGTGTTCATGTGTGCCTGCGCGTGCATGTGTGCCTGCATGGATGCCTACAAGTGGCTGAAGTGCTGCATGCATCGAACAGACATCCAAATTGGGTGGAGCATCCTACACCGAAGTTTTCACATAGCTGTGCGTGAGTGAGCCAGCGCCCGCGTGCGTGCGCACATGCATGGCCTGATACCCCCCCTGATGGAGATTGTGGCGCTCAAACCGGAGCCCTTGCACACCCAAGCCCGACGCACAAGCCATCACCCTTACATGCTCGCCCCCGCCCGGTGCACATGCCAATGCCCAAATGTGCCCGTGCCTGGGCGCACAAGCTGAAGCGCCCGCATGTCCCAAAAGCTCCAGCCAAAAGCTCCAGCCTAGCGCCCCAGTTCAGGAGCGGGGCGCAAATTTGCCCGTGCCTGGCGCACGAGCTGAAGCGCCTGCACGTCATGTCCCGAGAGCTCCAGCCTAGCGCACCTGTTCAGGAGCGGGGCGTACGGCTTAGGCAGGCGGTGCCCTCGGGAGACCACCTCGATGGGCTGCGAGGGCTGCATGGCCGCGCGCGCCGTCTTCTTGGTGCTGCGTGTGCGCGCAGGCAGCGGGTCGGCGCTCGCTGGCGGTGCACCGGTGCTTGCTACCAGTTGCGCGCGCAGGCAGCGAGGGTGCCGGCGGTCCGGCAGCTGCGTGTGGGTCTGTGTGGGGGTGCCAGCGGACTGTGCCAGGGCGCCTGCTGTCTGTGTGGGGGTGCGTCGGTTGCAAAAAAGGATGCCAGCGGTCTGTGTGAAGGCCTGTGTGTGGATGCTGGCGGTCTGTATCACGGCCTGTGTAAGGGTGCCGGCGGTCTGTGTACGGGTGCTGGCGGTCTGTGTGGGGGTGAAGGTACAGCATAGACACATGTGCATGTGCGCAAACTCACCCTGCCCCTGATTTACATGCCCTCAAAGCCCCACTCTCTGCACGCCTTGCGCACCTCCAGCCTCTACCGTGCGTCCCCCCTCCACACGCGGTGCATCCCACGCACCTCCACATGCAGTGCGTTTCTCGCGGTAGGCAGGTGAAGTTGTGGGCGCGGATGGCGAGCGTGAACGCAGTCTGGTCAAAGTTGTGGTTGACGCGGCTGGACCCAGGCGGGGCAATGCACTGGGGGTGCAGGGAGCAGTTGACCACCGGCGCCAGGATCAAGCGCTCGGCGTCGCTGTGTGTGCAGGGGGGCGCGTGTGGGGGCACGGGGCGTATGGGCACAGGGCATGAGGGCACGCGGGGGGGCACAAGGCGTGAGGGCGCAAGTGTGGACACAGGGCATGAGGGCGTGTGTGGCATGAGGGCGTGTGTGGGGGCACAGGGCATCAAGGCACACGCAATGAGGACTGCACTGGCGTATGTGGCTGCACTGTGCGCGCGCAGAGTGTTGCAGGGTGCGCAGTGAGGATGCCCCACTTGCCATGGGCGGGGCCCGCCGAAGCTGTGGGTACTTGGCCTGCCGTGCCGCTGCCTTGCATGGCAGTTGCAAGGCCTACCTGGGACCCTGGGCCTACCTGGGACCCTGGCCCTGCCTGGGACCCTGGCCCTGCCTGGGACCCTGGCCCTGCCTGCTGCAGCTGCAACTGTTCTGTACTATGGCTTGTATGTTGCACATGCAGGACACTTAAAATGGGTGTGTGCTTGCATGTACGCGCGCACGCACACTGCCTCCCCTTGACCACGCCCCCATCCGCCAGCAGACACCGACGAGGAGCCCTGACACCGACGAGGAGCCCTGACACCCACGAGGAGCCCTGACTGCACTGAGCTGCTGAGTCGTTGAGCGCCTGAGTTCTGAGCTGACGCCGTATGCACGTAATGCGGGAGGTGCGGTGTGTGCTGTGAGGGGCTACCGTGCAGAAAGGGCGGGGGGCGGACCGACCGGTACCGGCGTCAATATCAAATGCAAGCAGGCGGAAGCCGAGGTCAAGCGGCACAGCACACCCCCCGCCCCCCCTCCTGCGCGCGCCACTGTCACGAGAACGCCAACACAAACACACCGGGCACCTAATAACAAACGCAGGGTGCGGAAGAGGCACAGCGCAGCACACCTGCAGGCTGGGGACGCTGTGCCTGAGTGCACCGTTTGGCCAGCCGCGACCACCGGCGGAGTCCCCGCGAACTGCGCTGTCCAGCCATCAATACCTTATGCTTCAACGACGCGCTCTCACACAAAATCGCCCTCTCTCGAAACGGGCGAATTACACGCAGAGATTGGCTTTGGCCGCAGCAGGCAGCAAGGTGTGCGCATGCACACAGCGCCAGGCCCCGGCTTGCATTGGATACTTAGCACCCTGCTTTGGCACTTGCAGCTGCAGGCGCGGCTCTGCACCTTTCCGACGTCTGAGCCTGCAGCTGCACGCCCGGCCTTGCTGCCTTGCTGGCAAGTGCTGCTGCAAGCAGGTGGGCCAGGGTACACCCGAGGTGCTGTGTTGCTCGCCTGCAAGCGCAGCTGCATCATTGTGACAAGGGCCTGCATCATCATTCTGTCCCCTGGGTTGCTGCGCACATAGCACCCACCTACCCACCCTCCCATTCCATCCCCCAT